>Ga0206125_10002792_pt1 | contig 17753 bp, 25 predicted proteins | sample Helgoland_Spring_4_FD_148598 | JGI IMG/M metagenome (GOLD analysis project Ga0206125, IMG submission 148598) | Pelagic subsurface seawater microbial communities from Kabeltonne, Helgoland, North Sea - Helgoland_Spring_Bloom_20160331_1 | ecosystem: Environmental > Aquatic > Marine > Epipelagic ... | reverse complement strand
TGTTTTTTGTAACCGCTCCGTGAGCAAGGCATTCTGCTTGGTTAAGCCCCAATCAATTCCCTCTTCTTGAGAGCCTCGTAGCTTGTCCATTATAGCACAACATTGATTGAAGAACCTCATATAGTTTCTGTCAAACTTTAGGTTCATCTCGTGTCCTTTGGTTGCGTGTATTACAACTGCGTGGTTCTTCTTAACTACTCTGGCAATCTCAAGGGTCGTATACAAATCTCGTGCCGCTACCATAAAAGCAAACCTTGCCATTACATTTCTTTGCTCTCTGGTCTTTGTAATCTTATGGTGGGTAGTATAGTTGTCGTATTCTTCTTGTAACTGTAGTACGGTTGCTCTCATTTGAGGTGTTCGTTTAGATTATCAAATCGTTCTTCGTAAGCGTTTATCTTTCTCGTAAGGTTGCGGATGGTGAGCTTCAAGTCAGCGTTCTTTGCTTCTGCCGCCCATACCATCTGCTGCACATCCTCTACCATACCGATGGAGGCATCTATAGCAGAGTAGATACTAACGAGGTCAATGAAGATATCCATCTCATACTCATTGCTTGGGTCTTGAGGCTTTAGTGCATTCGCTATCTGCATCAAGTCTTGATTCTTTTGTCTCAACCAGAGCAGAGCAATGCTCTTACTTCCTCCTCTTACCCAACGGTAGTCTTCGTCTTTTAATTTGTCCATCTAAAAAGGCATTTTGGATTGTTCTTTCTCTTTCTTTCCTATTAAGTTCTCTCCGTGAATCTCAAAGCCTACATTGTTAGGGATACTCCTAAAGCGTACAGGTTCATCTAATGGGGTAGGTCTACCACCTGTCTCCACCTCTTTCACCTTTCTTATGTGTACTTGGTTGTACATCCATTCCGTAGGGTGTTGTATGTAACGATGTATCACTACAAAGTCATCAGCTCTGTTTACAAACTTACCACCGCCCTCTATGTCTGCTGCACTTGGTGGCATAGGGTGACCTGCATACTCGTGTCCTGCGGAGTGCTTCATTCTTAAAGCATTAGTTACTGCGTGAGCATTCAACCAAATACTTACATCGTGTTGCTTTGCCCAATTCCTAAAGTGGGTACTAACTTCGTAATCATATTCGTGACCTCCAAGTGTTTTAAACATCTCTTTGTCCTTCACTAAAGAATTGTAGGGGTCAATCAAGAAACCATCAAAGCCCTCTTCGTGGTATATGTCAGTAGCTTCCTCAATCAAGTCCTTGTAAGTGTACATCTTCTTATCGGTGTCAATGATAATGAAGTAGCGTTGCACTAAATCAAGAGCCATCTGGAACTCGTCTTCGTCTATTTTGTTAATGGGTTTACCCAAGAAGAACTCGGATAGCTTCTTTGCTATTGATACAGGAGTGTTCTCGGAACTAAATACGAGCCACTTAATATCGTTGACTATTGTTTGGAGTAACATTAGGTACAACATCACGGAGGTCTTACCAACATTTGCGTGTCCTAATACAACATTGAAGTTGCCTCGTTTGAATCGTAGATGGTCATCAAGATTCCATTGACCGAACTTTAGTCCTTCCTTCACTTTGCCCATTCGGACATCGTCAAGTTTACCAAAGACATCGGCATAAGATATTTTAGACATAGGGTGTTTTTAGTTAAAAAGGGAGGAGCGTTAACTCCTCCCCAACAGATTAGAATGGCATACCATCGTCACTTACAGGCTCTTCTCTACCTTGAAAGTGTTGTTGATGGGTTACTTTGTCTTCGCCTTTCTTCATTACCCAATCAGCAAATATCTGTGCATTAGCAATAACTACTTGCGGTGTACCACCAATCTCTGCCGCAGCTTTTAAAGCCGTTTGGCGAATGATTGATTCGTCTTTAGAGGTATGTGTACCACTTGGAGTAGATGTGGCATTAGAGCCACTCTGTGGAGCTACATTTGCATATTGAGGATTAACGGGCTTCACTGTGTAGTAGGTCTTGCCGTTGTACTCTCTTGGGATGTAATCGTAAGTAGCCTCTTGTCCCAATACAAACTTGTTCTGGTCTGCTGACTTGGAGTTGTACTTACCATTGTCTCCGTTCTCAAATGTTACATAGAACCCATAAAGTGTTCCATACTGACCGTTGTACGGTTCTCCTGCGGACTTGATGTCCTTTACAATAGATGTTTTTGTCATCGTTATTTAATTTAGTTAATAGTTCAAAGTTAATAAAAATGTTTATTCCTCAAAGAGTGGATGTAGTTTATTTGCTATCGCTTGTACTACATCTACAGTTACTGCATTGCCACATTGCTTGTAGCGTTGGGTGTTACTCATCTCCTTGACCTCACCATCATAGATTCCTTTAGAGGTATGGTTGTCTGGGAATCCCTGAAGCCTTTCACATTCTATGGGTGTAAGTCTACGGATGCGGTAGTCTTGTACAAATTGGTCGGTGTTGCCACCTCCGCCACTACCTGTATGTATTGTTCCTGCCGTGTCTTTTAGATGTCGGTCAGTAACCTTTCCTTTGGCATCACGAGTGTATCCTACTATTTTAGGTCTACCATCATATACTGCACTCGCATTATGATGCGGCTCTACCAAGCAAGGAGATATGTCTTGTACCTTACGATTGTGTAAGTCCATCATACGAGCTTGACCCTCTTTAAAAGCATTTGGGTTTTGCTCAATAGTCTCGTTGACCTTCTTGTAAGTGTAGTTAGACTTAACAAATTGACCTCTATACGCATCCCCAACCATTCTTGTTAGAGTACCAGTATTACCGTCATCTCTCCACTTATGGTTTTGTGCATCAAAAACTTTTAGCGATGAGGTTGATACATCGCTTCTTCTTGCTTCTGTGATAGGAAAAACTGCTCCCCAATCTCCTCTGGCTTCTGCAAGATATCCGACAAGGTAGATTCGCTCTCTATTTTGGGGTAAAAACCAACTTGTATTAAGCAGTTGCCATTCGCATCTATAACCCCCAATGTTGGCAAAGGCTTGGATAATTGCCCAAAAGTCTGCGCCATTGTTTGAGGAGAATGTTCCTTTAACATTTTCCCAGATAAATACACGAGGTCTGCACTCGTGAACGAGTCTAATTGCTTCCGTGATAAGAGAACTTCTTTCTCCCCCCATCCCTTTTCTTTTTCCAGCCAATGAGAAATCTTGGCAAGGACTTCCGAAAGTGATGAGGTCAATTCTTGGGAGTTCTGCCCCCCGAACATCTGTAACTGAACCGACATAGGTGCTATCTTTAAATTGGTGTTTGTAAACCGCTACTGCGTGTTTGTCTACTTCCGAGAAGTAACTGTTGACCTTATACCCTGCTCTCTCAAATCCCAAGTGGAATCCTCCAATACCAGAGAATAAGTCTAATTGGTTAATCTCTTTCATAGCTTTAGTCTAACCTCAACCTCACAATAATTCTTTTCAACACTCTTGTCATAAGTGATAGTAAGCTTGTGATAGTATTTAGGACTATCGTCTGCAATCCATTCGTTAGCAACGAGAGTATCAGCAGTAAATTTTGAAACAAGAACAAGATTGTCCACATCGGCACGAGTATTGTACCTAATATGGATAGACATACTCTCTGCAATATGGTGGTCGTAACGAGCCAATTCTGCTTCAACGATTTTTTTATATTCATCTTTTGTTTTTTTTCTAAATGTCCAATGCTTACCTGCATAGAGTGCGTTAAGACTTATCGTCTTCGGTAGCTTGAGATTCAAGCATAGCTCGTTCAATATCATAACCAATGTATTCTATTTCTTTGTTTATATGGTCTATGGCTTTGAACAAATCATTTACCATAGGATTGTTTGGTTTCTTACCTGCACGAAGTAGATACGCTATAGCTACACCAATGTTGTAGGAGTCTCTTGCAAAATCCATACACACATCAAATGCCTCAATTCCCTTGTACTTGCCTAAATAGTAACTTGGTGTCAATTTCTTTTGTGTGGTACTTGGAGAGGTGTGCATAGTTGTGTCTTGCGTGTAGTCTCCTGTCATCGGGGAATCCGAAGTGTAAGTAGAAGTAGTCTTGTATTGTTGTTTCGTTGATTTCATAGTTCTCTGGGTATTCAGTCTGCTTAATCTTGACTATTGTCTTCATTATTCTTTTTAAATTCTTTAAAAATATCCATTGCCATTGTTCCAGAGATGCCTTTAGCGGCATAGTCTCTAATGATGAACTCCTTCAGGAGTCTTACTTCGTTTACAAGTGCATCTACACGAGCTTCACATAAGTCTATGTATTGGTCTTTAGTTGACATAATAAGTGTTTTTGATTTGATACGAATGTACACAAAATTATTTACACTCTACATCTTGGGGTATTTTTTTTCATCTCTTTTTAGTTGGTGGATACACCACCCCCTACTATGCAACTCTATTTAGAGGGCATATTATTAAAGCAATAGGATATAAGTCAACTCTTCAAAAGAGAGATATAATAGGAGGGGTCTACAAACCCCTCTCTCTCAATTTAAGCATATATCTTACTAAAGCCGTACTCTTCCAGATATAGCAACCTTATATCGTAACTGACCTCCTAATCGTAGTTTTTGCATTCTTCGGAGTGGGTGGTGTTGGGGTGGGGGAACATTGCACCTAACATCAGCTTACTTTACTTGGTAGGGTTTAAAGCCCTTTCGTTTGAGGATGTTGTTACATTTAGATGTAGGAGTCAAACTGGTATAAACTCTCCTTTTATGTCAAAAAAAAAGACCTCATAAGTAGCAGCCTTCCCTCTGCATACCTAATCGGTCTTATTCTTTCTACGCTTACTGACTGATTGGAAGGAGGTCAGCTTCGCTATATGTATAAAAGGTTAACCCTTTTACTATCTATTTGTTGCTCAAAGATAAAGATTCTGCTCTTTGACCTGCGTATTAGTTTTTCACAAACTACTTAACATTACCTCTCTTATCTAAAGAGCGTACTGCGAAGTATCCACCTACAACTGTTACACTTAACATATTCCACAAACTTATCCAAGCAGGGTCTACCTGTAGGTAGCCCAACCCATCAAAGAAAGTAGTCACTACCAGAAAGCTAATCACTACAATCAAGGTTAGTGGTCTTACATTCTTGCTTAACCAACTATCGCTCTTCATATCAGCTCTCCAACGAGAACTTATCTCCGACTCAATAGAAGCCTTTATAGCGGCTTTCTCCTCTGGAGTGGATACATACCTATCTACGACATTAGAAACGGCTTCTATCGTCTCCTGTGCGCTTTTTCCGAGTAGTTTTGTTATTAGTGGGTTCATTACAATTCTTTTTACAAGTACATTCCTTTGGTTCGGTAATACACCACTTACGAACCACAAGCCTCACAATCTGGGTTGTCAATAGAACAAGCCTTGTCGTTAGCAGTATCGTTAGTTAAATCGTTTACAAAGTCCTCAAAGTCGTTTGAGAATCCAAAGTCCGTGTCGTTCATCGTATGTTTTTTAGTCTTTCGTTTTCTTTAGTCAAGAAGTGTACCTCCGTTCGTAGGGCGTGTACTTCAGCAGTCAAAGCTAATACCTTTTCATTGCTTTCAGTAAGCAAGTCCTCTAATCTTGTAACACGACTTTTAAGGTCATCACGATAGGCAAAGTCCTCTTCTCTATCCATCTCCTTCTCTTGTTGTTTAGCCTTGAGGCGTTGCTCCCAAAACTTCCAAGCTGCTCCAGAGGTTAGTGCGGCTACTACCGCTATGATTATGCCTTGTTGTTCCATTGTCTATGCCAGTATTCGCTATGTACTCTTTTAACACTACTCAACGAGGATAGCCATAGGACTACCCAACCCCAATGAGAAGCGGAGTTATTAAGATAACCTTCAAGAGCGTAAAATGTTACGGTTGTACTAAAGACTGTAAATGAGAGTAATGAGGCAGTCTTCCTCATATTTATGTTCTTTTGAGCCACCGCAAAGAGCTGAAAAGCCCCTACAAATAAACCATAGATTTGATACGCAGGTATCCAACCTAACTCTATAATAGTTGCAGGAAGTAATAGGATGAAGTTTAACATCCCCAACATTATCTCCGTAGGCTGACTATCGGCATAGAGGAATATCTCCTTGAGATTGCCTAAACAACGCTTTATCATTACATCAAGTGTTGAAATTTTTCCGATACTTGGAAACTCGGACACGCTTTTGCAGCAAACTCATTATGTCCGTGTAGGGTAGCCTCAGGGTACTCAGCAATTAACCCTCTCAATAAGTTTTCCATTGACTCTAACTGCTTTCCGTGTAGCGTATCCTTCGGAGTCTTTCCATCAGACTCTACACCCCCGATATAACAGCAGCCGATGCTATTGCTATTCAACCCTTTTGTATGCGCTCCGCTACGCTCTATTGGTCTACCAATACCGATAGTACCATCCAACTCAATCACATAGTGATAACCGATGTCTGACCACCCACGCTTCAAGTGCCAATCTCTGATTGTGTCTGTTTTAATATGTTGCCCCTCACGAGTGGCTGCACAATGCACTATAATCTTCTCTATCTTTCTCATTCTTCATCTGTCAAATAAACGCTTCCTACACCTTGCGCTCTTACAGAACCATCACAACAGTCTATAGAGTAGGTTGAGGTCTCCCAACATAGGCAACCTCGCCTCCCTCCTTTTGGGGAGGTTCTTGAAGGTATGTAATTTTTATCTTTCATATCTATATTACTTCTTCGGGTTCGGGAGGATTGCAATACACCGAATCGGGATGCAGTTCACAATAAGTTTTAGCATATTCATCACGCGATGATGATGAACCAAAGTTATGAATCCCCAACGGCGTAGGCCATACTAACTGCGCATCCCAAGACGCTAACGGCTCACCAAACCACCAAACATCAACGGCGTAAACATCCGATACAACGGCGGCTTTGGTTTCGTTTCCGTCCTCATCATATACGGCGGGTTCTATTGTTAGATAGCCCAATTTAACCACATTATGGTTGTGTGCCACAACCCCCTCCTCATCGTGAGGAAGTGCGGCAATGGCGGCATCTGCTGCCGCTTCGTTGGTGAACTCGTATTTGCGTGTTTTCTTCATCTTAAAGCGTTGTTAATGTGATACAATCGGCATCGGATAGGGCTTCTTCAAAGAATAATAATTGTTTTGAATCGTGAGAAGTTCCTTCTCCTTTTGCAGATATAAAATCAATGTTTTCACTTGTGTTGGAATTAGTAAGCGTACCGCTTTGTTTAACCCCATTAGAGAAAACAACACCTACACCGCTACTCCATTGCACGGCAATTTTGTTTGTTCCCGATACTTCATTTGTTGGAGATATACTTCCGCTAAATATTCCATTTCCTTGAACTGAAAATTGTGGGCCATTAGCCGAAGCACCTTTAATCCATATTTTATTAGATTGGTCTTTTCCAATTTCAGCAAATGGTGAAGAAGTTTCTCTACCAGTAGTGGTATTAAACTCATAATAAAAAGTGTAAGTACTTGAATATCCTAAATATTCAACAATAGAATAATCAAAACCCCGCGTAACACTCCCGCCCGAATGGTTCGGAATGTAGGAGGTTGGGTAGGAGCCTTGTTCTATTTGTGCGCCGTAAATATAAATTCCATCAACGCCATTGCCAGCAAAATAGGTGCCCGAACCATCGTGAGAACGAATAATAACTAATCCATTACCAGTGGCCAACGCCTCTTGCGTTAAAATCAAACGATACCATCCGTTGCTATATGACTCAACGCTCTCTGTTGTGTCGGCTGCTACTGAATCAAATGTTCCCGTAGATGCATCAAAAATACTATCGCCCCCATTAAAAACACCCCCAGCCGTTGAATGTAAAAAACTCAATTTACTATACTCTGTTGTAGCCTTGACAAATAAAGAAAATGTATAAGATTCGTTAATAGTTGTAGGGACTGAATCGTAAAAAAAGTGCGTGTTGTTATCGGTTGAGGGTATCATTTTTGTAGCATTCACCAAACCTTCGGGGCTTGTTTCAGCATTATCATCAAGTATCAAACGAGTGCTTGACCAAGTTGATGCGTTGAAGTATTCGGATGTTCCAAACAAATTCGTCCGACTCGGCTCCAACAAAAGAGACGGACAAGTTGCCCCGCCCGAATAATCAAAACGCGGTTCGTCCTCTAATAATCCCGCCTTACCCGTTGTTGCACCCGATTCAATGTAATCCGTAGCGGCAAGGCCGATTTCCAATTGGGCGTCTTGGATGTAGATAGAGCCAGCAATAGCCACACCGCTTGTGTTGGTAGGGTAAATCCTAATATTTAAAACATTTATCCAATTAGCAGTTAACTCTACTCTATACCATCCGTTTCCAACATCGTTTATTTTAGTAGCAATTTCACCCGTAGAATTTATTTTACTTCCATCAATTAAATTCACATAAACATTAGCATCGGTTCCCGACATATCAACACGCAACCAAACGCCATCTGCGCTACCTTTTTTAAAATATGCACTTGTTGTATTTACACCCGTGTCTGACCTACTTAATTGGATTCTTCCACCTGCTAATGAAGCGGTAAGCAACCAAGCATCATTGCTTCCGTCATAGCCACTTTGGCCGCTTGTTACACTTGCGTTTGAAAAAGGCCAACCAGTGTCAAACTGATTTGAATAAAGAAATAGATTCTCCCGCCCTTTCTCAATCAATCCATCCGCACCCACACGGGTAGCCGCAAGGTTTGAACCTCTTGAAAAGGTGAAGTCTCCATCACCTACTAAAACCTCTTTGACTGATACATTGTCTATTGAACCTATGAAAGAGCCAAACGCTGAAAAACCAAAAGTAGTGCTTGTAGCCGTGCCAAAAATTTCGTAAGAACCATATGTATCAGCTACAACTCCACCAAAATCATTACCTATTGACCCTAAAAAACCTTGTGAATAATTTGATACACTAAATGTTAATTTATAGTGTTTACCTATATCAACTACATTAGTTTGATAAATTGAAACACCTTGACCATTTAAGCAATTAGCAGAACCGCCACTAATTGTCCAACCAGTATCTTTAAGCCAATCACTATCAGCAGCAAAGTCACCATTCGTTACTTTCTCCGCTCCATATTCGGGAACGGGCTTTATGCTATACGCTTTGCCGTCCTTGCCAGCCGCGCCGCTTGGGAGAAAGGCTAAACTTGCGTCGTCAAAAAAACTCATAATGCGTTAAGGGTTTTGTGTTAAAAATTCTAGATCCGTAGTAAGGCAGCTCTCGCTCTCAAGCGTCCCGCCGTCCGTCTCTACCCGGTCTTTAAAAGCCGATACTAGAGCGCCTATAACATTTACGCCCCCGCCGCTAAAAAAGCCTCTGCGTAGCAGGTAGAAATAAGTAGCTTTTTTCATTAGTTTTATTTTTATTAAAGTTGGACTATTTTTTTTACTTCTCTTTCTTTTGTATTATATACCAGTTACTGTCCTTACCTAGTAAGGTAATACCGTCGTAGCTGCGATCCATAGAGTAAGTGCTCTCGGCGTCTATACGCTCCCCAGCTTGAGGCTGGAGCGTTATAGTCTTGTTCGCTACTATAGTGTCGTCGGTCTTAAAGCGCATTATTACGCCGGTCTCCGCTGAAGGTAGATTTATAGTATAGTTACCGGTACCCCCGCTGTAGCTTATAAAATTAAAATGATCCCTAGCGCTTATGCTTTCGCTACCTCCTGGGTTACCCGTAATCTCGTTAAGCGTTACGTTCACCCGGTCAGTAGTAGTAAACTCCCCTACGCTCGTAGTAGCTAAAGTACTGGCACCCGTAACCCCTAGCGTACCGCCTATAGTTTGGTTACCCGTAACCTCGCTCGTAGTTACTGTTATGTCTACGCCGTTTATTACTTCGTCCGTGCCCTGCTGGCTGCTTACCCTAGCTACAAAGTCAGCACCTCCTCCAGTACCGACCGGGTTATCTACTGTAATATCGGTAGCGTCTTTTGCTATTTTAAACCATTCGCTACTCCACTCGTCTAAGTTAGCGTTATAGCTGCCCTGCATAGGAAGCCAGTAGCTGCCGTCAAATTCGTAGCGAATACCAAAAGAGTAAGGGCCTACAATAGTACCGCTGTACCTTTCTATAGGCTTCTTATGTAAGCTTAGCACTTCATTAGTTAAAAGCTTCAGTAAGCTCGTATAGCTACCGGTATTACCTCTACGCCATTGCGTAGAAGCTACCCAGTTACTGCCGTCGTATACATAAAAGCTACCCTGCAGGCCTAAAGAATCGCTTACCCTTAGCTCTCCAAGATCTAGAATAAGATTACTGTTTATATCGGTGTCCGTATTTGTAGCGCTGTATATAGTTACCTCGCTGCTAGCCCCGCTATCATTTAGGTAAGTCGCTGTAACTTCCTTTACTTGGTTAGTCTCGTCAAAGTATACGGGTACCGTTTTTACAGTGTTGTTAAAACCGTCGTATACTCGGTAGTAGTTTACGTCTATCTCTGCCTCTCCGTCCACGGGTAGAGGCGGAGTAACTACGCTAAAGTTGTTACTTATGTAAGCACCGCTAGCCTCGTTTCTTGTTGTACCCGCGTCTACGTGGTAATAGCTTGCTGTAGTCGTCCAGCTTGTAGCGCCGTACAGCTGGCCCCCACTAGGGTTAAAATCTCTCTTAAGATAGTAGAAGGTTCCAGGGTTTGCAGCATCTTCTATACGAAGCTCTAGCTGCCATACCGGACGCCAAAATTCTAAAACTACCGTACCCGCATTACCATTATGTGCGAGCTGATAAATAAGCTCCCCGGTTACTTGTACTCTTCCGTTATTGTCGTCTACTAAAAAGCCTAGGTTTTGCCTTCCCGTTGCACCGGTAAAAGTTAGTCTATTCGCTAGCAAGTTGTTTGCTCTCGATTGGTTATAACCTACCTGCACTTTTTTTAATGCTGGTAAGAAGTTAAACTGGTTACCCGCTAGACGTGCCCCTCCTCCGGTTGTACCGTCGAGGGTTACGTCGTCGTTTACTGTAGCTGTAGAGTCTAGGCTTCCGTCGAATAAATAGGTATATACTACGCGTTCAGCTTCTGCTCTTTCTAGGTATTGCTCGAAAGTAAATACGCCGTCTTTTTGGTAGAACCTAGCGCCAAAAGCTATACAAAGCTCTTTTAAGATCTCTAAATAATTAGAGTAAGTTACTGTACCGTCTTCCTGCTTTTCGGAATACACCAAGGCGCTAAAACGCGTTAATGTGGTTACGTCAGTAGTAGCGCTATAGGTTTGCTGAGTGTCCCAAATATTTACTACGGTTGAGTAAAAATTATCGTTACTTAAATATAATTCATCTAAGCCTATAGCTCCTACAGCACTCTCTATAAAGCTTTCTATAGTTACGTTAGCTACGCTTTCGTAAGGTATATTAGCTAAGCTACCTATACCGTCTACTGCTGTAATACTAAATACGTAGGGCTTATGCGTATCTTCTACCGTTACTAAGTCCTGCATTATAACGCCTGTCCAGTAGTGCGCGTAGTTGGTGCCGTTGTGAAGTAATACGCGAAGCGTAAAGCGCTTCTCTTGGTATTGCTTAAGATCCGTTACGAAGTTGTCAAAAAAAGCATCTTCATTATAAGCGCTTACCGTACAGTTAGAGCTTATAATAGGGCTTACTATATCGTCGGTTTCTCCGCTGTAATTTAAGTTAAAACCGTCGCTAGCTACTACGAAGTCCTGCGCTGTACCCCCGTAGCTGCTGTCGTAAATCTCTACCTTAAAGAGCTTATCCGTTGAGCTGTGAAATTCACTATATAACCGTAACCCCATATTTAAAAACCTCTATATCTGCTTCGTGTTCTTCCTGCTTTCTCGGTGCTTAAGAGGATGTCCTGGCCGCTTAGCTTACCTACTACCGTTACGGTACCGCCACCGGCTCCGCCTATCATATTCTTAAGCTTAGATAGTGGGGCTATTACTTCCGGATCCATTCTAGCGTTAGGGTTGTCGCCGACTACAGCTAAAGTCTCACCAAAGGCTAACCCCCCTTTAGCTAATCTTACGCCGCTCATTCCAGCGAAGACGCTTTTAAATCCAGCGGCGAAGTCTTTCGCACTCTTTATACTAAAGCCACCTATTCCTGCCATAGCTAATAAAGCTACTAGCGCGGCCGCTGCAACGGCTGCCGCTAGTAGCTTTATTAATAACTGTTTTAAGTCGGCAATAACGCTACTGGTCATTTCTTTAAAACTCTGCTCGGTATCTCCTAGAGCTGCGTTTATTTGGTGCGTAAAGACGGTTTGAAACGCGTTACCTAATTCGTTAACCATTAGGCCGACTACGTCTACGTTTTGCTTTAAGCTATTAAAGGCCTCTTTAAGCTTGTTTACTTTAGGCTCGGATTCTTCTGCTGCTTCGCCGGCATTGTCAATACTATCGGCGGCATCTTGTATTATATCCGCTAGCTCTGCGTATTCATCATCATCGGGATCGCTTAAATTAAAATCCTTAGCACCAGCTCCGCTAGCACCCGATCCACCCTTAAAGCTAAACATATCGGTAAGGCCGCCCCAAGCTTTTTTAATAGGCTCAAGCATATCGTCGATACCCTGCTGCAGCCCTTCCTCGGTTACTAGCTCTATTTTTTCTTTAGGGCTAAAAGCGTTCTCTATAGCTTCGCCGTAGTTATCGCTTATACCGTCGATAATATCGGTAACGGTATCTATAGCTCCATCTCTAATAAGGTTTAAGCCTTCCTGGGCTTTTTTCCAATCCAAAGTAAACGCACCCTGCAATAGTAAACCTATACCTCGTAGGTTAGTACCAAAAGAATCAAATAAAGCTTTTCCTACCGTAAACAAGTTCTTAAAGCTTGCTATTACCAATTGAATAACGAACCTAAATAAGGAGCTCTCGTTATAGAGATCTATAAAGTAGTTTATAGTACCTACAAGAATAGGCCTAACTTGATCCCAAAATTTATACATAGCATAACCAGCTCCTACGATACCCGCAATAACTAACCCTACCGGGCTAAGTAGTGCGCCTAAAGCTGTAGCTATAAAACCTATACCGCTCATAATAGGGCCGCTTGCCGCTACTATTGCCGTTAGGGTTAGTATAGCTGTTTTTGTCTCGGTGCTAAGATCTCTAAAGCTGTTTATAGCTTGCGTTATAAACTCGGCTATTTTTGTAACCATTGGCAGTAAAGCGTTTCCTAGCTCTATAGCTGCGTTACGTAAAGTGTTTAAGGTTCTCTGAAATTTAAAGCCGGAGGTTCCGCTTACATTCTCGAAGCCCTCGTCTACTATACCAGTACTGTTACTAATATTATCTAGTACAGCGGCGTAGGTCTCGCCCTGCGCTCCAGCTGTACCGAGTACAGCAGATAGCGCTCGGACGTTCCCGAAGACGCTAGTAAGTGCCTCGTCGTTACCCTCAAAGGCTGTCATTAAATTAGCTAGGGTAGCTTGTAAGCCTTCCTCGCTTACTTGGTTACGGAGGTCTTCCGCAGTCATTCCTAGAGTAGCTAAAGCGTTTTTAGCGTCAGCTGTAGGCTTTAAGAAGCTAGCCATAATACCCCGTAAACCTACTACGGCCTCTTCAGCCGGTACACCTAAACGGGTAAAGGTTGCGATATTAGCGCCTACCTCTTCAAAGCTTACGCCAAGCTGGGAAGCTATACCTACTACCCTACCAAGGGTAGGGGCTAAAGCTTCCGCCTCTAGGTTACCTTCTCTTACGATAGCGGTTAAAGTGTCGGTCGCTTGCGCTGCCGTCATTCCGCTAGCGCTGTAAGCTTGCATAACCCCGGTAAGGGCTTGCGCTATTTGTTGCGTATCTCCTAAGCCAATAGCTGAGGCTTTCGCGGATCGCTCTAATACTTCCGTAGCTTCTGCGCCGCGAAGACCTGCGGAGCTGACCGTAAAGAGTGCCTCGCTTAGCTCCTGCTGGCTCTTACCAGTTTGAGCGCTTACGCCTTTTACCGAGGCTTTAAAATCGTCTAGAGCCTTACCCGTAATACCTACGAGGTTCTCTATCTTACTAAAGCTGCCTTCTAGGTCGGTAGCCATCTTAACACCAGCTGCGCCCGCAGCAGCGAAAGGTAGAGTAACACTACTAGTAATATTACTACCTATGCGCTTCGCTTGGCTCCCGAATTTACGGAGGCTGCGCTGTGCAATTTTAAGGCCTCGCTGGAGGCCGCTAAGGTTTGCACCTATGCTAATGTTAGTACTTGCTATTGTCCTTTTTGCCATTTGCTTAGAATTGCTTTAGCTTCTTGTTTGGTTAGCTTTGCGGCTTTGTGTTTATTCTCCCAAGGGAAGCGGACTAAGTCCGTAGCTTTTACCTTTTTGTTTTTTGGTAGCTGTAGGTTTACTAGTACCGTAGTACTCCACCTCTCACGCTCCCAGCTTTGCTGCTGGCCTACTTCGTATAAATTAAAGAAGCCCTTAAGGGCGTTCTCTAACTCTCTAGGCGTCGCTTCGTAGAAGGTCGCCGGCGTCCAGCTAAGCTGCCCTAAAGCTAGCTCCTGGTAGTAGTCAAAAGTTAAAGGGGCTGCCGGGCCTTCACCCGGCGCCCCGTTTACTTTTTTTCCTCTTCCGAGGAATTAAAGCTAGAGCTAAACACGTTTAGTACCTGCTCCATAGCTTCGGGCTTTTCGTCTAGCCAGTCTGCTATATCTTCGATTGTATGTTTATAAGGTTGCTTTTCTACTCTAGCGCCGTGCTTCAATCCACACCACACTAAAAAGAGCGCATCCTTAAGTTTCATATTCTCGCCTAGTTTATCTAAGTCGGCCATAGTATAGCCGTTCTCTTCGGTAAATTCCATAAGCGCAGCGAAACCGAATTTAACCGGCCTGCTTACTCCTCCTATTTCTACGTGTTTAACCATTTGCTTTAAGTGTTTGTGTTAGTGTTTATTACGCTACTGTAGAGTACGTAATAGCTCCCGTAAGCTCAAACGTGGCCGAGTACGTTACGTTATCTTCCATTCCGCTAGAAACTTCTAAAGAAGTTACGTAAGCAGCAGCAGACCAGTAATGGTCTCCGCTTACCTCGGTAGAAAATTTAACTGTAAGCTGAGTGCGACCGCTCCAAGCTCCCATAAGATCATCTACGCCGTAAGCCGCATCTTCAGCGTACAAAGCCGATACTGAAATAGTACCCGATTTAGTAGCCTCCAATAAGTCGCGAGTACCGCTAGAGTCTTTAGTAGTTGCGTCTCTCGTGTCCATAGAGAGAGAAATAGAGCCCTCGGTAGCGTGCGCTATTAGAGTAGACCCTGCGTAAACCCCTAAAAGGGTTCCATTCATAATACCAGTAGTTGCCATTTTTAATCTAGATTATTTAGTTGTTCTTCAATTATTACGGGGGCCTCAGCCCCAAATTCTACAGCCTTACCAGCTTCTATAAGCTCTTGGCCGTATTCGTTTACTACGCTTAAAGTTAGACCTTTCGCTAGCTTCTTACCGCTTAGCAGGGTTACTTTTTTCGTTAGTGTTATTTTCATCGCTTAACTCTTATTATATACTCTGCACTCGTTAAGTAGGTCTCCGTTCCTGGGTCGTTATTTACGTCTAAGTCTATAAACTGTATAGAGTCAATAACTACCCCTGCTACGGTACCGGTGTAACGATCTAGAGCGGTTCGTATTTTATTAGTTAAATCGCTAGCCTCTGCGTAAGCTTCGCTAGCTACTATAATATCGTAGCGTACCTCGTCTAAAGTACTTACCCCGCTCTTCGTGTCGCTAGGGTCTACGTTTTGTAATACATATACAACAAAAGGAAAGGCGGCCTCTTGGGCTGCTATCTGCGGGTAAACGCGAGTACCTACGATAGCGTTTACGTCGCTGTCGCTGGTTAGGATTGAGTAAATAGCTTTTCCTTCGTTCATTATCTGCTGAGCTCGTATAAGCTCTTGTTTATAATGTTTTGTACTTCTTTATATAAAAGCTGCTGCGTTACCGCTTTCGCTTTTTGGTGTCCTTTTAGCGCGTAGTCCACGTTACGCGTATTTTTTGTAGGTGCCTTAGCTTTACCTCTTTTTAGTCCGTAGTTTACTATAGCTGCGTAATACCCGTCGAAGGTCTTACCTGCTCTACTACCAAAGCGAGCACCTACGTAACCTACTAGTGCTCCCTTCATTCTTGAAGGTACAAAACCTATAGACTTGCGAAGGTTACCCGGTTTATAGTTTACTTCTTTTACCTTCTTCTTTGTTGTTATCTGCCCAGTATCGTTATAACCCTTACGCACCTTTTTACCTTCGTCGTTACGGTTACTATCCTTAATACTAGCCTTAACACTTTTTACTAAAGGCCTAGCAGCTCTTTTTATACCCGCCTTAAACTGTCTAGCTTTCTTACGGTCTATCTCTTTGAGCTTCTCTAGTTTCTTTAGCGCCTTCTCTAAGCCATCTACTTCAAAGTAGATACCTTCTTTACCAGCGTTTAAAAAGCCTCCGCTTTTAGTACCCGTTACTGCCATTAGTCCCTTAGTACAGTATCTATAATAAGGTAGCGCTCTCTACCCTCTAAGCTTACGCCTTCAATCTCGTAAGTCTTACCGCCCCAGCTTATTTTAACTGTGGCGTCTACGTCGCTGCGGTAGCGTACCGTAAAGCGTACCTTATTTAAGCTCGTTAGCTTCTCGGTATCTTCCCCCTCTTTAGGTGTTCCCTTGTACTCGACCTTGGCCCATACCTGCGCTAAGGTGCTGTACGTTCGTACGGCCTGGCCGAAGCCGTCCGTACTTACGCTAGCACTTTGTAAAGTAATCCTTCTATCTAGTTGGCCCGGATCAATCAAAGCGGAAAACTCTATAAGGGTTTAGTAAATATTCGGAAGCTGTAGGTAGGCGGTGTACGGTGTCCATACGTTTCTCGTACATTTCGCCAATCATTAAAAGCATAGCCATTTTTATATTTGCCGGTACGTCCGAGGCTTGAGTATAACCACAAGTATAACGAACTATAACAGCGTTTACCGTGTCCTTAGTACCGTACCAGCCGTACTCCGGGAAGATGCGGCTAGGCTCACTTACTAAGTCCGTACGGTAGTCGCTAGCGTTTACGGTAATTTCGTCGCCGTTGCCGTCGATGTATTTAACGCTCGCTAAGCTTTGTACTGGCCCTCTGCTTAAATAAATTATATTACGATCTCCGCGGAAAGGATCTACGCCCGTTTTATACACGGGGAAAAAATCGTAGAACTCCTCTATAACGGTAGTTAAAAGAAACCTTCCTAAGTAACTCTCGGCCATTTGTGTAGCCGCGTCAATAAGAACCCCTAGCAGGGTGTCCTCTGCGTCGCTATCTACGCGCAAATAATCCTTAACCTCTTGTACGGTTAAAGCTTTTAAAGTTGCTGGGGTAATTATCGTGTAGCTCATTACTTAGCTCTAGTATTTCTTTTAGTGCTTTTCTTACTTACTGCTCTTTCGGCTTTTACTGCCGGCTTCTCCTCTACTACTTCGCAGAAGCCCGCATTTAAAAACTCAGCAGCAGCTGCAGAGGGCAGCTCTACTACTTGCCCGGAGGTGTAGTAGAAGTCTGCCCCTGCTATAGCTTGGTTAAATATAACCTTCATTAGCTGCCTAAGCTTACGCTTGTACTAAGTGCTTAATAGCTGAACCTTGCAATACGTTACCGTCTACACGGCGGTAGGCGATGTAGCCCGTTGACAATGCATCAGCGAAACGCTCAGAAAGTCTTAGTAACTGTACGCCGCCAGCTTCGTGGACGTAGTACTGCTTAAGATCACCAAAGATAATAGACTTGTTACCAGTAGCAATACCGTCCATATCTTCGTTAATGTATACCGGCTTACCGAAAAGCATATCCGGCTCTCCTACGCTCATTCCCGGCACATA
>Ga0206125_10002790_pt1 | contig 17766 bp, 35 predicted proteins | sample Helgoland_Spring_4_FD_148598 | JGI IMG/M metagenome (GOLD analysis project Ga0206125, IMG submission 148598) | Pelagic subsurface seawater microbial communities from Kabeltonne, Helgoland, North Sea - Helgoland_Spring_Bloom_20160331_1 | ecosystem: Environmental > Aquatic > Marine > Epipelagic ... | reverse complement strand
ATTCATATAAGCCATTTAGAAACTCCTTATTTTTTCTCTTTAACTAACATATAAATATACGAAATAAACCAATACAGGACAACCGTTATTTTAATTTTTTTTGGGATTCTATTCGAGACTCTTAGTAGAAAGAGTCTCGAAAATGTCTTTCAGCACCCTTTGTGCCTATCAATATGATAATCACTTATCAAAACATTTTTAAGAGGACAATTGGTCTCCCTCCTCTCAAGCCGGAGGACGCCGGCCATGTTGACAGAGGTTCAAGTAGTCTCAATGAGGTCTTGACTCACTCTATTCAAATCCAAATTTTCAAGAAACAGAAGACAGGAGAACAACCTCTTCAAGGTTGATTTTTAATGCCTTCTCAGCAAATTAGAACAAACTCCTGTCTCAATAACAACTAAATATAACACGGAAAACCAATATAGGTCAACCTTTTTTTAAGTATTTTTCATTTTTATTTTTAATTGAGATAAAAGATTATTTATCTTTTTAAGGGAAGGGTGTTTCGGGTCAATCTTGATAAGGTTTTCTTTTTTGATTGTTAATTTACCATATGCTTTTTGTAAGTCTATCATTGCGATACCACGCATACTTCGTCTATAATATAAAAGAGCTAATGCTTCATCTTCTGCTTCAGCTCCACGAACTCCCGCAACTGCTGTGATTTGTTCTACTTCTCCATATACTTCTGTTACATCTTCTATTTCTTGCCATACCGTATTTTCCCACATAACATCTAAATCTAAATCTACAGATTCTAATTCTACCATATCAATACTATCTTGAATTGCTTTTTGTCTTTGTCTTTCTTTTGACCTAAGAGCAAACTCAGTATTTAATCGTGTTGTACGGATTGAATCACATTCAGATATCCATCCACCATAACCTTTCCAAGCAGGTGAACCTTTATAATCTCTGTATTCTGTATCATCACAATCTATTCCATATGCAACATCTCTTTTAAATTCAGATGTTCTTTTTATGTTTTGAGAAAATGTAACACTTATTAATAATACGATTGATAAGTATTTTATTGTCATAGTACATCAACTTTTATTGACAAATTTGATTTACTTGGTCGTCTATCGTGGTCTGTTCCTACTATTACAAGATATTCACCGGGTGATATTTTATCTGTCCATTCTGTACGATATAGTTTCCATACATAAGTTTCTATTCTATCTTCACCTTTTCTTGGACTCAAAGATATCGGTTGCATATGTACTCTAACTCCTTCAGAGTTTATCATAATCAAACGAGTATTTGGTTTGGTGACCATATATCTAATCTTCATACAATCCCCACCTTGTAAGTCTGTGGTCTGCCACGCTTGTAGTGGGAACTCATAAAAGTCATCAATAGTAGGTTCTTTTTGTATTTTAGTAGGTTCGCTATCTCTAAAAAATACGAACCCTAAAGTAACCATTATTAACCCGCCTATCGTAAGTTCTAAAATATCGTCTGTGAGTTTAAATCTCATAATACCTCTTTATAATAAATAGGGGAAATCGTTGTTAATTCCCCCATAAATTATTCGTTTGTATAAAGTGTAGGATTTTCGTCTAACTCAAAAGTTAATGAATCATACTTGTAGTAGTAGATTTCATCATTTCTTCTATGATGAAAGATTGCCGGTTCACCAGCTGCATCTACACTAAACTGCCATTCATTATCTTCATCGGGTACACCTTCAAACAATGTAACTGATATGTTACGACTTCTACCAATAGTAGTTAGTGGATTATATGGCCACGCTTCAAGTCCGGTCTCAGTTATTCTTTCAGAAGCTTCTTGTTCACATCCTGCCCATACCATATCTACGAATGTTTTTTCTGCTGTTTCTTCTGCGTTATCAACCGTTTGTTGATATCTTGGAATTGCCACAGCCGCTAAGATTCCTAATATGATTGTGACCATCACAAGTTCAATCAAAGTAAAACCTTTATTTGTGCTTTTTAATATGTTCTTCATTGTGTTTGCCTTTCGTTACAATTTACGTAAACTTAATTGTTTACGGTACTAAAGTTTTAAATAACATTCCCGGATTCTCTGTATCGATTACGACAAGAGCAGGTGCTTGAGCATCTGTTCCGCTACCACTTCCTGGTATTACTAAGTAAGCATACGAGCCATCCTGAAACGGTGATTTGATTCCTTTGTTACCAAAGTCTTTTTTGAAGTCAAGTGCTCCGCCTGAATTAAAACCAACAGATGTTTCTAAGTTCATCCATTCATCTTGTAAAGCGTCATCATCATCAGAAGCCGTTGAGAATACATAAACAAACTCACCTAATTCAGATTCATATGATTGTTTTTGTTCAAGTATAGTTTCAATATATGCTTCAAGAGTTTCATCAGTATATGCTCCATCTGATAAGTCAATTCCACCTACAGGTTGGTCATACTTTGATTGTCCAGGAAATCTTCCTTTACCTTCTTCAGATACTTGTTGGTTGTAGTAGTTGTTAGCTACGGTTAAAATCTTATCAATGTTAGCGATAGATTTTTTCTCTTTAGCAGCAGCACCAACATTACCAAACTTAGGAGCGGCGGTTGTTGCTAAGGTAGCCATCATAGCAGTAGTAACAGCGAATTCAGCTAATGAATTACCTGTGTTACTCTTTATTTTCTTATTTAGTTTTTTGAAAAATCTTTTAATTGTCTCGAACATTTCAGTTCTCCTTTTCTCTTATTTTAGCAATACTCTCCGAATGATTGTATTTACACTTATATGTAACAAAAAGCGTACCAAAGTAGCTCTTTTTTAAAAAATAATTTAATTTATTTTTAAGTGTTACTATTACGAAAGATAGGGGGGATAAAAAAAACCCCACGAATGTGGGGCTTTTCTATTATACAAAAAAATATAAGATGTGTATCATTATGTTAGTAACAATATAATACAGTGTAACATTTTGTTCTTATTTGTTGCTACTCACTAATGCGCTAGATACTTGTGCACTTAACAATGATTGAATTGTAAAATATAATGATGGGTTTCTTTTTAATAAATCTTTAAATGTTCTCTGTTCCCAAACTAAACATTCAGTATCGTGTTTGACTTTACAAGTTGCTGTTGCTGGTTTCTCTGTGAGGAAAGACATCTCTCCTATAAATTGACCATCTTTTAATTCTGCTACGGATTTTCCCTCAACTACAACATCAACAGTTCCATTAAAAATTAAATTCAAAGTTGGTACTGCGTGTCCTTTTTGTGTTATTAGTTCACCCTCTTTAAAATGTATCCAATCAGCTATCTTAGTAATTTTTAAAAATTCAACTGGTGTCATATTTTTAAACATAGTTTCGTACAACTCTTTGTGTTTAGGTGACATATCAACAGGACGCTTTTCATATATTATAATTGCTATATGATATATATTGACTAATGCAAATATGACATTCCAAAAAATTGGAATCCACATTGGTTCTATTGGTATTACATAATTATAAAATACAGAGAATAAACTAGCTAATGTGGATATTATCCGTAACCATAAAATGTCCTTGACAAGAAAAGAAAAGGCAATCAGACCAAATGCTAAGTGACCAGCTAAAGTTGCTATATTCATACATTCCTAAAATACATCTTCTGAATTGACATCTTCTATAGCCTTTTTAATATCAGATGACGAACACCCACAATCACCATCCATATCGGCTTTCCAAACTTCTTCTTTACTTCCATTGTGGAATAAAGCAATAGATGGATAATTTCTAATTCTTAATTTTTTAATAACCTTTTTAACATCTGAAGAATTGACTCTAATTATTTTGGCATCATCAAATCCACCGACTCCTTTTAGAACCGATTCATCCAATCCTTTTTCTTGATAGTTGGAAGTGAATACGACTACTGAAAATCCCTTTCCTATCTTCTCCTTAAAATTTTTGTCTGTAACTTGAGCGGTTAATGCAGACAAGAAAAATATTAAACTAATTAAATATCTCATAACAAACTCCTATTTATCCCTTTTTCTTCGTTCAAGGTCTTTGATGTCTTTCTGTAATTCTTTGATTATCTCCTCTAAATCTTCAACCATTCCAAAGGCTTCATCCATATCATCTTGAAGAGTACCAACATTATCTTTGTATTGTTCAAAAGAACGAGGCCAGTTATATCCTTCTGGTCTTGATGGATACTCTTGTTGATACAAACTTTCTAAAGATGGTAATTCTTTTGCTTCTTGTATTTCTGCTTGGAGAGCGTACCACATTCCTATTAGTGAAGCTAATCCTGTTCCAGCAGCAACCATAGTCTGTACTGATAATGTAAACTTAGTATCTAATACTTTATCTTCACTTAACTCAATCGGTTCTTTTTTTACTGGCTTTTCTATTTTCTCAACAATCTCTTCTTGTTTTTCTATATGGTTATGGTCATCTGATGTTTTCATTAGTATATCAGTTATGTCATCTAAACTACAGAAACCTTTGTCCACAAGTATCTCACCGAGAGTACGTTTGTCTCCCTTAACTTGAGACTGCAAAGCCTGATTCAATTGTCTCTTTGTGATTATATCTTCTTCACAAAGTAACTTTCCTATTTTAATATCACCATTCATTAATAATACTCCGAGTAAAATGTATTTTCTGGATCTGTTCCAACTTCTAAATTATCAAATACAATTAATCCGTTTTGAAATTCTTCTCTGTATGGATTCCAAAAAGTTCCTTCAGCTACACCACTAACTATATTTTTATTATTTACATTTATAACACCTTGTGCATTTGTAGTATAATCAGATAAACCTGTAATTTCTAATGTAATACCCTTTGAAGAAGCTGAATCTGGATTTATGTAAACACCTAAATCTATTAAGTCATTATCATCATCCGCATCAATATCATAAAAGATTAATGCATAATGTTCTTTCTCAGGACTTATACGACCTAAACCTTTTTGGAAATGGATTACGAATACTTTTTTAATATCACCGCTATCTGTAATAGTTTTTACTCCATATGTAGTTATGCTTTCATAGTAATCATACACAGGTATTATGTCACCATTAACCCACATTTGAATATTTTCTTGTGGCTCATCTTCTATTCGAGAATCTTCACAACTAAATGTGAATATAGAAAGTATTCCCACTAAACAAAATAGTTTTAGATTATTATATATTTCGTAATTCTTCATTTTACCATCCTACAAATTGATAATTAACACCCAACTTAATATCATAAGCTGGCCTTTCCCAATAGAATAAATATTTACCTTCAGCAAATACGCCAAGATTATCTTTAATCTTTACTCCGAATATTCCACCAAAATCATAATCATTCCAACCCATCCACATTGGCTCCATATACATAAAATCTTCTGGATCTTTATTAGCGTCTAAATGATCTTTGTAAGCATTAGCATTATGATAAGAATATTTATCGTGACCATAATGGAAAGGTAAGTAATTACCCCAACCGTGTATCCACCAATTTTCAGCATAGTAATACCAATCTAATCCAAACACCAAAGATGTTTCTCTTTGAAATCCAATATTACGTTTCTTAGCATCGATGTATTCTTCTAACATACCTGGAAAATGATATAGAAAATATTCCCTATCTGTGTAAGCAAATATTCTACCATTCTCATCTCTCCACAACCAATCATATCCTCTAGCTTCAGCATCGCCATTCCAAAACGGACCTGGTCCTTCAACAGGAACCCATTCACCATTTCTATATTCTAATAGTTCAGTTTCTGTCCAATTTCCATCTTCATCAAAGTGTGCAGGGTCACGCCATTCATTATCATCAACATTAAAAGCATCTTCTGCAAATGCCCACCATTGTCCTCTGTACCAAGTAGTGTCTAATATCATAGCATCAAATCCGTACACAGGATGTTGTCTGTGTTTCAATCCAACGCTTATGTGAATCTGACTATTTGATACTTCTGGTGACCACTTTAATCTCAAATCACCCTGACCATAAGCAATATCTTCCAATCCTAATTCTGTCCAACCAACTTTAGCCATCAGCCAATCGCCAGTATATCGTACCCAATATTCTTGGTTTAAATATTCATTACCCCATTGTCTACCTTCTGACCATTTAATCAGATATTCCCAAGCTGAAACAGGACCAAATGTGGCGCTTTCATTAGGATTATGTTCTGAACCATCATACCAAGTTCCACCCTTACCAGCTGACTTTACTCCACGCTTTGGTTCATACTTAAACCTAGCAACTTTTCTCAAGCCAAATGATTTTTGAAAATCAGGTTTCAACTCACCTTCAGTTCTTTCTACCTCTAAATCGCCAGTAGATAATCCACCGACAATAGCAAACTTATCATCCTGGTATCTTGGAGCATTCAAACTAAAGCTAGCATAAGCAGTTGAATACTTAAAAAATTTCCAAAGTTCGGTTTCTCCAAACAAAGATGAGGTTAATAACAAACCTATTATAATTTTCTTTAACATCTGTTTTCTCCTGTTATTGTAGTACCATCCACCAGTATTATATCCACATTCCGTACAAAAGTACTATTAGTCCAGTAGCTGGTAAGATATAAATCTTTTTACCACCCCACCAAGGAATGTCGTATCCTAAGATATGCCATTTATAATCTACTGGTTTGTAAATTGTTCCTTTATTCACATGATTCAAAGCGGCTTCATAACAAAATGTTCCTATGAACCAACTGCCAACACCTAACCAAAAGAATTTAGCAAACGATGCTTCAATAAAGAATGCTACAATTACAGCACCCCATATTCCTACATTCTCTAATATTCTCCACATGTGATAATCGAATATACCATTCTTTCCGTTGTTCGGATGTATTAGTTTATTCTCATTCTTTCTTGCTTTAGTACTCCAAGTCCAACCTTCTGTTACACCTTCACTAAACCAATAAATGATTATTAGTAAACAAAATAAAATTTGTAATATCACTATAGTCTCCTATTTGAATTTGCTGTCTATCCAATACTAATACAGTATATAAATATCAACAAATATTAATTATACTCCAATAGTTTGTCGTATTCCTTTGGGATTTTCCAAGTCATAATCCATTTCTTATCCTCTCCCTCATCCCATTCTTCGTAGCCAATTAATTCATTACCACTTTCATAGAATCTTTCATTTACTGCATCCATCTGTTCTTCTTTATTGCAGATTATGTGAAGAGTATCTCCATTAGATCTAACATACACTATATTATCCCATTGATTGTAAACAGCATCTGATTTCATATTACTCACTTTTTTCACCATATAAATCCCACATCTTAGGTGGTGCTTTAGGCGCTTCTTGCCCATCATCGATATATATCTCACCTATACCAGCATCTACTTCAAAGTAGGTTGCGTTTTCTCGTAAGAATATCTGATTAAGACATTCGGTTAATGTATCAAATATTTCGTTTCCGATCTGCCACCTATCACCAGGTGGCAGTCTTTTAGCATATGTAACTTTCATACTAATATATATAGTTAATTGCGTATTTTATAAAAATATCTGTTAGTTGCAATTGGTTCATCATACTCCTGCTTTTCTATCCACATAGATAAAGTTTCTTCTGCTGACAATGTACCTAACTCATATTCATCTTGATAGCGCTCTAATAGTTCAGCCACAATAGGATGTCTAACCACGTCTGATAAATCAAACTGACTAAATCCCACTCTTCTAATTCCAGTGAATCTTTTTATAGCATCATCTAATCCATTTGCTTTTCTTAAATCAGATTGCATCAAATCACCATTTATAATATATTTACTTCCTTGTCCTATACGGGTTACAAAAGTCTTTATCTGTGATGGTGTGGCATTCTGTGCCTCATCTAATACAACTACACTATCTGTTAGAGTTAGTCCTCTCATATAAGCTAAAGGTATAACTTGTACAACTCCGGCTCTTTTTAATACTTCTAATCTTTCCTTCCCAATTATCTGTTCCATATTGTAATATATAGACATCATATACGGAGCAGTCTTTTCATCTATATCTCCTGGCAAATATCCCATCTTCTCACCATCCACCTCAACTAATGGTTTTGTGATTACCATCTTATCATATTTACCTTTAGCTAAATTCTTTAGTGCATAATGTGTAGCTAAAAATGTTTTACCACACCCAGCAGGCCCTACTGAAAATGTGACATCGTTTCTACCAATAGTTCGGTAGAATGTTTTTTGATTTGGTGTTCTAAACTCTAAAGCAGTCCAATCAATTCTTTTGATTTGAGAGAGAGCTTGTCTTTTATTTTCGCATGGTTGATTTGATTTAAGTTGTGTAACAGTTCTTATCTTCTTATCAGACATAAGGGTTCTCCTTTATTTTTGAGTTAGGAAATTATTCCTTTCTGATAATAAATATAATATATACTAATTACTATTACAATAAATCTTCTCTTTTTAATATTTCAATTAAAGATAATGTCATCATATTGTGCTCGGGATATTTAGCAAGAGTTTTTAATAGATTTTCCATATACTCTGGAGGCATATGTGGTAAATCATATTCACCAATTATATAAGCTTGTTCTAAAAATGTTAGTATTGCTACCTTTAAATCTTCAGGCAAACCATCTTTTATTTTAAGAGTTTTTAATCTTTCTAAACTCTTTTTATCTTCAGGCGACATTTTTAGTTTCCAATACTTTTCCGAGCCCAATCGCATAAGTAAGTTCATTTTTATAATTTACTGTGTCCATACCTTTATATTCAACAACCATTTCTGGCGCATCTTTACGATAGCCGTTTTTAAATTTAATCACATCATAATATCTACCCTCTAACCTTTTAGACCAATATGGTGTGATGTCTCTGTATTCTATTGTCTTTTCACCTTTAAGAATTGCATCGAAGTACTTACGATACAGATTAAGATGTAATATTTTCATACAACCTCTATGTTAAATTATCAAATAGTTTCTCTGCTAATTTTCTGCCAAACTCTTTATCAGATGGATAGTGTGCTTTACCAACTATTCTTGAGTCAGCAACATCTTCACCTAAATCAGTAAAGTGTCTTGTATACTTAGGATGTCTTTCAGAATAAATCTTACCCATTAAATAACCTTGTACCGCATGTCCACTTGGATAAGATGGTGTTTTCATACTACTTAAATCTTCACCATTTAAATCAATACCATAAAACTCAGCTATCTGATATGGTCTTGGTCTCTGATATTCATATTTTAGTTCCATAATATACTTAGCAGATTGTTTAAGTAAATCTTTAGCTTCTTCTTTATTAAATTCTAATCCTAATTCTTTATGTTTTTTACCAAACACTTTTTCTACATCATCGTGTTCTTTTACAAATTTTTTATCTGATTTTAATTTTGATAGATATTTTAATTCCGCTAAAGTTTCCTTACCACTATTTTCAGGAAAAGGAACTTTCTCCATTGTGATTTCATTAAACAAAGTTATAGGATAATTAATCCTACTCTGATGCTTTTCATTCGGACCTTTATTATAAGTCATCTCATTTAGTTCTAATAGTTCTTTTAATTTAATCATACTGAATACTTCTTTGTGCTTGATTTAAAATTCTTCTTCCTCATTACAGTTTTGGCAATCATATCAAATTCTTTACCATCCCATCGTAATACAACTGGTACATTAATATTTGTTTCCATATCTTTTAATAATATCTCAACACCACTTTTTAATTGTGATATTGGTTTACCATACTTCTTATAAATTTCTCTGTAAATCTTAATTAGTTCTGCTGGTGATATTGGTTTACCATTTCTTGCGTCATTTACTCTATCCATAAAGTGTCGAGTAAACTCTACATCAATACCAACTTTAGCCCATAACTTATCTAAGTATTTTTCTACTTGGTTTAATTGGGATTGAGATACATCTTCTAAGAGTAAATTTTTTAATTTAATCATCTGTCATATTCTGATAGAGCATCCCACATCTCAGCAAAGGCTCTTATACTATTACGAGATGATTTATGCCAATCACCTTTCTTTGCATTCTTTTCTAAGTCTTTAGCCATCTTAATAACTTTATTTGTTAGTGAGTTTAAATCATAAATACCAACACCACGCACCTGAATTTTCTCAGACTTTTCTGTTAGTATTTTTTTTAACTTAATCATCTTGTTTGTACCTTGTTCTTCTTTAACCACCATTCAACTTTATTGACTAACATACTTTCTCTGTCACCACCTCTTTGACTACCAAAAGAGTTTAAGTAATCTTTTACCAAATAGTAAGCTGGCTCTTCATCTTTTGAACCAGGCATAATATTTGCAACTATTTGAGATGCTTGTAAATCTGTAGTGACGTGCCCTCTTAAATAATCATAATCAAATAAGCTTGTATAAATACTTGAGTTTTGAATGTTCTGTAAAACTGGCTGGCTTTTGTCACTTCTCCAATCCCAATTGTGTTTGTATTTAGAGTGACCCCAACCCTGCACAAATGCATACGCTTGGTACATTAACTTATTTGGTTCTCTTGCCTTACCGCTAGCTTTACCTTGATAATCTATTTTATGAAAACCATCTTTCTTTGCCATCATACAAAGTTTTTTTGTGCTTGATGGTATTTTAAATTTTTTGCCAGTTTCCTTTTCAGCTCTCTTTATTTCTTTCATAAAGTCATCGTGAAATACTATTTCATTTAATAAACTTTTTAACTTAATCACACCACCTTCATTTACGGATTCTTGAAGTGATGATATTATTTCAGCTTTCTTTGCTGGTGATGCATTTTTGTATGTCTTAGCCACATACTTATAATTCTTTTTGAGCATCTTAGTAGCATCTTTTGCGTTATTACCATATTTGACAAGAAGTTGATATATCTTCTTCATCTCCATTTTATTTTCAGATATAGGTTCTTCTTTGGATTCTACTTTGAAAGGTGGCCTGTCTTTATCTGTATAAACTTTACCTAATTGTAAATCTTCTATTATATCTTTTAAATTCACAACTATACGCCTGTTATTTCATTGTCAAAAGGTTTTGATGCTTTAGCAACTGCCTTAACATAATCATCATGAGCTTTTTTCATAGCTTTCTTAAAGACACTTTTTATTGAAGATAATTTATCAGACATTGGTGCTTCTGTTACATTCATAGTCAAACTTTTGTGTACTTGACGAAATGAACCTTTTACTATAACATTCCTCTTGCCTTTCACATAAGTTGATTCGTTTAATAATTCCTTTAACTTTACCATTTTCTGCAGCTCCAGTATCGAGCCTTATGTCTTGGCCCTGGATTATCACAATTATGTCTAGCTCTAAAGTTTGCTCTAGCTTTAGGATTAGATTTACGAATCTTCATAGTTCCACCTTTAGCTTTACCACCTTGTCCGAAGTTTACCTTAACCACATTACCTTTAGGATTCTTAACATATACCTTAAACTTCTTTGCATCTCCCTGTGTCGGTTTACCTAACTTAACTTTCCTACCTTGGTATTCTGCTTCGTTTAGCTTACCATCATTTATATGCTCAAATGTATATCCGTAACCTTTACCATCTACCTCATAATATATTTCTGTGATTTCCTTAACACAGTTAGGCACCATCTTACCACCTTTATCTTTCATACCTTTTTGTTGATAGCCTACCCAACAAGTTCCTCTAGCTTCATCTACAGATTCTTTCTTCTTTAGTTTAGCATACTTCTTCATAGCATCTCTGCTCTTCTTATTTTTCTTATTATACTTAGATAATCTTTTAGAGAACTTATCACCCAAACCTTCATTTGCCTGTTGAAGAGCATATTCTACTCTACCATTCTTAGATAATCCTTTTGCCATCTTCTCAATCTTCTTTACAGCGGCTGTCATATTACCACCCATTCTCTTAGCTAACTTAACTGCGGCATCAACCTTTGCTGATGGGAACATTTTTGTTGTGCCTTCAGCGACTTCTTTTTTAGAGTTTCCCCAATTAGCAGCGCCAACCTTACGACACTTTACGAGAGCACCACTTGCATAAGCTGACGGCCAGACATCATATCTAGCTTTCACCTTACGATAGCAAGCATCTTTCTTACCAGCGGCTTCATCGAACTGAGCCTCTGTCATCATTTTTCCTACCATCTCTTCTAACTTCATTATACTCTCCTACTTCTTTGGTTTGGTTGATACTCTTATTGGCTTCTTACCACCACCACTTATAGATGATGTACCACCTCTACCAGCTTTATTTTGAGCCGACCTCTTCCTACGTGTCGCTGACGCTTTTTGTTTTTTTGACATCCCAGCAGCCTTTGATGCTGGAACACACTTAGCATACCCTCTTTTTTTTCCACTTGATCCACACGGTGGGTGACCACCGCCCTTTTTCTTTTTACCAATATTAACCCATCGGTCTTTAAACCATTTTCTTAAATTTTCATTTGCAAAGTCACCACAATTCTCACATATGTTGTCAGCTATCATACCAGCTTGTTCTAATGTAACTGTAGTATCTACTCCTTCTTTCTTTACACAATTCCTATATCTCTTACCAAACATAATCTTTGTCTTACGAGTAGGATGTGTCATATATCCTTTTTGACAAGTTTCGTCTAAATCAAATTTTTTCTTCTTCAAAAGGTGCGGGCCAGCTGGCTCATCACCTAGCTGACCATCAACGCCATAGCCACAAGTACCTTCTAATATTTCCTGTAACTTAATCACCTTATATTACTTACTTCCAAAGACTTTGGAGAAGAAACCTTTTTTCTTTCCCTTCTTGCCTTTTTTGATTTTCTTACCTTTCTTCTGTTTCTTCTTTTTGATTTCTTCCATATTATCCATCTTCATATCTGAAGCATTCAAATTTGGAACAGCACCAAAGAAGATAAACAAAGAAAGTATTCCTGTTAGTATTGTTTTCATAATACAGTCCTCAATTAACGCGTTATTGTTATGTAAATAAATATATAAAAATTAAGTTTTTAGTATTCCTTTTATAAATTAGAAACCTGTATTAGTATTATTGCCATAGCCAACATCAAACTGATAATAGTTTTTAAGGTTGGTACTTCTCCAAATATAGACCAAGCCATCAAACCAAATACAATTGTACCAATACCAAATCCAGCCAATCTAAAATTCCAAAATGCACCAAAGTGTTCATAAGACCATTTAGTAGCATAAAAGAATAGTGGTGCTATTGGTATACTCGTTAAGTACACAAACCACATGCTACTAAAAAACTTTTTATATTGAGGAAAGGCGTAGTGTCCTTGTAACTGATAGAAAGCAATTATAGAACCAAGTGCTTGAGCTCCTACAGCCCACCACAATTTACTCACTAAAAATTATCCCAATCACCCGATTCAGCTATCTTTAGTATTCCTTCAACTATTTCTTTGGTTTTAGATGGATGGAATGATATACCTTTTTTTGTAGGTTTATAATGTCCACCATCAGTATACCAAATTCGTAGGTCTACAAACTTATGACCTTCGTATTCAGAATCAGTTATACGAATAACCTCACGGCTATTCTTTTGTATCTCAACCATTTTTACTCCTTAGTTTTTATAAATTGTTGAGCGAGTAGTTGGAATCGAACCAACATCATTAGCTTGGAAGGCTAAGGTAATAACCATTATACGATACTCGCAGTTTTTAGTTTTGTATTCTTTTCCTAAATGATTCGCTCAATTCTGTAATGTGTCTACATTTTCTTCTAAACTTATAACCTTTACAACCACAACTATAATGTCTGTGATAAGGATCCCATTCTACTGTATAGTGAACACCATTAGAGCCATTTACACGCCATTGATTATCTACCATAATTTCGCCATCAAATGTTTCAATTAGTTTGTCTAATAGATTCATAAATTTTCTAATGCTCCCATAGTTCCCTCAAAGTTAGGTATTTCTTCCCTCTCACTTTGAACTTGCTTCTCAACACTAACCATCAGTTCGTTAAGTAAATCACTAGCGTGATTAGTATAGTACATTGAATCGCTGTTCTCTTCTGTATCCACTGCAGTATTATAACCATCATCTATAGCAACACCTATAGCCTCTAACTTTTCTAATATTTCTTTATACATACATCCTCGCTTCTTCTTCTATTTCTTGCCAAGTGATATTATATTCTTTAACCACCTTACCAATCTTAAACGCATCTTCAGTACTATGTGGAGCTGGATTATCCCAATCATATTGAGATAAATAAGTAACTAACCATATACTCTCTCCATTATCATATTGTATGGTGTCTCCATCCAACTCAGCTTTAATACTATTTAACCTATATACCATAATGTATTTCTGCTTTTTGTATCAACCAATCCGCTTCCATATTGGCAATCTCTAAATCATTCTCTATACTATAATTACCAGTACCACACATTCTATTCGTCATATCATCCTCTAACCTAGTCATCAAACTCTTATTACCTTCTGGACTCATCCAAGTAGTCCTATGAAATTTACCATTAACCCACATATCAACCACCTTGATTGAATCTGTAATACTGCTATGGCAATACTCCACTTTAACATTGTCATTACCGACAACATATTCATAAACATAAGTCATTTATGCTTCTCCTTTTACTTTGTTAAAAAATTCATCCTTAGTAATACCAAGTCTACCATTGGTTTTCAAACCCCAAGAATATTCACTCTTTAGTTTCTTGTTAGCCAATACATTAACCCAAAAATCATCAGTTGGATTAACACAAACAAAATCATAGTTCTTTAAGAACCTATCAACAGCATCACCTCTGAAAAAATACATTCTCTCATATCGTAGATTAAGAGTAGAATTAAAAAGTTTTGGTTTACCATTATAATCTACATCTACAGAAACATGATGGATAGTACCACTCTTCTTATTTACCCAAATACTATAAGAACCTTTCTTCAGATGTTTTTTCAAATTCATTATTTTTTCCCTTTTTGTCATATGTAAATATAATACATAATTGCAATACAAGTCAAGACTTTTTTTAGAAATTTCCTGGTGCTACCTGAAATGTATTAAGTCCTAAACCTCTCCACATATCCACAACTTTCTGTCTGTCATCGACAACTAAGAATACATCGTCAATGTCTACAAAAGTATCTAACATCTTCTTCTTTAGGATTTCATCAGGCATAAACCTCATTTCTTTAGTAGCTGGATTACCATCAGCAATCGGCCAAGAATCAGCTTGAAACTTATCAGGCCTTAACACCAATAAGTCAAATGGTACATCATTATCCAATAACCATTTTTTAGTAGTAAAGAAAGACCTATCATTCCTACCACTAAAGATGACAATCTTAAAACCATCAGCTTTAAACATCTGAGCCATCTTAATAACAGGAGCATTTGGTTTATCTAACTTAATGCTTTCAGCATCAAAGAATATATCCCAATCCAATTTAGGAACATTGAATCCATTCTCATTGACTCTTTTACCTGGAACCATAGACAACTGCCTCCTAGCTTCGATGTCTGCTAGTGTTCCATCTAAATCAAAAATTATTGTCTTTTTCATTTTCACCTCTTTTCTCATATATGAATATACTAAATAAATACTATATATGTCAAGACATTTCTATAACTAAATTCTCTACCGCTAAATAACTTTCTAAATAAAAACCTACGGCAAATCCAATCATAAAACCAATAGCCATGCCGATGTAGATATATTCCATTTGTTCTTTACTACTCATACTTTATATACTCTATTATATTACCAAATGTATCGTGGTCGTAAACTGATTCAGAACCATCTCTGTGTTTGGTAGGGTTAATTAAATCATCTGATTCAAATGCTATATGAGCTGGGTGGTCTTGTGGTAATACCAAAGCTAATTTAATATTATCGAATTGTAACTCAGCCCAACTCTTATCTTTATAGTTTACTTTACAATCAAACTTTTTAGTGTACCAACGAACTCCCTCAGATATGTTAGTTACTACAACTGCTATGTGGTCAATTTTTTCCATTGTTTTTATCTCTCTCATCCATAAATCTTAATTCCAAACTTTTCATCATCTCATCCAATGTCATAGAATCTTTTTCACCAATTCGTTTCTTATCTCTCGGATAAGTTTTTTGGTCACCAAATATAAACTCATCTAACATATCTTCATAAGCCCTCATATCTTTTAACCTCTGTATAAGTTCATTTAACTTATCTATATCAGGATTACGATCGCTTACCGATTGTAAAATTATTATAATTGCGTTTAAATCCTTTCCAAATAAAAGGTAAGATTTATTATCATCTAAGTACATAATATTCTCCGTTTATATATAAGTATTGTATAGTTCATAGTCCTCTTTATTATTTTCAAAAAATCTTTGTCTATCTATATCAGCTGATATGAAATCAAATCTTTTGGAGCACTCATCACAATGTATTGGAGCTACCCTAACCATAGAATCATACTGATTTGTTTTTGGTAGTTTAACTCTTTCTAATCCAAACATATTTTGAAACCTTACAATATCTCTATTCATATGTTCAACTATACCAACAAACTTAAAATCAGATAGGTCTTTACCGACATACTTTGTCATAGTATTCACAACACCATCAGAGTTTATATAATCATTTATATCCATATTCTCAAACGGCCAATCTAAATCCGAAGCGTAATATCTTTGAGCGTATGCCAGATACTTAGCTTGTGATAATGCTCTTTCTAATGGTTCTCTTAACCAAACTACTTTATTACGATTTTCTGATGGATACTTATCTATGCCAAAGTGTCCGTACATCAAATCAAAGTCTACATCTCCGTATCTGTATATGTTTTCTCCGACATCTTCATTTACAATGCTTTCATTATCCAATAATATCTTATAACCAAATGTCTTAGAATCCCAATTTATAGAAGAGTAGTCTTTAAACAAATCTCCTGTAAAGTGTAAGCTGTTTATCTGTAAGTGTGGATTAGCATCTGAAGTATCATATTTTTTTACTTCTACCCCTACGCCATACAGACTTAATAGATAGTGTTGAAAGGTTGTACCAGCACATCTTGGTATGTGATACGCTGTCATATTTAGATTAGTCAATGTGTAGTTCCCTATATCTCTGAACTGCTAACTCTTTATGTTTAGCCTCAATCATAATATCAATGTCGTGACCATATGTCTCAATCTTTTCATAAACATAATCTGAATGAGCCTGTACTCTGATAGTATCGTCTTTCTTTTCGTCACGTCTACTCTCTGAATAATGAACAACAGGTTTAATATCACCCCACGTTTTAATAGCCAACTCCAATGCTTTTTGTTCTGTCAAATCACCTGTACAGAACTGATGGTGGTGGTAGTCAAATACAATAGGAATACCAATTACTTTGTAAACTCCATCATATAAATCTCTAACAGAATACATAGTAGCCTTATCATCATTCTCAACAGTAAGTCTACTCTTAACTGAATCTGGTAATCTTACAAAGTTGGTACAGAATCTAGCCATAGCTGATTCCTTATCTCCATAAGCACCACCGATATGAATATTGATTTTGTTGTAAGGTGTTCTACTCAATCCCATCATATCAAATACTTCTCCGTGTGTGGATAAGTCATTGATACAATTATCTACAACGTGTGGGTGTGGTGAGGTAAGAACATTGAATGGACCAGGATGAGAAGTAATCCTCATATTATTGTCAGCTACATACTTACCCACATTTGCTAGTGTACTACCTATCTCAAAATAGTCTGGCATATCCTCAAGTTTGTATTCAGATGACCAAGGAAATAAATTAGATGTAATACGAAAGAAAGGAAACCCATTCTCATTATTCCATTTAACTATTTCAAATAAGTCTTTACAATTCTGTAAACCGAGCTCAGATGCATACTCA
>Ga0206125_10002788_pt1 | contig 17770 bp, 17 predicted proteins | sample Helgoland_Spring_4_FD_148598 | JGI IMG/M metagenome (GOLD analysis project Ga0206125, IMG submission 148598) | Pelagic subsurface seawater microbial communities from Kabeltonne, Helgoland, North Sea - Helgoland_Spring_Bloom_20160331_1 | ecosystem: Environmental > Aquatic > Marine > Epipelagic ... | reverse complement strand
CCAGATCGAGTTTGAAGTCAGTGCCCTGCTGAGGCGCTGAAAAAGCTTCAATAACATGATCGGCAATCGCCTCTGGAGAATCACCCTTAAGCAGCAACAGGCTTAAACCAAAGTGCCAGATATCCACTAGCTCCAGCTCAATCTGACCAATATCGGGAGTCTGCTTCTTCCACCACTTCCAACCGTAATGATCGAGCAGCTCGGCACATTCAACCCAGATGGCGCGATACCATTCGAAGTTTTGCTGCTTCCAGTCGGCGTGGACTTTGGTATTCATATCGCTCTGCAGTTCGAGCATGGTGATCAGTTGCTGTTTCATTGGGGTTTCCTGTTAAATTTTTTAATAGCTTAGGCGCTGTTAAGGCGTCAGGTTTAAATAGCACCACGAACAAAATTGTTGCTCTGTTTTTCAAAGCCGATACTGGTACTTGGGCCATGACCGGTAATAACCACCGCCTCATCGTCGAGACTGTAAATACGCTGGCTAATAGATTTTTTAATCTCTTCAAAATTGCCGCCAGGTAAATCCGTGCGACCAATACTGCCCTGGAATAAGGTATCCCCGGCAATCAACGTCTTGTACTCTTCAAACCAAAAACTCACCGAACCCGGCGTGTGACCCGGCGTATGAATAGCCACACCGCCACAGCAATCCAGCGCCTGATCATCATTTATATAATGGTCTGGTTCCGGCAGACTAATCTCTGGAACACCAAACATTGCACACTGTTGCTCAACCATATCCCATAAGAACTGATCGCCCTTATGCAGAAAGATCGGCGCGCCTGTGGCCTGCTTGATCTCACCGGCCGCCAGTATATGGTCGAGATGAGCATGGGTGTGAATAATCGCCACAACCGAGAGATTGAGCTGTTTAAGCAGCCCGAGGATTTTATCGGCATCGCCGCCCGGATCAACTACCAGTGCCCTGCCACTCAAGCGATCACCAATAATCGAACAGTTGCACTGCAATGGCCCAACGGGAAAGGTTCGAATAATAAAGTTCGATTCCGGTGTTTGACTCTTATTCTGTTCAGGCATGCTCATCTCTATCTGGGTATCTGAAATAATCGATGGAAATTATCTGTTGTCGCCGCGGCCAACTCTTCAAGGCTTATACCCCTTAAATCAGCCATAAACTCAGCCACCTCGCGCACATACTGCGGCTCGTTCTGCTTGCCTCTATGGGGCACTGGCGCCAGCCAAGGAGAATCGGTCTCGACCAGTATTCTATCCAATGGCACCCTGACCGCAACATCGCGCAATTCATCGGCACTGGCAAAGGTAACAATACCAGAGAAGGAGATATAAAAACCCAGCTCCAGAGCCTGCTCAGCCATCTCCCAGCTCTCGGTAAAGCAATGCATCACACCAGCGGCACTGGGCGTGTATTGACGCAGTAGATCGATAGTCTCTTCACGGGCATCGCGGGTATGAATAATCACCGGCTTATTAATCTGCTGACTGGCCTTAAGGTGATTGATAAAACTCGCCCGCTGCCAATCGATGGTTTCACTGCTGTAAAAATTATCCAGACCAGTTTCACCAATGGCCACTACACCAGGTTGACTCGCGAGCTGTATAAGCTCTTCGACAGAGGGAACTTCCTGTTGGACTTTCTGCAGTGGATGGGCACCCACTGATGAGAAAACATTGTCGTGTTGGGCAGTCAGCTCAAGCAGTGATTTAGAGGTCGGCATATCCACCGCAACACTGAGAAAGTGGCTGACACCTCGAGCTTTGGCCGCTTCCAGAACAGCATCGATTCCGCCCTCTCGATCAGATAAATCCAAATGATCGAGATGGCAGTGAGAGTCTACCAGCATAGGTTATTTCGTCTTTTATTATGAAATTGTTCTACATGGTTAATGTAGGCTTGTGAGAGTGTACCGTACCGGTCAAAGCCTGTTCAATATCAACTTTTAATTCGGCCTGCTCTTCACCCAACTGAACGCCGACCCCCTGCATTTTAAAACTCCCAGAACCCTTGTGCGTCACCCAGACTACCTTGCCAGTCATGGGGATTGGCTCGGGGCGCAAATAGATACTTAAAAGGAAAAAGATATCATCACCAAGTTCATAACTTTTTTTCGTCGGCACAAATAGACCGCCACCTTCGACAAATGACATATAGTGCTGATAGAGCAGATTTTCATCACTGATATCGACGGCGAGAATGCCGCCTTTGCCACCGTTAAACATATAGATCACCTCTCCTTGTGTGCTTCTATGAGCTTAGCATGAAAAAACTGCTGTCACTTATCTACGCGCGGCAAACACCATCAACCAGTCCATAAACAGCTCCTCCCAGAGTAGCTGCAGGTTGGGGTTATTACCACTGTCGAGCCAGTTGCGCGCCTGGAGTAATTTATCGGAAAAACCAAACAGCGCCGGAATCGGCTTGTCAGCCAAATCATTAGTTGCCAGACGGTGAATATAGCTGCTGAACCAATCGATGGTTTGGCTGGCATCGAGCTTCTGGCATTTCTGGGCTGCATCCAGAGGTGAGATATCACCGGCCCTGACATTGGCAACCAGCTCTTCAAAGTTCTGTCGCTCCTGCAGGCTGTCGCTCTGCAGATAGTCGAGAGCCAACAGAGGTTTACCACTGGCGAGAAACAGCACCTTGTCGACCGCAGACTGATCACCGGTAACCTCAGTCAACCACTGGCTGGCAATAGCAGTGTCGGGAATTGGCATGGGTATCTGCTGGCAGCGACTGCGAATAGTTGCCGATAACATACTGGGTCTATGGGACACCAGTATCAGAAGCGTTTTCGATTGTGGCTCTTCAAGATTTTTCAGCAGTGCATTGGATGCATTAATATTCATTGCTTCGGCGGGGGCAAAGATTGCCACCTTCCAGCCACCCTGATGGGCGGTTTTACTCAGTGAATCGGTCAGCCCACGCACTGCATCAATCTTAATCGGCTTGCCCGGCTCCTCTGGCTCGAGAATGCTGATATCGTCATGACTTCCGGCGGCGAGCAACTGACAGCCCTTACAGGAACCACAGGCATATTTGGTCATCTCTGCCTGGCAGAGCAGATGCTGGGCCAGTGCCTTAGCCAGACGCATCTTGCCAATACCACTGGGACCACTGATCAGAATAGCATGGGGCAAACGGCCATTATCAATACTGCTATTGAGGCTATCCCAGAGAGTTTCCTGCCAGGGCAATGGAAGCACTAGGCGTTCTCCAAAAATTTATTGAGGGCTTTTTCTATCTGCGCCTGCACCCCTTCAATAGACTGCGAGGCATCGATAATGACACAGCGTTCAGGTGAATCCGCGGCAATCTGCAAATAGCGATTGCGCACCCGCTCAAAGAACTCAACCCGTTCAAGCTCAAAGCGATCCGGTGTACTGCGCTCCCCGGCCCGCTGCAGACCAATTTCCACGGGAATATCCAGAATCAATGTGAGGTCGGGCCGCAGGCTGCCCTGCACCAGCAACTCGAGTTCAGAGATAAGATCGTCGCGCATATTGCGGCCAGCGCCCTGGTAGGCATAGGTGGCATCGGTAAATCGATCACAGAGAACCCAGGCACCTTCACCGAGCATTGGCTCAATCACCTGATTGAGATGCTGGGCGCGTGCGGCAAACATCAGCAGTAACTCGGCGGTATTGCAGACCTTCTCTTCGCGGGGGGCTAATAGAAGCTCACGAACCTGCTCGGCCAATGGCGTCCCACCGGGCTCACGGGTAGTGGCAAAAGCCAGTTTATTCTTTTCCATCCACGCCTGGATAAACTGAATATTGGTGGTTTTTCCCACACCTTCAGTACCCTCAACGGTAATAAATTTTCCGCGCATCTACTTCCCCGAGCTGACTTATTTGTGTTTTATTCTATCAATCTGTAACCGCTGGTCACTCTACTTTTTATCTGACTGGCTCTTCAGTCCGGGGGCTGACTGATAATCAGCCGCCCGCCGGTAAATCTGGTATTTTCGTACCGCTTTTTGGTGCTCCTCAAGACTGTCCGAGAAGTAATGTCCACCATCGCCACGGGCGACAAAGTAGAGACTGGTTCCCGCCAGAGGATGCAGTGCCGCTTCGATAGCCGCCGCACTGGGCATGGCAATAGGTGTTGGCGGCAGCCCCTTAATCATATAGGTATTGTAAGGGCTGTGGGTTTTTAAATGTGAACGCTTAAGGTTGCCGTTGTAAGCATTACCGAGACCGTAGATAACTGTGGGATCTGTCTGTAGGCGCATACCTTTATTTAACCGCCGAACAAAGACACCGGCGATAGTCGGGCGCTCTTCGGCAAGGCCAGTCTCCTTCTCAACAATAGAAGCCATAATCAATGCCTGATAGGCGGAATCATAGGGTATGTCAGCAGAGCGCATTTTCCAGGCGAGCTCTAATACGTCGAGCATGCGGCTATGGGCGCGAGCGAGAATATCAATGCCGGTATCTGTGCTGATATAGCTGTAGGTATCTGGAAATAGCCAGCCTTCCGGGTGCTGCTTGTCGATATTAGCGGCACGCATTATCTGCGTCTGGCTGAGATTACCAATACCTGAAAACTGCTCAACGCTGGAAAGATGCGCTAACCACTGTTGATAATTCCAACCTTCAGGGAAGGTTATTTGATAGCTGATAACTGCACCGCGGTTAAATTTATGCAGCAGAGTTGTCGCTGTATCGCCACTGTTGATCTGATAGCGACCCGCTTGAATCGCGGTCTTACCGGTAATTTGCGCATAGAGACTCAGCAGCCTTGGGTGGCTAAGAATCTCGCGTTTGTGGAGGTGCCGGTTAACCGCATTCAGACTACTGCCCTGCTCTACCGTCCAAGTAACTGGACCCTCGGTAAGCTGAATGGGAGCTTCGAGATAACGCTGAGCGCTGCCCAATAATGCAGCAACAGCGACAGCAGCAATAATTGACAAAAGAATAATGGCGCGCAACAAAGGTTTTAACATGGGTAGCAATCATAGAGATCAAACAGCGCTGATTGAAGCATTTTTGTATCAGCACCAATTGCCCAGTGACCCAGATCATTAATCTCTGTCACCGGCAGCAATCCACGAATCGAACTACAGATAAATAGTTCGCTAGCCGTTGCCAGCTGCTGACGGCTAATCTCGCCCTCTGAAACTGGCAATCCGGTCTTGGCAAAAAGCTCTTGCAGTAACAGGCCGCGCATAACCCCACGTACACCAGCCTGATCAACCTTTGGGGTTATCCAGCCGTTGTCGCCAGTCTTGACAAATATATTGGCGCAAGTGGTTTCGATCAATAGGCCCGCCTGGCTATACATAAGACCATCGGCATATTCATCAGCCCACTCAGCCCTAGCTAATATCTGGTCGAGACGATTGAGGTGTTTAATTCCAGCTAGGACAGGATTGGCAGGCAGAGGATACTGACACTGGGTAAGGGCCACACCCTCCCGTCGCGGCTGCTCAAGCCTATCTGGCAGTGGCGAAAACTGGCAGATAATCTGCGGTGCTAAATTAGCCGGTGATGCGTAACCACGTCCACCGCTTCCGGCAGTAACAGTTAATTTAATAATGCCACTGCTCTGTGATTGCTGCCCAAGCAGATCGATAAATTTGGCCAGATTATCGTCGAGAGATATTTGGCTAATACTCAGCCCAAGTACCGGTGCATCAGCAACTAGCCGCGAGCTGTGACGCTGCCATAGAGGAACCACAGCATCGCTAAACAGCATGGTTTCAAAAAGACCATGGCCATAGGCTGTCCCGCGATCGCCAACCGGCAACAGATCAGCTTCAACACCATTAATTGTGATAAGGGCTTTAGCTGTATCTTCCGGGCGATTTACAACGCTACTCATGGATTTACTCTTGGGTGTAAAGACGTCTATTAAACATAAATTCCAGCCATAAAAAAACCGCCCCAATGGAGCGGTTTTTTAAGCGAGCAATAATTATCAGCCGTTAGCTGTGATATAACTGATCGCGTCTTGTACTGTAGCAATTTTTTCTGCTTCTTCATCAGGAATTTCAGCGTCAAATTCCTCTTCCAATGCCATGATCAACTCAACTGTGTCGAGTGAATCAGCACCCAGATCTTCAACAAAAGATGAAGTAGTTTTAACATCTTCTTCTTTTACACCTAGTTGCTCTGCAACCATTTTGATGACGCGCTCTTCGATGTTACTCATCGTATATCTACTCCTGTTTACGGATTTTTAATTAAATTTGCCGCCGAACGAACCTGCTCTGGCAGCGTTATTCTGTGTTCACGGGCGCGCATTTTACCCTAGAAAATACAAAATGCTAAAGCCCTATTTTAAAAAGTGTGTTTTCCCTTTTAAATCAAACACTTAAGCCATGTACATGCCGCCATTTACATGAATTGTCTCACCAGTTATGTAAGCTGCGCCCTCTCCAGCGAGGAAACAAACCACTGAAGCGATCTCTTCAGGCGCACCCAATCTGGCCAGAGGAACCTGTGTCAGCAGAGCTTCTTTATTCGCCTCTGGCAGATCTTTGGTCATATCAGTATTGATAAAACCCGGAGCAACTGTATTCACAGTAATATTTCTTGAACCCAACTCTTTGGCCAGTGCTCGAGCAAAACCACCGACACCAGCTTTAGACGCTGAATAGTTACTCTGCCCGGCATTACCCATAGCGCCAACCACAGAACTGATATTAATAATTCTGCCCCAGCGCGCCTTGGTCATTGGACGTACACAGGCTTTAGCCAGACGGAATACCGAGGTCAAATTGGTTTCCATCACGTCTATCCACTCGTCATCTTTCATGCGCATAAGGATATTGTCTTTGGTGATACCGGCATTGTTGACCAGAATAGTCGGCGCACCAAATTGATCGGAGATTGCCTGGATAACCTGACTCACTGAATCGACGCTAGTCACATCGAGAACCATGCCAACACCGGCGATATTATTTTCTTTAAAACGCGCGGTAATCTTAGCCGCACCAGCTTCACTGGTTGCAGTACCTATAACAGTTGCACCGGCCTCCCCGAGACCAGCGGCAATAGCCGCACCAATACCACGAGTTGCGCCAGTAACCAGAGCTACTTTTTCATTAAGACTCATTTGATATTCCTATAATTATTAGATTTATAAACTGTAAAAATTAAACTGATGTCAGGGCATTTTCGAGGCTGGCGACATCATCGGTGGCCAGCGAGGTCAAACCGCGATCAATACGCTTGGAGAGACCGTTAAGAACGCGCCCTGGACCGCACTCAATCAATATTTCTGCACCGCGACTGGAGAGACCGTTAACACAGTCAACCCATAGCACCGGCTGGTAAATCTGCTCCAGCATCAATCGCTTGATCGCTTCGGGATCAGCTTCTGGCTGGGCGTGAATATTGTGCAACACCGGTATCTGGGGTGCAGAGAACTCTTTCTGTGCAACCAGCTCGGCAAGATTATCTGCAGCTGGACGCATCAGTGAGGTATGGAATGGTGCACTAACTGGCAGCTCAACCGCGCGTTTGGCACCGGCCTTTTTACAGATATCAACAGCGCGGGCAACTGCGGCTGCATCACCGGCGATAACCACCTGGCCAGGTGCATTAAAGTTTACCGCTGTAGCAATTTGATCCTCAGCTGCTTCAGCGCAGGCATCGATAACAATTTGATCTTCTATGCCCATAATAGCCGCCATAGCGCCGACACCTACAGGTACCGCCTGCTGCATAAAGGCACCGCGAGCACGAACAATTTCCACCGCATCGGCAAACTTGACCACCCCGGCACAGACCAGCGCCGACCACTCACCGAGACTGTGTCCTGCCATAGCCGCTGGCTGTGGACCGCCCTGCTGCTGCCAGAGACGCCAGATAGCGACACTTGAGGTCAGCAGTAAAGGCTGGGTGCGCTCAGTAAGATTAATATCTTCCTGCTCGCCTTCCTGAATAAGTTTCCAAGCGTCGTAGCCAAGCACTTCCGAGGCCTCTTTAAAGGTCTCTTCTACTAAAGGGTTTGCGGCGGCAAGCTCTGCGAGCATGCCAATTTTCTGTGACCCCTGACCGGGGAAAACAAAGGCTAAATTACTGTTCATAGTTCCTCTACTGAATTCCTTTATTAATATCTGCTATTAAAAGCTCTATTTTTCTATCTGGTTGTCAATTTTCTGCTTAAGTATAGGTGACAAAACCTCGGGCAAGTTGTGCTCGGCAGCATCTATGGCAACATCCAGAGCGTGGACAAAAGCTGTCTCTGTCGCCCGACCATGACTTTTAACCACCACCGCATTTAAACCGAGAAAAAAGGCACCATTATAAATAGCTGGGTCAAGCTGGGCTTTGAGCTTTAACAATGGTTTTCTCACCAGCAAAAGCGCCAACTTGGCCAGCCAGCTATTGCCAACCGCAGCGCGGAAAAGCTCAGTCACCATAGCAACCAAACCTTCGCTGGTCTTCAGGGCAATATTGCCAGTAAAGCCATCGCAGACCACCACATCAGTGCCGCCGGCAAAAATACCGTTGCCCTCAATATAGCCGCAGTAATTAATCAGCGGCTCATTTTCTAACAGCGCTGCTGCATCCTGAATATAAGCATGACCTTTATTGTCTTCTTCACCGACATTTAACAAACGTACCACCGGCGCCTCAATACCATCGAGCTCAGCAGCCATCATCGACCCCAGCAGTGCAAACTGATAGAGCTGTTCGGCGGAGCAATCGAGATTAGCACCCAGATCGAGCACATAGCTGCGACCACTGGAGGTAGGAATTGCTGTACAGATAGCCGGACGAGAAATACCAGGCAGTGATTTAACGTAGTAGAGTCCCAGGGCCATTATCGCGCCAGTATTACCGGCACTGACAAAGGCATCGGCTTCACTATTGGCCAGGGCCTGAAGAGCCAATCCCATCGAGGAATCGCGTTTATTGCGGATAACCGCAGAGGGTTTGTCGGTGTTGCTAACGCTAGAGTCGCTGTGGCGCACTTCGATACGCGAGAGAATACTCGTATCCTGACAGTACTTTAACTGGGTCGCCAGCTCGTCTCGGTCGCCATACAGCAGTGCGCTAACATTACTGTGGTGACTTAGAGATTCAAGCAGCGCAGATACTGTAACGCGAGGACCGTGGTCCCCGCCCATAGCATCGACGGCAATTCGGAGTGAATTTGCCAAAGACTGTTTGTTTCAGTTATTCGGCGTCGAGCTCGACAACTTTGCGACCACGGTAGAAACCGTCCGCAGAAACATTGTGACGCAGGTGCTTCTCACCGCTTACTGAATCAACTGAAAGAGTTGGTGCAGTCAGCGCATCGTGTGAACGACGCATTCCGCGCTTGGATCTTGTCTTGCGACTTTTCTGAACAGCCATAGATTACTCCTGAGCAATAATCTTGTGCAGTCGAGGTTATTTCTTCAACTGCTGTAAAATATTAAAAGGGTTGTCAGCGACAACCTGATCATCTTCCCCATTGTTACCGCGCTCGTCCTCGGAAAGAAAGGTGTCTCCGGTGCACAGACCATTTTCATGGTAGTTAACCGTCGGCAGAGCTAATAAAATCTCATCTTCGAGCAACTCATTAAGACTGGCCATCTTATCGACGACAATCCAAGGCTCTCGATCACTGGGTACATTGCACAGCTGATCTTCGGACCAGATTACCTGTGCAGCAAACTCACTGCTCAGAGCAACTGTGACCGGATCAAGACAGCGCTGGCATACTGCCGACACTGAAATGCTCAATGTTCCACTTGCAACCTTAGCCCTTGCCTCATCGATTTCAAACTTAATCAAAGCCGATAGAGGAGTCTCTATGCTGGCAACTGCTTCAGCTAAACGTGGCAAATGCTGATCATGAAATTGGCCTTCGAGGACAATTCCCTGGTTCGCAAGCTTGCGCGGATCAATTAGAGTTGGCAGTGCCATAAATACAGGTGGTACCCAGTTAGGCGCGCATAATAGGGTCAAGACGTTGATCTGTCAAAGAAAAATGATCAAAATAGGCCGCTTTATGGGACTAGTACTCCCTGCACAGTGTCCTTTAATTTTTAACCGGCAATCTATCCATGAGCAAACTGCTATTAGCCTCCTCATCAGCCTACCGCAGTGCACTGCTTAAACGCCTGCAACTGCCCTTTGACTGCTACTCGCCAAATATCGATGAATGCCCGCTGAAAGATGAAAATGGTTATCAGCAAGCCGAGCGTCTATCGCTTGAAAAGGCACGCGCAGCAGCAGCGAAATTCCCCGATTCAGTGATTATCGGCTCAGACCAAGTTGCTGAATTAAATACTCAACAACAGAACAGAGTCCTTGGCAAACCCGGCAACCATGCTCAGGCGGTAAAACAGTTAACCGCTCAATCCGGTCAGAGAGTGCTCTTTCATACAGGATTAGCTGTTATCTATCAGGGTGTAGAGAAATCTCTGGTCAATACCACCGAGGTCGATTTTAGAGAACTGACAGCAGATCAGATTGAAGATTACCTAAGAATTGAAGAGCCCTATGACTGCGCCGGCAGCTTTAAAGCAGAATCACTGGGGGTCAGTCTATTCCGTGCAGTAAACAGCAATGATCCAACATCGCTTATCGGCCTGCCGCTAATAGAGCTATGCAATCTATTGCGCGAGTTTGGTATAGAGGTCTAAGAAGAATCTAAGGTTTAAAGCGCAGCTTTAATATCCGCAAACAGATCAAGACAGGCCAGAGGCTTAAAAGCGCGTAGACGATCAATATGATGGGCGCCATAGCTCACCGCAATTCGCGGCATAGCGGCATTCTCTGCCATCTGCATATCAAACTCAGTATCGCCGACCATCACCGCCTGATGGGCTGAAATGCCAAACTCAGAGAGCAGCTCTTCAAGCATCAGTGGATGGGGCTTTGACAGGGTTTCATCAGCACAGCGCGAACTGTGGAAGAAACCCGACATATCCAGAGCAGCCAAAACTCGATCCAGCCCCGCCCTGCTCTTTCCTGTGGCTACCGCCATCTGATAACCCTCTGCACGCAACTCTTGCAATGTCTCAATAACGCCGGGGAAAAAATCGCAGGGCTGATGATCTTCAGAGCGATAATGTTTGGAATAACTGGCCTGCAATAGACTGGCTTCATAATGGGAAGCACTTGGAAACAGACGCATAGTCGCCTCATGCAAGCCGAGACCGACAATCTCGGCAACATCAGCGTATGCCGGAACAGCTAGTGAATACTCCTGCGCGGCCATCTGCATACATTTGGCTATACGCGCCACCGAATCGGAAAGCGTGCCATCCCAGTCAAAAATTAATAATTTTGGCGTACTTGTCTTGCTTAGAGTCTGGCTCACAGTTTATTTAACACCTTACTTAAATCGTCGGGCAGCGGTGCTTCGACCTCAACCCAGTCACCGGAGAGTGGATGCTTAAAGCGCAAACTGGCGGCATGCAGAAACAAGCGCTTTAAACCGGCTTCTTTTAAGCTCTCATTAAAATGTTCATCACCGTACTTGGTATCACCAGCCAAGGGCTGACCGGCAAACTGGCAGTGGACCCTGATCTGGTGAGTTCGCCCAGTCTCTAGCTTGATATCCAGCAAGGAAGCATTGGCAAATTGCTGCCTGATCTTAAAGTGAGTCACCGACGCCTTACCCGCAGCATCAACGCGCACAACTCTCTCGCCAGACTCCACGGTATTTTTTAACAGCGGTGCATTAATTGTATTCTTGCCCTTCGGCCAGCGACCCTTGGCAAGAGCGATATAGCGCTTGTCGATTCTGTTGTAGCGCAGAGAATTCTGCAGCTCAATCAACACCGCACGCTTTTTCGCCAGTATTAGGCAGCCGGAGGTATCGCGATCGAGGCGATGAACTAGCTCCAGGTATCTGTATTGAGGATACTCTGCACGCAGTGCCTCGATAACACCCAGAGATAAACCGCTACCACCGTGAACTGCCAGGCCGCTAGGTTTATTAAGGATAAACAGCCCTTCATCCTCAAAGAGAATATTGTTGGCGAGATACTTCTTTAACTGGCGACCGACAACCGGCGCAGCACCGCGCTCAGCGACTCTAATCGGCGGCAGACGAACTATATCCCCTTCTTTCAAACGGCTATCGGCCTTAACACGGCCTTTATTAACCCGCACCTCCCCTTTGCGTAGCAAGCGGTAGATACGCGACTTGGGCACGCCCTTAAGGGTTTTAATAAGAAAATTATCGAGACGCTGGCCGGCTTGCTCTGGGCCAATATCGACAAAAGAGACTTGATTAAAGTTTGGTTCGCTCTGAGATTCGCTCAAAATAGTCGGCTATATGTGATGATTTCGGCCGGCATTGTACCTAGGCAACAACGATCTTCCCAACTTAAATTAACCCTATACATTGTAGCTGTGAGTAAATATTGCTATATTGCGGCCCAAGTTCCCTACTGCCCAGCCAAATTATAGCTGCCCAGAGGTTTGAACTGACCGCTAAAAAGGCAGTTGCCGAGCGGGTAAAGAATACAGGAGAGTCTGGCCAATATGGGCCGACCTCAAAGACAGCCGAGTGAGCTGCATAGAAAGATAAGTTAAAACAGGTTTCAAAAGTTAATCGCATTAGAGAAAGATGTACCCATCGAGGCCTATCTTTCTTTTAGATAAACGAACTTTATAAGAGAATAAGCCTAGATATACAGGCTGAAAAAATCTTAAAAGACCGCTCGATTAACTGAATACAAGACACAATTTAAGGATAGTAATCCCCCGACAACTGCGCTTCAAAGCCAGTGTTTGCGGGAATAAGGAGAATCTGGCACGCCGCATTCCATGCGCTGTGTCTAATTTTATACTTCAGCTATACCTGGTTGCTTGGTTTATCCCACCTGCCTTCCCTTCTCTTCGCTATTGCTCCCTCTCCACAATGAGTAAGGTGAAATATGAAACGTATGTTAATAAACGCGTCGCACCCAGAAGAAGTGCGCGTAGCGATGGTTGATGGTCAGAAACTCTATGACCTGGATATTGAAAACCGTACAAGAGAACAAAAGAAAGCCAATATTTACAAAGGCAAAATTACTAGAGTAGAGCCAAGTTTAGAAGCGGCATTTGTCGACTACGGCGCAGACCGCCACGGCTTCCTCCCCCTTAAAGAAATTTCTCGCGAATACTTCAAGAAAAAATCCTCAGATGGTGGTCGAGCCAGAATTCAGGATGCGATCAAAGAAGGCCAGGAAGTACTTGTTCAGGTAGAAAAAGAAGAGCGCGGTTCAAAAGGCGCTGCCCTGACAACCTTTATCAGTCTCGCTGGTCGCTATCTGGTACTGATGCCTAACAACCCACGTGCCGGTGGCATCTCACGCCGCATCGAAGGCGATGAGCGCGCCGAGTTGCGCGAAGCTATGCGCGGACTGGATATTCCCGAAGGTATGGGCGCTATCGTCCGCACCGCTGGTATTGGCCGCGCCACCGAAGAGCTGCAATGGGATCTCGACTATCTTTTACAGCTATGGAACACCATTAATGATGAAGCGGTTGATGCCAAGGCACCCCACTTCCTGTTCCAGGAAAGCAATGTCATCGTAAGAGCTATTCGCGACTACCTGCGCCAGGATGTCGGTGAAGTGATTGTCGACAGCGAAGATGCCTACAATCTGGCAGCCGCCTTTATCGGCACTGTCATGCCCGACTTTAGCAACAAGGTAAAGCTCTACAAAGATCAAATCCCGCTGTTCAATCGCTACCAGATTGAAAACCAGATTGAGACCGCATTCTGTCGTGAAGTCAGCCTGCCCTCCGGCGGTTCGATTGTTATCGATGTGACAGAAGCTATGGTCTCTGTGGATATCAACTCAGCCCGCGCAACCAAGGGCGGTGATATTGAAGAGACAGCCTTTAACACCAACAAGGAAGCTGCTGAAGAGATTGCTCGTCAGCTGCGCCTTCGCGATGTCGGTGGACTGATCGTTATCGACTTTATCGATATGCTCAACAGCCGCCACCAGAAAGAAGTTGAAAACAAAACCCGCGATGCACTAAAAATTGACCGTGCCCGCGTTCAGGTTGGCCGTATCTCAAGATTTGGCCTGCTCGAGATGTCTCGACAGCGCCTGCGCCCCTCACTCGAAGAGACCATGTCGAAAGTCTGCCCACGCTGTAAAGGCCAGGGCACTATCCGCGGTACTCGCTCACTGGCACTGTCAATCCTGCGCCTGATCGAAGAAGAGGCTCAGAAAGAGTTCAGTAAAGAGATTCGCGCTATCGTGCCAGTCTCTGTGGCAACCTTCCTGCTCAATGAAAAGCGCTCGGAGATTTCCGAAATTGAAGGACGCAACAAGATCAATGTTGTGGTTCTTCCCAATACCCAGATGGAAACCCCGCATTTCGAAGTGGTTAGACTGCGCACTCAGGACGAAGATGAGAGCACCGATTTCAGCTACAAGTTAGCTCACGATCTAAGCCACAGCGACCCAGAACAGGAACTTGAAAGCGCCAGTGCCCCACTGCCGATCTCACAGCCTGCAGTAAAAACTCTGGTTCCCAATACACCGGCCCCGAAAGTTGAGCCAAAAACTGCTGCCCCAGCCGCCAAAACGCCTAAAAAACCAGGACTGTTAAAGCGACTATGGAACAGCTTGTTTGGTGATAAAGAGACTGAAACAAAAACTGGCCGCCAAGGACAGAAAAGAACAGGCTCAGGAAACTCTAATCGCCGACGCGGTGGTCAGGACAGCCGTAATCGCCAGGGCAACCGTCGTCCAAACAATCGCAACCGCAATGAGAATCAGCGCGATGGCGAACGCACCAATAACCGTCAGAAAAACAATAAGTCCTCTGACAATCGTTCAAATAAAGGTCGCAATGAACAACAGCAAAAACCCGCTGCTAACGAAAGCGCGACTCAAGCCAAAGAAACTAGCCAAGCGCCAAACCAGCGCCCGGAAGCAGATGCTAATCAGTTAAAGAAACGCCCTAATGACAAACGTCGCGGACCCCGCCGTCGTCGTCAGCGCCAGGATGTTCCAGCTGAAGTATTGGATCAAACTGCAGTAACAGCTGAGGCGACAACTGAAGCCACAGCAGCGCCAGTAGAGAGCCCTGCCGTCGACAATGCAGCTGAGAAACCAGCAGAAAAGCCAAAGCGCAAACGCGCTCCGCGCAAGCCGAAGCCAAAAGCTGATTCCGTTGAAACTGCAACAGATACCACAGCGAGTGAAGCTGCAGCAACAGAGGCAAAAAGCGAAACAGCTGACACAGCCAAAAGCGAAGATAAGCCTGCCCGCAAGTCTCGCCCGCGCAGAAAGCCTGCAGCCAAGCCAGCGGAAGACGCAACAGCTACAGAAAACAAAAGCGCTGAAAAAGCTTCCACAGATAAAGTTGAAGCTGCAAAGAAGGCTGCCCCTAAAGAGAAGCCAGCGGCGGTTAAAAGCGACGCCAAGCCCTCAGAGGAAACTGCGGTAAGAGCCAGCAATGATCCGCGTAAAAAGCCCAAGCCTGTCAGTGCCGTTGAAGTCAGCACCGAGCGCCGTAAAACTGAAAAGCCCAAGCCAGCAGAAACCAGTGCCCCGGCACCAGTAGCTGCCGAGAAGCCCAAAGTTGCCCGCGCATCGAATGACCCAAGAAAGAAGCGCAATGCAGAAAAATCTGAAGCCAGCCCATCAGTTGATAGTGGATCGGCAAAAGAAAGTAGCGAAAATACGTCCAAAGAGTAATTGGTACTTGTTCTAGCAAAAAGGCGCTGTATAATCGCGCCTTCAACGGTGGGATGGCAGAGCGGTTGAATGCACCAGTCTTGAAAACTGGCATACGTTAATAGCGTATCTAGGGTTCGAATCCCTATCCCACCGCCATACAAAGAAAGGCCCCTTTTTAAGGGGCCTTTTTTGTATCCGGTGGGATAGGGTGAGAACCCTAGCGGGTTCGACAAAACACATCGTGTTTTGGACGCCAAAGGCGGTCCGAAGGACTGGTTATTAGCCTTCAGGCTAATAACCATCAATCCCTACTACACGATCCCACCGGCAATCATTAAAAGCACCAATAAAAGCCCCTTTTTTGTATCCGGTGGGATAGGGTGAGAAGCCTAGCGGGTTCGACTAAATGCGAACGCATTTTGGACGAGGAGCATAGCGACGCTACCCCGCAGGGGTTGTTAAGTCCCTTTAGGGCCTTAACAATCACTAAATGCGAACGCATTTTGGACGCCAAAGGCGGTCCGCAGGACTGCTTATTGGCCTTAAGGCTAATAACCATCACTAAATGCGAACGCATTTTGGACGAGGAGCATAGCGACGCTGCCCCGCAGGGGTTCTTAAGTCCCTTTAGGGCCTTAACAATCACTAAATGCGAACGCATTTTGGACGCCAAAGGCGGTCCGAAGGACTGGTTATTAGCCTTAAGGCTAATAAACATCAATCCCTTCTACACGCCACCAACAATCATCAAAGGCACCCATAAAAGCCCCGCCAGCTACAATCAACTTCGAGATCCTTCCACTTCACTCAGGAGGACAGCTTTTATTTATTCGGGAGAGCATTAACACATCTGATTGGGCTACAGCTTGCTAAAGCTACCTGTCACTAAAGATCACCCAGTGCCCCATCCAACCAATTCATACGCTGAACATACCAATCCTTCATATGATCAACCTCTTCCTGATAGGTATCGTAAACAACCGGATTAGGCCATACATAGCTACCAATGGTCTGCCACTTATCATTGTTCTCCTGCTGCGCCCATTTTAATTGAGTCGCATAGGTATCAATTTTTTCCAGTATTGTGGCCTGGTTATCTCTAAAGTACGCAAAGCGATCCTGCACCAGCGCAACAAAAGCCGGATCCTGAAATAACCTGCTATACCAGGGGTTATTCTTAATCCAAAAACCCTCTGCATAACGACTATCGGCATAGTCAACATTGCCGAAAGATAGATCGAAATCCCACAGCGGCCCCATCTTAATCTTTTCATTGGGCATGACATTTAGATAGATACTGGAGAACGAAACGGAATCGACATTCTTGGTGATTTCACTGATCAGGTACCAGTCAATAAAACTCGGCAAGTCGATAAACGCTGCATAACCAGTGGTCGGATCCATAAAGTTATTGCCGAATAAGGCATTTTCAAAATCGTTGATCAGGTCGCGAATATAGACATATTGAAGATCATCTTTTACCAGACTGGGCTCTTTGATATTGAGTAAGAAAGTCCCGGTTTCAAAATAGACATCATCCGGGTCAAGCCTAAAGATCTGATCAATCTCCAATAAGTAGCCTGTATCGCCAAGGGCTACACGCCTATTGGTCTCCTCAACCTTTTGAACAATATTATAGGTGCCGTTATATTGATCATTAATAAACACCTCGGCAAATGTACTCTCCGGTGTCCAGTCGAGATTACTTATATAGCCCATTTCAAAGGCCATACGATTTCTCAGCAGGGTTTTATCAGAGTACTCGGCAAGGAATATCCATTTTTTATCCTTGGGCATATCGAGAAATTCTTCCTTGCCTGCAAACTTCATCTGGTAGGGTTTTTTCGGGTGTCCCCAAGTTGAATTACCCCTGCCCCTGATTTCAATAGCCAGCTCAGGAAAATCAGTGAAACCACGACCACCATCGACAGAAACTGTGCCGAGTACATAGTCATCTTTGGAATCAATGCCAACACCACCCAGAGTATTAATATTTACAATTGGCAAGCCGGTGAATTCAGCAAGATCAACTGCAATAGTAGTCTCAAGACCGTCATTACCTACAATCGTATAATTGAGAGGATTGCTAAAATCGTTGCTTGTAACACCATCAAACTGATCTATACCATCGATAGAGATAGATTCACCAGCTTGCTGAAAACTGGCAATCAGATTGTCGACGCTATCGCCAATCG
>Ga0206125_10002785_pt1 | contig 17784 bp, 23 predicted proteins | sample Helgoland_Spring_4_FD_148598 | JGI IMG/M metagenome (GOLD analysis project Ga0206125, IMG submission 148598) | Pelagic subsurface seawater microbial communities from Kabeltonne, Helgoland, North Sea - Helgoland_Spring_Bloom_20160331_1 | ecosystem: Environmental > Aquatic > Marine > Epipelagic ... | reverse complement strand
ACATCCAAATAAAAATGGTAAAATGGAAGATTTATCAGTTATTGGGTGCCCATTTGGAAGAATTCATTTTGGAGGCGTTGATACTTCTAAAAATGAAACTGAAACAGTTGAAGCTGCAATGTTGTCAGGATTAAGAACATCAAATGAAATATTAGAAAAATTATAAAATTTATTATATTAATCTACTCCTTGACATTTTTTATTATGTCCAAACCAAAAAGTAATCCATGACCAATTTTTTTTATGGTCAGCATACTGTTTTAAATAATATTGATAAGCACCAACTAATAATAATAATATTAAAGAATATACAAAAGTTAATAATATTCTAAAATAAAATATCATATTTTCAGCGTTTATTTTTTCATTTTGAAATTGTTGTATTACAGAATCTTTTAATTCATCACTAATATAGTGATGGTCGATTAATACATCAAATATTTTTGGATGTAATATTTTTAAATAAACAATAGCAAAAACTATTAATGTTATTGAAACTAAAAATATTAACATAAAAATATCACTATTTTTTGTAGTTAATATAAACAATAAATAAATAAGAAAACTTAAATAAATAGATTTTTTTACATATTTTTTTTTTTTATTTATAGATTCTTCATCAATATTTTCATAATTTTCTATTCTATTATGTAATGGTGAGAATGAATACCAGCATAAAACAAATGTAAATAAAAATATAGATGATAATATTATAAAATGCTTAATGAATATACTTTCTTTTAAAAAACGCTGAAGACTACAATTTAATAAACTATATGAAGCTCCACACATCAAAACAAAATACAAAAAAAATAAACCAATAGTTATTTCAGAAATCATATATATTTATAGTAGATTATAATTTTATTTTTAATTGATTTAATAAGCTATTATACATTACCTTGTATTCACTTTCAATATTATTAAAATTAAATTCTTTAATAGTATTATCATTATTATATTTATTTTTTTTTTTAATTTTATTATTATATTTTTCTTCAAATAATTTTTCTATATTAATATGTTGATTGTATTTCGAAATAATGTTCATCAAGTATTCATTATAAATTTTCTTATTATTTATTAAATCATTATATTCAAAAATAAAAATATTTTCATTTTTATTATCAAAAATAAATTTTAATGATTCAATACATTTTTTTAAATTAAAAATAAATGATTCATAAGATATTTTTCTTTTGACTACCCAACTATAATAAATAGAATTATAATCTTTTAATGTTATAATAATTGGTATATCTAAATTTTTTATTTTATTATATATATTTTCTATTTCATAAATATAAGCAGGGGTTTTATCACTAAAATATGGACATTTTTTCAATAAAGTTTGACAAATTGAATTATCTTTACAACCTTTTTTTTTACAAATATAATGATAAACTTCTTCATAATTTTTATTTTTTATTTCTTCTAAATAATTAATAGGTAATCCAAAATGTGTTTCACCTGTTTTTAACCAATCTGAAAAAGGTTTTACTTGCTCAAAATCATTAATATTTCCTAGTAATATTCCACACTCAAATCCAGACATAATTTTTGAATGAGAATTAATTACATTATTTAAATACGTTGTGCCAGAATGCTGCATTCCAGTAACAATTGTAACTATTTTTTTTACCATTACTATAAATATATATATTTTTTATATTTATAAATCGTTATTATAATACATTTTTTCTTCAATAAAATTTTCTGTCCCATAAGCATCATAATTCTTTATATTATTATTTGTTTTATTAATGTCATCATAAAACTTTTGATTTTTAGTTGAACTTAAATTAGAAACACAATCTTCATAAATAAAACTATTAATTAATCCTTTTTCCATTAAGTCCATTTTTTCTAATTTATTGTCTTCTAATAATCGATTAGAAGAATCTAATTCAGATAATAATCCTTTTTCTGCCAAGCAATATTTATCAATATTATCTTTCCATTTTACATTTTTGTGATTTTTCATTATAGATAAATTTTTATAAATAATATTTTTTAAAATATGAAAATTATTTTGGATATTCATTTAGTTTATTACATATTTATAGTATTTTATACTTATATAGAAATATATTAAGATATTAAAATTTTAATATATCAAATAATAGTAAAGTGATGGTAAATAAAATAATTAGTGACGTAGTTGTATATAGTGCTGGAGGATTTGCGTTTATTACATCAATTCCTCAATTATATCAAATAATTCAAACAAAAAAAGTGAGAGATTTAAATCCTTATTTTTTTGTATTGCACGCAATAAGTGATATATTATATGTTGTATATGGAATATTAGAAAAAGATTATATTTTGTCCATATCTGTTTCTATGCCAGCAGCATGTAATTTTATTATATTTTTATTATGGATTTTATATAATGATAATGAAGAAATATTAGAAAAAGATAATCAAGACATATTAATTGAAAATAAAGAGATATTAATTGAAAATAACAATTTAGAAAATAAAGTGAATAATAATGAAATATAAATTATGAAAATTATATTATTCAAAAATAATTTAAAATATTAACAATATAAGATTTAAAAACAAATTATAAAAAGTAATTATGCAGAATAAAATTTATGTAAAAAATCATATTACTAATTCAACTGCTGAATCTTTATATAGATATGGACATTATTATACTAGTCTAGAATCAGATATATATGTTGATTTTAATATTGATAAAAATGAAGAAAAGATATTGTTATTAAACACAAAATTATTTAGTTTTATATCAGAAATTAATATTGAATTTAATAATGATTTTGATAATGATGTTTATTTAAGACAAATCCCACCTGAAATTAATCGTTTAACAAGTAAATATTTAATAAAAAAGGATTCAATACATTTTGATTTATTTAATTTAGATTTATTATATAATATAGATTATAAAATTGATGTAGTTAATAAAAATTTAATTAACTGTAAATTAAATTTTGAATTAAAAGATATTTATTTAAATAATTTAAAAGATAAAAAAAATAATTTTAATGAATTTATAAATAAAATTCCAAATTATTTAATTCATAATAATGAATATGGAATTAAAATTTACTCAAAGATAAAAAGACAATTAAGAGTCACAATAACATATATGAATTATAATAATCCAGACTTTTACGAGTATAAAGAAAAATTAGTAAATGAAATATTATTTAATAATTAATTTAATAATTAATTTAATAATTTATTAATTTTATAATTTGTAATTATTCCGTCGATATTAAATTTTTTCATAAATAATAAAGTATTATTATTATTACAAGTATAAGTAAATACTAAAATTTTATTTTTATGTAAAAAATCAATTGTATTTTTATTTAACATTGTCCAATTAAATGCTATAAATTTAAGATTAAATTTATTAATATAATGAGAATAAGTATCATTTTCAAATAAATTTTCAGTTATAAGTCCAAATTGATAAGATGAATTTAATTGTTGTAAATCGTTCAATATTAATGTATTAAAACTTGCTAAATATATATTTTCTAATTCTTCTTTACTTTTTTCTTTTAAAATAGCATGTAAATATTTTGATATTTCATTATTTCCTTTAATATCAATATAAATATTGATTTTATTAATATTAATCATTTTAAAAAATGATTCAAATAAAATAATATCTTTATCAATTTTTTTCAATTCTAAATATTTTAAATCTTTTATTAATTTATTATCTATAAAAGTATCATGATATATTGCTACTTTTTTATCTTTTGTTAATACAACATCTAACTCAATCATTTCAAAATCATTTTCAAAAGCATCAATAAATGCTTTTATTGTATTATCTTTATAAAAAATACTGTGACCTCTATGTGCTATTTCTATCATTTAATATAATTGTATAATTTATAAATTATATCTATAAATTAATAGTATAATAATTAGGTAATAGAATAAGTTTTAATAAGTTTTAAATCAAACCACACAGACTTTTACCAAATTATTTAAGAGAGATTGTTTATTTAAAAATCTTTTTATTTTATTGTTTTACAATATTTGTTTCTCGTAAAGGTCACTGATTGTTTGAAGTTCTATATACTTATTAAATGTTATATATAAATAGTATTCTCTTCATAATTACATCTACTTTTATAATTTAATAAATTTATTAAGATTCTAATTATATTTCAAGAATTTCATCATTTTCTGCTCTACATAAATCTCTACAAAATGAACGACATTTACATTTACATTGGTGATTATTTTGATATTTAACTTGATATCCAGGCACAAAACCATTAATAAAATCATCTACAGACGGTTTATTTTTCTTATGTCTTGAACAACAATTACATGTATTTAATATTTTAATTATATCTATCCTTTCATCTTGTGAAGTTAATTCTAATATAATATCCAAAAAATCATCACCATAATTCCTATCAATTTGATAAATTTTATTAATATGATTTATTTTTAAAAATACATATTGTAATGGTATATTCATTAATATAGTTTTAAAATTTTGCCTATGTAAATATGATAGTCTATAATTAATTATTTTTTCAACAATTTCATTTGGCAAAATATTTTTATTATTGTATGTAGAATTCATGTTACTTTAGTAACTAATTATTATTCAATTTTTATATCATTTTTGAACATCATATTGACTTCAATTAATTCATTCATATTCAATAAATTATTATCTTCAAAATCATTTATATTTATATTATCAAACATAGATTCAGAATCAATGACAGAATCTTGTAATGATTTTTGTAAATTTTTATCATGGTCATCACTGTCCATTATGATATCTATCATATTATCTTTATTCATATCATTAAAATTGAAATTAATATCATTATTAATTTGAGTATAAAATAATTTAATCTTTGTTAAAAATCTATTTAAATTCTTGTAATGAATATTATAAAAAAAGTTTAAATAATTATCAAATAATTTTATTTGTTCTTCGAATTTTATAACTTCAAAATTAAACGTACTTACAAAATTATCAATATTTAGTCCAATATTTTTTTTCTTTTTATGATTACTTAATATTTGTTTTTTTTCTGTTAAAATATTATTCATTATACTAAATATATTGTTAATTTCTTCTTGTAAATTAATAATTAAAATAAAATCATATTTTTTATAAATATCTAAATCATTGTATTTAGGAAATTTATTTCGTTGATTAATATTATTCATAATTTCATCATCTTTTAATTCATAATTGATATAATTTATAATTAATTTATAAAGCTTGTAATATTCACAATACATTCTGTTCAAAATTAAATCACATAATTTTAATAAACTATCTATTTGATTTTCAATCAATTTATTTTGAAAATATAAAGAATCTATACCAAATATAAATATAGTTGTTTTATATTCTGTTATAAAATCATGATAATATTCTATTAATTTTTTTGTTATATCTTTAATATTTAATAGAATATTATCAATATTAAATTTTATGTTTTTAATATTTTCAAAATTTTTAATATTTGCATTAATATCCATATTTAAAGGTTATATAATTTATTTTCCTAAAAATAAATCATTTATTAATATAATATGAACGAAACTAATTTAGACGAATTAAAAATTACAAATAATTATGACATAGTAAATACTTCAAATTCTAAATCAGATTACTGGAAAGATGAACATGAAAAAATATTAGTTGAATGGGCTGATAAAGCAATGTGTTATAGATGGTTACATTCAAAATCGAATCAAAGATATACTGTTTTTAACGCATGGTTCACTATTCCTGTAATTATTATGTCAACTTTGACCGGAACAGCTAACTTCGCACAAGATAAATTTCCTGAAAATCAAAGAAGTCTTGTACAAGTAACAATAGGTAGTATTAATATATTAGCAGGTATATTAACAACAATAGCACAATTTTTAAAAATTGGTGAATTAAATGAGTCACATCGTGTAAGTTCTATTTCTTGGGATAAATTTTATAGAAATATAAAAGTCGAATTAGCAAAATCTAGAGATGAACGCATGAATGTAACACATATGTTAAAAAGTTGTAAAGAAGAATTTGATAGATTAATGGAAACAAGTCCAGATATTGATGAGAATACAATAAAATTATTTCAAAAAACATTTTCAAGTAATAAAAAAAATCATTCTCAAGAAAATAAAAACAAGAAATATGAATCATTTGAGTTAGTTAATAAACCTGAAATATGTGATGAATTAGTATCCACAAGTACAATTATTTTTAAAGATCAAATTTCTGATGAAGAAACACAAAAAATGATAGAAGAAAATCAAAAAATTGAAATAGCTAAAAAAAATAAATATGAAAATGATAAATTTGAACAAGATGTACATAATTTTATAAAGAATTTTAATGAAATTCATAATAGAGAACCAACTCATGATGAACTATTTGATAATTTATCTGATAAAATTGATAAAGATATATTAAAAAAAATATTAAATAGATTAAATACATTAAAAATAATTGAAAAGATATAAATTAAATATGTATGTTTATAGTAGCTAAAATGAATGCTTATGTAATTAATCATTTTGGAAAAAATCCTAAATATTTGGAATATGAAATGTATTTTTTAAAAAATTTAAGAAAACATACAAAGAATCCTATTATTTATTTATATTCAACTTATGATACACCATCCTTTTTTATTCAAAAATTAAAAAAACTAAATATTAACTTGAAATTTGTTTCTTACAATGATGATGAAATAACTATTAATATAAAATCAAAATTTATTTCAAAATACAGTCATTTTAATACGTTGCGTACATGTAATTTTATATTTGCTTATTTATTAACTGAATATAATAAAATATGTATTGTTGAGTCGGATATGTACATATTAAAATCAATTGATGACATTTTTAATTTAAATGCACCTAGTGTTATGTATGCTATGAATAAAGGTTCTACACACAAAGACAATACTAATTATAAATTAAATTTAGACTTAAAGGATATGATTGATAATTGTCATAAAGGTACGCCAATTAATGGTGGTTTATTATTAATAGAACCTTCAAAAGAAAAATACAAATTATGTATAAAAAAAATAAATGAAATTATTAAAAATAATTGTGCGTTTCCAAATGAAACTTTATTTTTAATTAGTAATCCTGAATGTTATAATTTACCAGTAATGTACAACTTTCTTCATTATTACTTTAATAATTTTCATAAATTTGATGATATACGATTAATACATTATAATAATACTATATATAAACCATTAGATATCATAAAAGATAATTATATAGACAAATTAGACAATAAAATAAATAAAGAAATTATAAATTCATATTATAAAAATATTTATTTAATGTACAGAAATGAGATTCAAAAAATATTATAAAAAAAATTGATAATACTTATGATTATTAACAAACTTATTGTAATAATGGAAGTAATTAAAAATGAAAGTAATTATGCATATATTATGCATTCTATTTATTATTTGATTGCTCCAACAAACAAAAAAGATTTAGGTTCAGTAAATGAAAATGAAGATGAAAGATTAAAAAATTTAAAAGAAATCATTAATATTAATAAAGTTAATATTAATAAAGTAGAAGGTTGGACTTCATTCTTTTCATACGCAATTTTTTTTAGACAAGAAAAAATTGCTTTATATTTTTTAGAAATTGGTGCTGATGTTAATTACATAGATAGTATAAACTTGTCACCATTAAATTACTTATGTGGTAATTTGAAACTTGGTTCAAGAAATGGTTCTGAAGATGAAGTTTCACTTATTGATTTAAAAAAAATTTTTAAAGAAAAAGAAATGCATATTTTATTGTCCAAAATAATTGAAAAAAATAATAAAGTTGAAGTATTTTATAGACGTTTTGATACAAAACATAATAAATACGAGCCTTATTTTATTTATCAATGTAAAAATTATGGTTATGATAAAATATTTAGTATTTTAACAACATTTATTAAAACTTTATATGAAAATATTGATTTATATAAACATTTTATGGTTGAAATCGGAGAATTTGATGATTTTAATTCAGTTATTCGTACAGATATTGATGGTAATAAAAAAAAAGAAATTTTATTGGATTATATATTGGCAAATGATGAAAATGGAGCTATTAGTTTTCTAAAACATAATGAAAATCCAAAAAAAGAGATTAGATATTTAGATTTGGATTCTCAAACTGTTTTACATTGGGCATTGTACATGAATTATTATTCTGAAGACTCAAAATGTATGTTAAAAATAATTAAATTAATTTTAGAACTTGATTGTGTATATTTGAATGAAAATGAACAGCCTATTTATGCACTAGAAAGCATTAGAGGATTAAATTCAGTTCATATTGCTTTACATTTTGATAATTTAAAAACAAATAAATTAAATAAAAAATATAATATTTTGTTTTCTTATTTGGATTATTGTATTAATAATATTAATATTTCTAAAAAAAATAATTTAAAGTCTGAAAATGAACTTAATTTTGATAAAATATTTAAAATGTATCCTGTACTTGATAAAGATTTATTGAAGAATGAATCTAAAAACATACAGCAAGAATTAAAATTGATGTATATTGAAGATTCGCGTACTCATGAAAAAAATGAGAAAGATTTATTTGAATTACTTGAAAATGAAGAAAATATTAAAAATAACAATATATTAAAAAAAAGTATAAATGCTGAAAAGAAAGCAAAGCGTAAAGCAGCATTAAAAGCCAATAAATTAGAAATTGAGCAACAAAAGATTGAAACTTTAAATGCTAAAAATGAAGCAATGAAAGTAAAAATGGAAGCATTAGAAAAAGAAAAATTAAAGGCTCAAGAAAAAGAAAGAATTGAACTTGAAAATGCTAAAATTGAAGCTGAAAATGCTAAAATTGAAGCTGAAAGAACAAAACAACAAGCGATTGAAGCAAACAAACTTAAAAAAGCTGAGAAAAAGGCATTAAAGAAAGCTGAACTAGAAGCAAAAAAGAAAGAAGAATCTAAAATTATTGCTCAGCAAAAAGTTGATTCTGAAATTGAAAAAGTGAAAAATGAAGCACTTGAAGCTAAAAATGAAGCTATGATTGCCAAAAATGAAGCATTACTTGCCAAAAAAGAAGCTCAAGAAGTGAAATATGAAATTGAAAAAATGAAAAATGACTTAGAAAGTGAAAGCTCTAATTCGGATATCACTGATAATGAATCTTGTGAAAATAATAATCATTATGAAGATTCTATCAAAGAAAAACAAATGTATGAACAGCAATTTCACATGCAGCAAATGCATATTCAACAAATGTATGAACAGCAATTTCACATGCAACAAATGTATGAACAACAATTGTATTATCAAAATAATCAGCCTATGTATATTCCAATTTCTTCTGGATTTACTCCTGAAGGAAGACCTTTACAGCCAACACCAGTCATTTATTATTCTTAATTTTTTCATATTTTTGAAAATTTATATATATTTATAATTCATACTCACTATCACTATCCGAAGATTCATCACTTGATTCACATGTACTGTGATTACCATTTTTAAATTTTTTTAAAATAATACTACAATAAGATAATTTATGGTGTTTATAAATTTCATAATGCGTTTTATTAAGTAAAACTTTATTACATAATTTACATTTATAATAATTAATTTTAGGTAAATATTTCCAATAATTATTGAAATCTATCATATTATCACCATATTTATTTAATTTACATTTAATCTGACAACATTCAAAAGGACATTTAAAACCAATATCATACTTGTCTCTGTATTTTAATTTATTAAAATTACAAATCCAGTTTTCTACAGTACATATATAACAAGTAGTATTAATCAATGATTTATTACATTTTAATTTTTTATTAGTTGGATGCTGTATAGAAACAGGACATATTGGTATTTTGTGACAATATTTACATTTTCTATTTAATATTTCTATATCTTTCGGCGCATACATTTTATAAAATGGATAATACTCATTATATTCTAAGTATTTACTAATATTTCCAAATTGAATATACAAAGTATTTTGTATATAATTATTTTTTAGAGAAATTATATTATTTGACATAATTAATAATTATTTACTAATATATTTTTATAATATTTATTTTTAAAAATTGATTTAATTTCTTATTTGTAAATAAGAATATAATGGGACGTGAATATTTTGGAGATATAGGGGGGAAATTAGCATTTGGTATTCAAAATAGTGATGATATAGAAAATTTAGTTACTATTAATTTTCAAGAACAATTTTGTTTTCATTGTTGTGAGTGTATTGCTGAAAATACTGATAAAACATACTGCGATGATTGTTTTGATTCTTATGAAGAACATTTAGAAACTGCTAAAGATGAAAGTTGTTTAGAAAATGATGATAATATTTTAATAAAATTAGATAATGTCATAATTTACAAAATTGAAAAAGAAAAACATTTTATTGAGTTAAAGGAAAATATGGATGAAATCATGGATTTATTACCACCCAGTGTTATTGATGAATTTAATAAAATTAAAAGTAATGAAGAAATTATTGATGGATACTCTAATATTTTTTCGAATGTATGTTCTGAAATGGATAAATATATTGAAAAAGATGTTTTATATTTTCATAGATATAAATTAGGAGTCCAGATTCAATATATATTAAATAAACAAGATACATGCATGGTATATTGTGAAGTATATTAAATTTATAAATTTATAATTATTTAAGGCTTAATGGTTTCATGATAAAATGATAAATATCTATAATCTCTTAATTCTTCGATTAAATTAATAGATAAACACATATTATTATTAATCATAGCAATTTTATCACCGATTAATTCAAAGTAATCTACTATATTATCAGGAATATATGTATCAAATAACATATATATTATTTTATTATTTTTTGTTTTATCATCTATAAATATGTATAAATTAGGATTATTTAAATCAATATTATTAGAAATATTTTCGGGAATACATACCATATTCTTGTTTATTTAAATACTAAGTAAAAATCAATTTTTTATTTTAAGCAATAAATATATATGATATTCTTAAAAGATAATGTAAAATACTTTATATTAAATAATTTAAATACAGGAAATGATGGATACGCATATTGGAAAGAAGAGTTATTACCATTAAATGAAGGTGATTCTATTACTAAATTGTCTGAAATAATGGATTCTCACGGACATCAACTAAGACATTCTCCAGCTGGATTTCATAGTGAATTTCATTGTACAAAAGAACCACAATATGTATTTATTTTACAAGGACAAATGAAAATAACATTAAGAAATGATACTTATAAAATTTTTGAACCAGGACAACATTTTTATTCAAATGATGTATGTCCAATTGGGCAAGAAATTAGTGATATATATGGACATAAAAGCGAAAATGTATCAGATGTCCCATTAATTACTTTATTTATTAAAAAATAAAATAAAAATTGATATATTTATATTAAATTTTTAAAAACATAATTAATATGGAAACTACAACTAATATAGAAAACAATGATGATATAAATTTAGTACGTCCTGAATTAGTCAGACAATTAACTAGTCATAAATGGAGTATGGCAAAAAATATATATGAAAATGGCATAGATATCTCAAATAAAGATAATTATGTTAATGAAAATGGAATAGATTTTTTACTAGTTGGTATGTATAATTCAGATAATAATTTTGTAATCAGGATTACAAAACATTATTTAATAAAAATTAATGAGAATTTTTTTGAAGTAGTATTTAATTTTGAATATGAACAACCAGACCCAGAAATTAAGAATATTAGTCATGATGAATATATATTATTTCAGGAAAATGAAATCAAAGAAAATTATATTGTAATTCAAAATAAAAAAATAAAAATTTTAAATCATATGAATTTCAATGAATATTATTTTATTATTACGTATAAATACAAAGAAAATGAAACATGTCCAAAATGCCATATTAAATTAAATTTTTAAATAAAAAGCATTTTAAAAAGAAGTTTATAATATATAATGAATAGTTAGTAAAAACATATACTAGTATATAATGAATGAATTAAATTCTTATGATAAAAAAGTAAATAATTTAAAAAAAATTAAATATGAATATATAGATAAAATTAAAGAATTAGAAGCAGAAATAGAAAAAATAATATGTGAAAAGTATAAAGAATGTAAAAAAATAAATAATGGACAGCACGTATGGGTATCTGAAAGAGAAGAAGGTCCTTATGGTGAAATATTTCATTATTGTAAATATTGTAATTATGAGCGTTAATTTATTTTAAGTAATGATTAATAATTTTTTGATAATTATTTTTAATGTATGATTCTAAAAAATAATAAAGTTTTCTTTTATTTTCGTTTTTATTTACCATAAATATTGTTAAATAAAATTTATTTCTTGATAAATTATTTTTCATTTCATCCATAATAAAAAATTTTAGTAATTGAAAATTATTTTTAGTACATATTTCAATAATTAAAGAATATATTATGATTTTATTCATATTATATTGATATATTTAATAAAAAATATAGAAAATATTAAATAACTATTTTATAGTTGTTATTTAATTAAATAAATATAAAATATTAAATAAATATACAATTAATAAATATGAAGTATTATTTATCTTTATGTTGTGTAATAAAAAATGAAAAATACATTAAAGAATTTCTAATTTATTATATTATTCAAGGCGTTGAACATTTTTATTTATATGATAATGAAAGTAAAAAATCATTGAAAAAAGTATTAAAAGAACCTATATTTCAAAAATGCTGTACAATTATTGATTATCCTGGAAAATGTATTCAAATGCCAATTTATAAAGAATGTATTCAAAAGACAAGGGATATTACAAAATGGTTAATTATTGTAGATGCGGATGAATTTATTTTACCTAAAAAGAAATTTACAGTAAGAGAATTCTTAAATGATTATGAAGATTATCAAGCAATTGGAATAAATTGGGTGATGTTTGGTTCAAATGGACATGTTGACAAACAAAAAGGTTTATTAATAGATAATTATGTAAGATGTGAAGATTATGAAAAGGTACAATACAAACACATAAAAACAATATGTCAGCCGAAATATGTTACTGATATCCATAATCCTCACTATGTTATGACACTTGACTCAACTAAATTTGTAGATCCAGATAAAAATGTTATAAAAGGACCATTTAACCCATTAGGAAAAGTAAATTTAATTCAAATAAATCATTATTGGGGTAAATCATTAGAAGAATATAAAAAAAAAATTAAAAATGGACGCCCAGACCAAGTTGAAAAAAATACATATTTAACTGGTTATATGAAAATGTATAATAATAATAAAGATAAAACAATAAAAAAAAAATATTCAAATATAATCAGTAAAATATGTAGTGAAAATGATATTAATATTTAATAAAAATTGAAACTTTTTAAAAAATTAATATATTCCGTGCAATCTTTAGAAATATGGAAATTTACAATGATATTGGAAGGTCATTAAAATGCAGTGAAATTGAATATTATGTTAAAGAACATGACAAAGAAAAAGAATTAAATCAAAGCTATTATGATGATTCTAAAATATTTTTGCATTGGTTTTATATATATAATACTTTTGATAATATTCATTTAATTGATCCAAAAATTAAAGAACAAATTCGTATTTCTTACTTTAAAGTCGATGATAATTATTTTGAATTATATGTTGTAAAAACTGAAAAACAAGAATTGCCGTATGTTATTCAAATTTCTTTAGAAGAATATGAAGTAAGTGAAAACTTGATTCATATTAATGATAATAGCACACAATCAATAATAAAATTTGAGGTAACAAAGGGTTTTATTGGAACGCATAAATCTTATTATTTTAAAGTAATTGGGACATTTAAATCTGATGAAGATGGACAAAGAGTTAATGTAAGCTGGTTAGAATGCAGACATAACTTAGACAAGGCTTGTCAGAATGTATCACATGAATCATTAATTTAGTGTATATATTTGTAAATTATAATATTAATTATTTAAAACCATGATTAATGAAATACTTCCATCTTGTACAATTTCATCTTGACTATAAATTATAAATTTATTGTCATTATTTGGTTGATGTAATCTTCCTTGTCCTTCAATAAACCATTCGTAATCTTTTAAATCATCTAATTTTATATTATTTTCTAAAATATAATCTTCAATATCAATTTTTAAATTTGTACGTGATTTATTGCATCTTTTACAACATTTTTTGTGTCTATTAATACCATGCCATACAGTTGAACCAGCTATATAATCCATTCTGTTATCAGAATTTAATGTAGTATTTTTTGGAATTAAAAAAACTTCAATAAGCATAGATTCTTTAGGGATTGGAATACCATGAAGTTCAACATTTATTTTTGATGGATTATATGGTTTTATATCAATTTTATTATATGAATATGGAAATTTTTCAAATTCAAGCATATTTTCTACTTTTAAAAAATCTAAAGTTCCATTTTGCCATCCGTAATTATATTCATTAAATTTATTGTTATAAACATCATCATTAAAAAATGGTGATAACGTATCTTTTAATGTTTTTTCAGGGATTTGAGGAGAACTTAATTTATTTTTAAACCCATCTGTATTATTATACACCCAATTATAGAAAAATCTATCTACATTACAATGGTGAAGCCAAAAAAGTGGGTCATAAGCTGATATAGATACCTCACTCATATTACCTCCAGAACCGCCTATAATATCATGCAGATTATTATGGGGAATTTCCAAAGGGTTAAAATTAATTAATTCTTTGAGTACATTATTAAATAGTGTATTTGAACTGAAAGTAGGATAACGTTTAGAATACATTACATTATTGAATTCTTTATCTGTTGTTTTTACTTTTTTAATTTCTGCGTCATTTTGAGGAGTTAAAAAACCATTTCTTTGTACTATTTTTTTTTCTCCTTTTTCGTTAAAATAATATACATTTTGTGCAGCTAATGGATTTTCTATTTTAATATATTCATCATCAAATAAAATAATAATTTCTTTTTCATTCATAAATGAATAATCAGACCCATTATTTTCTAAATATAAATAGGGTAAAGCAATATAATTTTTATCTTTTGAACTATTGTATTTATTTAATAATAATTCAAATTGATAAACATAAGGTGTGTGAAAAGCAGCAAATTTAGTTTCACTATGAGCACAATAAAATGGTTCATCAGGTGTATTTCCAATTTTTTCAACAATAACTGGATCAGTCGGACATTTTACTTCTTTATCTTCTAAATTAAATGTATTTCCGTGAATACCACATATTCTTGACCAATCTTCAGATAATTCTAAATTTCTTAAAGCCATTATAAATCGTCCGAATTCACTCGGAATTTTTTCTTTAAGATCTATAATATTTCTGCGAAGATATTTTTTAGGAACTAGTTTCATTTATAATAAATAAGATTATTATTTAATATAAATAATAGTTTATTTATTATTTTATTTTTTTATAATTATAAAGTAATATGACTGATTTAACGACTGAAAAAATTAATTTATATGTTGATAAAAAAGTTAAAAACAAGAATGAATCTGATATTGGTAAATCATTTAAATCAATATTTTCTGATTTTAATTTAATTCCTTATATAATTGGTTTTACATTAGCATTATCATTTAATAATTTATTAAATAAGTTGTCGAATATCATCATAATAAATGTATTTAAAACAAAAAATGCATTTTTACATGCATTAATGGAATTTTTATTAACATTATTGTTAATTTATATATTTGTGTATGTAATATATTATAAATTTTTATTTAGTGATAATATATCAAAAGAAAAAGTTGTAAAAAAAGCATTACATGAAACAAGAGTTGATGAAGCAAAGAAAGAAATACAAAAAGATAAAGAAATTAAAAAAGATATAGAAAAAGATATTGAAATAGATAATAATAAAAGTATTGAAGAATATTTTATGAATAGATATTCGATGTATAAATAAATGTATAATTTTTATTGTAATTATTATATTTATATAATATAATGATAATTCAGGGTATTTTATCAAAAATTATATCTGAAATAATATTATCAACATATCCAGTATTTATAAAATTAGTTAATATTTCTTTTTTAAAAAAAATGTTATATCGTTTTGCTACAATAATATTCATCAGTTTGTTTTTAATTGATACATCATATATCTCAAAATATTTATTTCATAAAGATGGACTTTTATTAAGTTTTTATACAATAATTCATGTATATTTTTCATATAAAGGATTTGAAATATTAAAAGGAGGTGTAGCAAATAGTATTTTATTTACCTATCCATTAATTATATTATATTATTCTGGAAGTAAAAATTATTGGATATATTTTTTCATTTTAATTGGATTATTATTATTTTGTTTAGATGATATTCAAGATAAAAAAATGGATAATATTTATGAATATAGTAAAGGTATTTTTTACATGATTGGCTCGGCAATAACAGAAGCATTAATTTATTTTAGTGTTTTAAAATTAGATACAAAAAATAATTGGAATCATATGTTTATTTCTTACTTTTTTGGTCTATTATTATTATTAACTGTTTATATTTATCAAAAAAATATAAATAAAGAAAAAGAAGACAAAGAAGAAAACAATGAAGAAGACAATAAAGGAAACAAAGAAGAATTTCAATTAAGAAATTTAAATAAGACAAAAAATGTAAATTTATTTGCATTTTTTTTTAATTTACTTACTATAGTAATTGGGTATTATTTAAGATTTTATTCAATGAATAGAATAGATTCAAAATTATATGCTATTTTAACTTATTTAGGTATAATATTTACATATATTTCATCTTATTTAATTAACCAAGAAGAAATTAATATGTATAATATTTCGGGGTCATTGATTATTATATTTAGTAATCTTTATTTATTATATAATTAATATTTTTAAGAAATTATCCATATATCAGTTGTATTCGATATTAAAGTAATTGATGAATAATTTATATTTAATATTATACTTGAATCACCAGCAATAGTATCAGAAGTACCAGATCTTTGAATTGTTAATGGATTATTTATTAAATTACCACCAACATCAGAAATTATATACATTCTTTTTCCATTTGTGAAATTAGCAATTTCAGGTAATGTTATTGTAATATTATTACTTGATGTATCAACTTGATATACATCATAATCATCTAGATGATCTATATTATATGAGGAATTTATAGATAAAATAGTATAATTTTTTAAAAAGTTTGGACCAGTAGGACCTGTTTCGCCAGTAGGACCTGTTTCACCAGTAGCACCAGTAGGTCCTGTTGGACCTTGAGGACCAGTATCACCAGTAGGACCTGTTGGACCTGTAGCACCAGTATCCCCAGTAGGTCCTGTTGGACCAGTATCACCAGTAGCACCAGCAGGACCTGTAGTACCAGTAGCACCAGTAGCACCAGTAGGACCAGTAGCACCAGTAGGACCAGTAGGACCTGTAGTACCAGTAGGACCAGTAGCACCAGTAGGACCAGTAGGACCTGTAGTACCAGTAGTACCAGTATCACCAGTAGCACCTGTTTCACCAGTAGCACCAGTAGGACCAGTAGCACCTGTTTCACCAGTAGGACCAGTAGGACCAGTAGGACCAGTAGGACCAGTAGCACCAGTAGCACCTGTTTCACCAGTAGCACCAGTAGGACCTGTTGGACCAGTATCACCAGTAGCACCAGTAGGACCTGTAGCACCTGTTGGACCTGGAATATTTTTTAGAATTGAATAAATTGGTCC
>Ga0206125_10002783_pt1 | contig 17797 bp, 12 predicted proteins | sample Helgoland_Spring_4_FD_148598 | JGI IMG/M metagenome (GOLD analysis project Ga0206125, IMG submission 148598) | Pelagic subsurface seawater microbial communities from Kabeltonne, Helgoland, North Sea - Helgoland_Spring_Bloom_20160331_1 | ecosystem: Environmental > Aquatic > Marine > Epipelagic ... | reverse complement strand
TCCATCAATTACCATCACCTCTATCAGTAGGGCGGCTGTGGCAAGCTGATCAGGACTTGTTGTTTCAGTCTCTGGTTCTAACACGTTTTTTGAGAAAAAACTTTTTATTTTATCAATCATTTATCAAGCTCTTTTAACCAAGATTCTAATTTAATTTGATCAGCAACAAAGCTTCTGATTCCGTGTGATAGCTTTTCCGTGGTCATGGGATCATCATTCAACTCATAACGAAACGCGCTCTCATTGCCTAAATTATAGTGAATAGTATCGCCGGTGTTGGCTGGGTTAAGCTTTCTCTCAAGAAGCCCAAAGTCATCATCCAATTCCTGCAGTAATTGTGGGCTGATGGTCAATCGATCGCATCCTGCAAGTTCAGTGATTTCTCCGGTATTTCTAAAACTTGCACCCATAACAACCGTGTTATATCCCGATTGCTTATAGTAGTTATAGATACGTGTTACCGACTGCACTCCCGGATCTTCAGAAGGGGAATACTCAGACTGATCAGTATTGGCTTTAAACCAGTCTAAAATACGCCCAACAAAGGGTGATATCAAAAAAGCGCCTGCATCAGCAGCTGCCGCGGCTTGCGTGAAGTTAAATAGTAGCGTGAGGTTACAATTGATGCCTTCTTTCTCCAGCTGCTCTGCAGCACGAATGCCTTCAAAGGTAGATGCCATTTTTATGAGAACCCGCTCTTTGCCTATACCTGCAGCCTCGTAGAGATTGATCAATTGACGTGCCTTGTCTATAGATCGCTCAGTATCAAAGGACAAACGGGCATCAACCTCAGTAGAAACACGTCCTGGAATCACATCAATGATTTTTTGACCAATCCCCACCGCTAGTGTATCCATGCACGTTGAGAGTTGCTCCGCACTGGACAGATTCCCATTAGAGACAGATGCAATCACTTCTTTAACCAAAGCCTCATAGGTGGGCATCTGGGCTGCCTTCAATATCAAAGAAGGGTTTGTGGTGGCATCCTCAGGTGAATACTGTGCAATAGCTCCAAAATCGCCCGTGTCGGCAACTACGGTGGTCATTTCTTTCAATTGTGCGAGTTTGCTGGCTGTACTCATCGAGTGCTGGCTCCTGAAGTGAATTTTAAAGCATTAATTAATACGTCTATTGTTGCTGTTGACTTGTAGGCATTCTCGCTAATATGACGCCTAAATTGTCTTGCCCCAGGCATTCCATGGTACAAGCCAAGTATATGGCGAGTCATAGCATTTAGTCTGACGCCCTTGACCATTTCATTATCCACATATTCAACAAACTCTTCAGCAATTTTTTCTCGTGTCTTGATTGGTTTGTCATCACCATAAATCATCCGGTCAACCTGCGAGAGAATATAGGGGTTTATATAGGCCTCACGGCCTAGCATAACGCCATCGATGTTGTTTAAGTGGGTCACGGATTCATCAAGGGTAGAAATCCCTCCGTTGATGATGAACTCCAGGTCAGGAAAGTCTTTTTTTAATTGATAAACACGATCGTAGTTTAGCTCTGGCACCTCTCGATTTTGCTTAGGGCTCAAGCCTTGGAGCCACGCCTTGCGGGCATGAACAAGAAAGGTTGAGCATCCAGACGCCGCAACGGTTCCGACAAATTGGCAGAGAAAGTCATAGGAATCAAAGTCATCTACACCAATGCGGTGCTTTACTGTGACAGGTAGGGTAGTAGCATCAATCATTGCAGCAACACAGTTGGCAGTAATTTCTGCATTTTTCATCATTACAGCGCCAAACATACCGTTTTGCACGCGATCACTTGGGCAGCCGCAGTTTAGGTTTATTTCAGAATAAGCATAATTGTCTGCTATTTTACAGGCAGCGGCTAAGTCATTAGGGTCGCTCCCTCCAAGCTGCAAAGCGACAGGCTGCTCTTGCGCGCTCATGGCTAAATGGCGCTCTGTATCGCCATAAAGTATGGCACCAGTTGTGATCATCTCTGAATACAGGACGCTATGCTGGCTAATCAACCGCAAAAAGTAACGACAGTGCCTATCGGTCCAGTCCAACATGGGCGCCACACAAAATTTTCTGTTAATTTTCAATCACTTAGATCCACGGTAGTCCATTTTAGTCCATTTTCAATAATGATGTAAGTCGTTGATTTATAATGATTTATCACTTTATTCCATTTTTGCACTTTTTCGTACTGTCCCGCGAACTGTCCCAAAAAGTGTTTGGAGATAGAAGTTAGTGACCTTATTACTCGCTCTGTTTGCTTAGAGGAAGGCATTGTAGCAGTTAGCGGTAATAATGCTTATTCATATCTATCATCGGTTGATGGGGTTAGTTAAGGAGCCAAAAGTTGTGAAGGTTATCGTGCATAATTTTTAGTGTTTTGCACCGCCGAGTAATGCTAAGAATGGAAGGATAAGTTAACTAAATATTATTTGAGATCACTATTCTTTAATGACTGCTTGATTTCTACCAAAGGGTTCGCAAACGCTGCCTCTAAGAGACCGATATGACTGACAAGCCAGTCTACCATTTGAGGCCAGTTTTCTTGATTGTATCCATCAAAAGCTTTACTGAACTGGATACGACAGGCTTTCTTATTGTCTAGTCTTTGCCATTCTAAAGCATCACCAAACGCCTCCTCGATTGCGGATTTTTGTTGAAAAAGACGATCGAAGATATACTTATTTTCTTCACCATGGGAGCGTGACATATAAAATTCAACACGTGCTTCTTTAACACTAAAAATCATGGAAAAAGGACACGCGCGCAGCCCTGAACCAGCACTTAACCAATGATCTTTGGACGGGTTGATATTGTTAAACAAATCAACAGAGCTGGCGCGCAGCGCCTCAAGCGTTAGCTCCCAAAATGCGGGCCTCAGCTGCTCACTGTTGCTTTTTCTGGTTTTGGTGGCTTTTTCTTCTTTCTCCTTAACTGACATACCAATCATAAATTCTTTGGCTTCTGGAGTGGGTATTATCTGGTCAACATTGAGCAGTAAGTCATCTCCCAAAGCGAAGGGTGTAACTTTAAAACATTGTAGCTGTATACCATGGCCCAATAACCATAACGCTGAGCTGGTAACTTCTTTGCGAAAGTTTGCAGCAACAAGCATCAAACGCTGCTGGTTACCGCTGTTGAGAACAACTTCAGCTATATCAGGTACATTTAAGAAATCACAGATCAATTCTTTCGCGTTCCCACCACCAGAATATCGATCTAAATATGACTGATAAATATCGATAATCTGACTTGTCGTTAGGCTAGCGCAGTAAGATGCATACTTAAGTGCCTGCCAGACCACATCTCGGCCAGAGTCATCGAGCTTGTTTTCGATAATAACTAGCCGACCATCTTTATCCAGCGCCAACAAATCAAGACGTTCGCGGGTGTCATCAAAGCCATCAAACTCTTTTTGCAGTACCAGCAGCTCCTCACCAAGTGCAGAGGGTTGGTTAGCTAACCATTCTTGTAAGTGCTGTCGTTCACCAAAACCTAACTCGGCAAACGTTTTGCTCTTAAGTTCGGATATTCTGTTGCTCGATTTATCAATTTTAAACACTCAAGGTTACTCCTAAGAGGGCTAGCTATTTTTATTACTTGCATAGTATGTAATGTGATATCCGGTTCCGTTCGCATATTCGTCCCAGCGCTGTTCGTAGGACTTTTTACTGAGTAATGAAAAATCATCATTAGGCTGATTAAAATCCTCAGCAAACCCTGCGCCTGAGGTTACCCCACCGATATTTGTAAGCATGTAGCGATTATGAGGCTTTCCTGTTGGCATATTGAAAGAAACAAAGGAAATATCACATCGTTCATACAGGTCTGGATATTTTTCTTGAAAAGCATTCATAACAACATCCGGTTTGTCCGGAGCCTCATATCTTTTATCTTGATCTGAGCCATCACTATATAAAATCTCTATGGCTACGGGGCCACCTGGCCGACTATCGAGACTAGTCCGTATGAACTCAGAAAGTGTATTCCAATAGCGTGGCTTACTTCGAAAATAAGGATCCACCAAAATAATTCGTTCAGCAAGCCGCAAGATACCGCTGAACGCGGCCGCCATTTGGGGAGCTTTCCGCTCTACCACGATATTTGTTTCGGCTTTATCAATTTCGTCAACACCCTCTAAAAATTGCTCTAAACGTAGCTCTTGGTCAGTTCCAATTTTTGCCTGACTCAATAGCCTGTCAAATGGCACTCTCAAATGATCATCAAAGGCATTATCTTCCCAGGTTTGTAATCCATTATATTCGGCACACCTTTGCACCTTTAAGCTGCTTTTAATAAACATTAGTAATTCGGTTAACCTACTTTCATGATTATCGTTACTGCACTGGGGGAATTGGTGCTTTACAAGCTTTTTATATTGTTTGAATGATGGAAACTCTGAAATAACCTTCGGGTTACCGATTTGAAACTCTTTCATGAAGGAGCGGTAATTCTGCCGTTTTTTTGCAGCTTCAAAGAGCGTAGCTGGGGCGATGGCGTATTCAAAGAGCATTACTAGAGTTCCTCCCGCCGTTCGGCGAAGAAGCCACCGGGCCAACGTTCAATAAACTCGCCATCTTCATCAATATTAAGACGTGTTATTTGAACACCATCTTCGCTTGAATTCAGATAGTTAATAGAAACATCATCGGGTGTAACAGGCGCAAACCCTTCAGGTAATTCTCCGTCGGTGGTTTGACGAATTCGCTTTAATAACCGCAGTATTATATGTTCACTATGAGTTTCCACGATGAAGTTAGGCCCATCAGCGATCTGCGTTAATAGATCGCCGACATCAACTTGTACTCTCGGGTGAACATGGAGTTCTGGTTGCTCTATCGCAACAAAACCTTTTGAAACTGTATTGGCGGCGACGATTAAAGGAAAGAGCTGAGATACCCCTACACCTACTTCATTGGGCTCGACAATAGCATTGTTAGAGAGATCTCTCAGAGAATAAGTGGTTTGGAGCTCATCTATTTCTCGCTCTTTATCATTATCTAGTTTGTCTATAACTGATGCGGCTGGATCATTAATACCCCGGTTTACGATAGTGTTAAGTGATGAATTCAACACAATTTCATAACCGAGGCGATGTAGCCATCTATTTATTTTGACTAGACCACCTTCTGATGCCACTGCGACAGAGGCGTCTAGCTTGTCGCTCACTCCTTTCAAAATAAAAGCAGCATCGTCTTCTTCAGTGCCATCAAACAAGTTTGGTAGGTTATCAAAGAGGTCCCTCAGTTCAGGAGCGAGCTTATTGGTTAGCTCTTTAGGGACCGTAAGCTGCTCTTCTAAGTATGCTTTTCGCTTATTCGGGTCCATTTTTTCCAGGGCATTACCAAGCTCACCAAATAGTTTTTTGAAAGTTTGTATTGAAGAAGGAAATTGCCGAGAACCTTTATCAAAATTTCTAACCGATCTAGTAATGGCAATCCATGCTGCGGAACCATCAAACCAACCCTTTTGCAGTGAGTTCAGATCAGGTTGGTAAGCCTTATTAGGTATTACTCTGAGTGGCCCAATACTTAAACTCTCGTTGAGCAGCTGCAACAAGTTATCCAAAGGTGCTACAACAATGTCGCTAATAACTTCGTCGGTAGCCTTTTTCTGTAATAAATCAGATAGCTCAAATTCGGTAATTAAACTGGTCCCTAATTTTGGTAAAGCGCCATGACTGTTTTTAAAGCTAAGCGGATTATGCAAAAGCGTACCGTCTCCAGCCTTAAAATTAATCCCAGTCATGTAGCTTGAGTTGTTATATTCAGACGGCGGTATAGTGCCACAAAGTAATGTGTGAAACTCACTAGCAAAGGCGTCATCACTAAAACTACTGGGAAAAGCTTCGATTTCGAGCGTATCGGCGATTTTTTCAGCAGCAAGCTCACTTTCTGCATCCGATAAGATATCCAGTCCGTTTAGTTCAGACACTTTTTTAAGAAGGTCGTTATGTATTTCGTCTTGCGAGTCAAAGCGATCAATTAGCCAGTCATCATGATTGTCTGGTAGAAGAAGGGGGTGAAGGTAATTGAGGCCAGTTATGGTCGGATTCAGTCCGTCATCACTGGATGATGTGGCTATTGCTAGATCGTCAAGGTCGATATTGCAGGCTTTAACATAGGCTCTGCCATCATTGAGCTTAGTCCAAGCTATCTCAAGCTCAACAGCAATTTTGCTTGCCTCCATCGAGGCGCTCTCCATCAACGCAAAATCAAAACTCGGCATTTCATCATCATCTAATTTTGGTGGTATGTCTCCATTCTTGATTAAATCCATAACATCAAAGTAACTGCTACCTAATGCCGATTTTTTATACTCTAATTTAATTTTGATGGTTTTGTTTAAGTCTTTACCATTCACTAAATTTTTAAAGCCACCGACATATTTATCTCCAAGCGCCTCTATGTATTGTGGGTTGCAATCGCCTTTCCCTAATATCTCTTGGACATAAAAGAGGGCAAGCAGCACTGTACTTTTACCAACGCTATTTGGCCCAAACAATAAAGTCACCTTACCAAAGTCGATAGTTTGAGTTTTCTCACCAAACGATCGAAAGTTTGTAAGTGAAAGTCTAGTTAAATACATAGTCTTAGTCTCTCAAAATAGGGGATAACCGAGATAAATAACACCGATACAAATTTGAGCTTATTCTGGATCCACCTCCAGTGCCTTAAGGAAAGTATCATTAGGTCAGTTCGCCTAAAAAAGCTTTTTGGCTTAACGACTCGAATATCTTGTTTGACTTATTTTTAAACGATCTGGCCGTAACCTGTATTTTATTGACTTTGGATATTTGTTTAATAAACTTTTCTTGCAACTCAACATCAGGAAATATTATGGGAAAATCTTCTAAATGACCTTTGTTGATTTGTCTTTTGTCGATTCCTCCAACGCTGACGCTTCTTATATAGTCTCTGTATTCACGGGTTGTTAGAATAAATACGACAAACTCATTAAGAATCTCTTTCTTTAAACGGATTAGATAGACATGCCCATTGATGTTTGCACTTCCGTCAACACCCAAAAACAATGCCGCCCTGCCTAAACTGCTATTTTCGGTATTAATACGACCAGTTTTAGTCATAAGAATATCCTTATACATCAAGCTACTTTCAGCCATTAGCTTATGAGTGGCTTCATCCAGATATACTAAGTTATCAAGTATGATATTATTTTTCCATACATTCTGACTTCTCAAAAACTTGACACCCTGATCAACATAAATCTTGCTACCTCCTTTGGGTGTAGTCCCATTTAAAATTTTATCTGAAAGGTCAGATAGTTTTTTAACTGGCCAATTCGCAGGGTTAGATACAGGGTCACCAAACATATCCAAAAAGGTAGCGCGCAAGAATTCGTCAGCTAGGTCGATCGCTTGCTGACGTTTGCGGCGGATGCCGTCGGCCTTGTCGAGGATGTCGGCAATTCGCTGCTGCTCTTCAAAAGGAGGGGTAGGAATTAATTTACCGTGAACGAGATTTCTATTTAAAGTGGGTACTCCAGCGCCCTGTACAAATCGTTCAAGACGGAAATGCTTAAGCATATAGTAGACCCACTTTGGGTCATTACCATGAAAGTCTGTTACATACAGCGCCGTATTTAGAGGCCAATAGCCTCCCTCTACATAGTGAACTTTTCCAATAGTTCCACTTCGTCCGGTAACAACACCTGGACCATGTTTTTTTTCCTCACTATGCGTTCCATTTTGTCCATTGGCGGCATAAATAGGCACCTTACCTTTTTCCCTTTTACTCACAGGAAGGTCATATCCTCTTTTCAAGGTTGCGACTTCTACTAATGGTATCTCAGGCCAACCTTGAGGGTTGGAGAATATATTCAAAGCATCCCCTCCAATACCTTGAGATCCGCCTGAATATCTTCCTCCAATGCCATTAGCTGCTTTAAGAGGACTTTGGGGTCCTCAAATGTTTCTTCTTTGTGTGGTATGACCTGATACTTATTAAGCGACAGATCGAACTTGTTATCGATAATGGCCTGTTTGTCGACCATAAAGGCTTTTTGAGTTTTGTCTTTCCATTGATCCAAACTTTGGCCAGCGTTGCGCGTATCGCGATATTGCTGCCACTGATTAACCAGATCAGGAATGTCGTTTTTGTCTATTTGTTCTGTTCGTTTATCGTCCAATGAAAAGCCATCTTGTAGTAGGTCATAGAACCATACGTTGTCGGTGACACCGCCTTTGGTAAAAATAATGATGGCGGTGCTAACCCCTGCATAGGGTTTAAAGACACCTGATGGCAAGCTTATAACCGCCTCTAGCTGGTTGTCGTTGACCAATGTTGAGCGCAGTTGTGTATGCGCCTTAGAGGAGCCAAACAAAACACCGTCAGGGACAATGACTGCCGCACGGCCGCCAACCTTAAGCATGCGAAGGATAACGGCAATAAACAGTAGCTCAGTCTTTTTAGTGCGCACAGCGCGCAAAAGCTCTGGGTCAGTGTCGTCTTCATCGATAACACCTTTGAAGGGCGGGTTGGCCAATACCAGGTCAAATGCATTGCGAGCAGCAGTCGGGTGGCGATCGCTAAAGCTCTGGCTGAGGGTGTCTTGGTCATGAATATCAGGTTCTGCAACACCGTGCATTACTAGATTCATAGCTGCGATACGTAGCATGGTGGCATCAAAGTCAAAGCCATGGAACATGTCGTGATCTACATGATGGCGATGTTCTCCGAGTTGGTCACCAGAGTAAATTATGCTTTCAATTGTTTCTCCATCATCAGCCTTAATTTGCTCACGAATGGTGCCCTGTTCTGAGCTATATTTTTCCAGCATGAACTCGTAGGCACCACTTAAAAAGCCTGCTGTGCCCACCGCGGGATCACAGATTCGATCCGTTGCTACTGGGTCCATAATGTCGATCATGGCACGAATAATATGCCGTGGTGTTCGGAATTGCCCTGCTATACCTGCGGTGGTAAGTTTGCTGAGCAGGTACTCATAAAGATCACCTTTAGTGTCATTCTGATGAAGCGGTAATTTTGAAATCGTATCTACCGCTTTGTGTATTAGCGATGGTTTTTGCACCATTAATTGGGCATCTTTCATGTAGTTAGCAAATAAAGACCCGGCCCCTGTGGTTGTTTTAAAGAAGGGAAAGAGCTCGTCACGCACAACGGTAAGGAGCTTTTCAGCGGATTCTACATGGCGAAGCTTTGACCACCTAAGGTGCTGTTGGTCCGGGCCAAAACGGCGCTTGAAGGGCTGCTTGGTGCGTTCCTCTTTTTTCTCGTCGCTGGTTTCATTAATGTCGAGCAGCCGCGCGTACATGAGAAAGGTGATCTGTTCGATCACTGTGAGGGGATTGGTCACACCACCCACCCAGAAATCTTCCCAGAGTTTATCTATTTTGCTTTTTAGCGGACCTGTAATCATTTGCTGCTCTTTTTGTTATGTGTACTAATTTATTGTGTCTGTGACTGGCGTAAGGACAGTTGCGAGATGCCTTTGGTTACTTCAACGGTAAACCCGGCTACAAACTCGGCAATGAGTTGAGCTTGATCGCTTTTAAATAACCCATCAATACCATCAGTATGCAGCGCCTTAAAAGGTTGCTCATAAAGGTCTGCGATGGTCATTTCTCCCTTACGACAGATTTCACTCTTAAGAAGCCCTAAAAATCGTTGCTGGACTGCGCTTAATGTTACATGATTTTGCTGAATAAATGCGCTGAATTGTCTGTCGATTGCGGCGGTGTCTAGGCCAACAATTGTTCGGAGTAATTGATCCACGCCGGCGCTAGAGTCTGGGAAAAACTGGGTAAGCATAGCCAGGTCAACATTCGGATTTTGGGTATGCACCATGGCATTCAAGGTGACCAGCTCTTGTTGCGTGACCGGTTGGCCCGCTCGTATTTTTTGCAGTACGGGGCTTGTATCGAACAACGGTGTGAGGGTATTTTCTACTTCCTGTCGGAAAATTTCATAGTCGACAGTGTTTATTTTGGTGCGACGCGTCTTTGTCTTATAGCCGGCGGAGTCCTCTTTGATATCCAAAATCATGGGCGCATCTATGGGCATGTAGCCTTTGTCACGCAGGTGGATAATCCCACGTAGCGCAAGCCGGTGCTGCTCTAAGTCATCAAACGTTGCTAGCATCCAGTAATCGTCTTGCTGCAATTTTTTTATAGATTGCGCCTTACTACGTACCTGGCTTAGGTGCATAGACAGCGAGCTAAGCTTTGCTAGCACGGTCGTTCGGACATCATCGATTAGCGATGATTTAGTCAGTGCGCCATACTGGGCACTGACCATGTCTAGGTCTAACTTAAGTGCCTCGGTTTGGCCTACAATATTGCGCCATTGCATTAGAGGTGCCATTTGGTTAAATAGTGCGTCTTTGGTTGCTGGTGTAAACTGATTTAGTAGACCAAGCTGGCTAAGTTTGTGCTTTAGTGTCCAGTTATCTTTTATAGCAATACTGTTGTCATCTAGGCTGTCTATATCTTGTTTTATTAACGCGATCATTTTACCAAATGCATCTAAATCAGCTTTTTTAATCGCTTCCTCTGCAAACACCAGGCGTGACTCGAATAGCTTTTGGCTTAAAGATTTGACTTGTTTTGATTGATCTTCATCAGGGTCCAATTCGAAGTAATCGAAATTAGCCCAGTGATCAAAGATGAGGAATTTGCTCTTGTCATCGCTGCCATCGGTAGCTGGACCGAACAGATTTTCACATAAGCGTGTCCCGCGACCGATCATTTGCCAAAACTTAACCTTAGATTTAACTGGTTTAGCGAATACAAGGTTGAGAACTTGGGGTACATCGATTCCAGTGTCGAGCATGTCTACCGAGATTGCGATAGTTATTTCACTTTGGCTGCCTGCGGTTGCTTTGAAGTCATCAATAAGTTCTTCTGAGCGCTCATATTTAGAATGAATGACTCGGCAGAAGTTGCCGCCATATTCGGGGTACATCTCAGCGAATAGCTCCGCGAGTAAATCGGCATGCTGAATGTTACGAGCAAAGATAATTGACTTGCCCAGAGTTTGGCCATCGGCGAGTCGCTGCCCAGCTTCCATCAGATTGCGTAAGATGACCCTGTTGGTATCTTTGTTGTAAATAGCTTTGTCGATATTTTTAGACTCAAAATCGAGCTCATTTGGGTCAAGTCCGCGATCTTCTAACTCCGCTAATTGCTCATCGCTGAGGCTATGGCCCTGAATGCCATCGCGTAAGAACTGGGTGGTAAAGCTGACGACTTTGAAAGGTACTAGATGTTTTTCTTCTACTGCTTGCTCAAGTGGATAATTCGCCGTGGGTAGCTTGTATTCACAGCCAAAAAGCTGGCTGGTGGAGCGGCTAATCATCTCCACTGGCGTGGCTGTTAGACCTAACTGTAGCGCATCATAGTATTTAAACAAATCGCCGAACACGTTATAGATGGAGCGGTGGGATTCATCGGCGATAATGAGATCAAAATAACCGGGGTCAAATTCCTCGCGAATACTCATCATTCCAGGATAAGTGGCAACAAAAATTTGCGCACTGGCTCGGTCTTCTTTCTTACTTTTGCCAACAACATGTAGTGGTTCATGTAAAAATTCGTTATACGCATTACCGGCTTGCTTTCGCAGCTCCCTTCGGTCACACAAGAATAGCACGCGCTTGGCCCAACCAGCATCAATCAGTCGCTTGGTCAAGGCAATGGCTACCCGTGTTTTGCCGGTACCTGTGGCCTGCACAATGAGTGCCTTACGGTGTTTTTTAGAAAAGTGCTCACAAACGCGGGTAATGGTCTCTATTTGATACATTCGACCGGCGATGGCGGAGTCAATTGGTGTGCTATTCAGATCTTGTCTTGTTTCACGCTGACGAATGAGATACTGAAGGCTGTCTTTACTGTAAAAGCCGTAAAGCTTGCGAGGAACTGCTTGTTGGGCGTCGTCCCAAATATAGATGTCGTGGCCATTGGTATAAAAGATAACTGGCCGCTGTTGGTACTGTTTTTCTAGTGCATCAGCATAGAGCTTGGCTTGTTGCCGGCCTTTCTCTGCGTTCTCTTTGGTACGCTTTGCTTCAATCACGGCAAGTGGTTTGCCATTGTCGTCATAAAGCACGTAATCACAGTAACCTATGCCGGTTGGCGTTGGTTGGCCGTCGACTTCAACCTCAAGTTTTACACTTTCAGTGTCGTTACCATTGTGTAAATCTATATCCCAGCCTCTGGCATAGAGTTCTGTATCTATGAGGCGGCGTCTTGTCTCGTCTTCGTTTAGTTCAAGCTGGCTTTTGATCTGAGCATTGCGCTGCTGGAAATCTAGTACGGTGGCGCTATCAAGCTGCTGTCTTAGGCTGGCAGCCTCTTGTTGCGCGACAGTTTCTGCGAGTTGTGCTGCTTCTAACTCTGCGAGCGCCTGATTTAGTTGTTGCTGGTGTTCCGCAAGGACAGCGATATTGTCAGTTGATTTGCCTGCGTCGCTAGAGGGGTCAACGAAGGGCATTAAATCGCTCTTACTGCCTTTTTTCATAATTAGGAACAACCAACTTCCTAAAATATGCGCCTCTCTAAGAAGCCATGTGCCGCTGCCAGCTGCGTAACGCCCCTCGTGAGCTGCTTTATTACCTTCCTTTCTTATGGCATGGAGTTTGTCAAGAATACCCTTATCCACGACTGAGCAAAATGCATCGTTTTGAAGCCGATCAATGAAGGTTGCGTTTGGTAGGCAGGGGATACCGAGATTACTGTAAACAACACCGACGAGCAGTTCTGCAAAGCATCTAAGTTTTATAACTGCGCTTTGAGGATCATCGATCGCATATTTCTCGGCATAGGCACCAAGATTAGCTAGATCAGGCCAGTTGCTGCGAAGATGCTCGAAGTTAAGTGATTGCATAGGTAGTATTTTGTCCATAAAACACAGAATTGCAAGGCGCGTGCCAACTATTCTTTTATTCCAACATCATTTATCCAGGTATTCAATGTTTGATAGCTATTTAAGCCCAACAGGCTCGCGGCTTTTGTCTTATGACCATGGGTCTTTTCAAGCGCTAGGTCAATATAATGTTTCTTTAGAGTCTTTATAAGCCCCTGAATATCAACGGGATTATCTAGATTTTGATCGAGTAGCCCGTGGCCGGCTTCGGGTCTTTGCAACAGGGCATCACGAATCTCTTGTTCGTTAATACTGTCAGTTTCTGCCCAGACTGATGCTCGGGTCAATGTAGCCTGCAACTCTCGAACATTACCTGGCCAGCTGTGCGACATAATAATATTTTTTGCTTTAGGAGAAATTTTCTTATGCTTGTAGGATGGCAGCTTGCGGCTAGCTTCATCATTAATACTTTTCAGAAGCTTGTCCGTTAGTAGCGCAAGATCGCCTTGCCGCTCACGTAGGGGCGGAAGATTAACAATGCCGACTGCAACTCTATAGAAAAGGTCTTCTCTGAAATTGCCGTCACTGATCTCCTGCACTAGTTCTCGGTTGGTTGCTGCCACAACTCTCACATCCACCTTTTTCTGCGTTTGATCTCCCACCCGATTAAACGTGCCATCTTCGAGGACCCGCAGTAAGCGGACCTGGGTGTCTTTGGGTAGCTCCCCAAACTCATCAAGGAAAATAGTGCCACCGTCTGCTGCAGAGAAAAAGCCCTCCTTGTCAGATATCGCGCCGGTGAATGCGCCTTTAGCATGCCCAAACAAGACGCTATCAACTAACTCAGGTGGTATCGCCCCACAATTCACAGTAATAGGCTCACCGTTGTTGTGTGATGCCCGACCACTTGCGCGATGAATTGCCCTTGCAAACAGTTCTTTACCTGTACCTGACTCACCCAAAATAAGGACGGGGACGTCTCGCTCTGCGATCTTTTGTGCGCGGCCTATCTGCGCCAACATTTGCGGGCTCTGGGTGATTATGTCCTCGAAGCCCGGCCTAGCGCTGGTTGTTCCGCCCGCTAATCGTCGGAGTGTAGCGTCAGATTCAGCTAGTAAGTTTGGGATGTATTCGGCGGATATGTCAAAAGGAATGTCAGCCTCGTGGACACCTTGTTCAGCAGACGACTCTAGCAATTGAATAGGGTAGGTGGTCTTGCCCATTAGTATCCATATGGATTGCATTGCAGGTGTCCCGGGCGATATTAAGAGGGACATGTCGGCGATCGTCATTTGAGACATTAAATTGTCAAGCAATTGAGATGCCGCTTGGTAAATATCACCGAAATGTATTGGGGTGCGGAGCTCTGCCTTGTGCGCCATGGCGTCTATTGAAAGCTTGTCCGTAAGCCAGCTACAGTATGATGACACTCTCTCGTCCTCATAGTTGTATAGCAGATGTACTTGATCGTGAGGTCGCTCTTGCAGCGTGCTAAGTATAGGACCAAAACTGCCATCATTCTGTTCTGCTGCAGCTAGATCCTTTCCTCCTACCCAGCATATAAGTGCTTTCTTTTGTGTGACCATTTCATTTCCTCGCTAATTATTAGCTATCACGCCAATAAGCCGGCCTATTTTAGTAATAATATTTATTATTTAGCAAATATTTTTATTTTTTATTTACATCGAGTGATAGGCATCAGTGGCTAAATATTACGATATTGTGAATTATTTATATATAAATCAATGATTTATATATAAATTGTTGGGGTTTTGAAAAAGTTGGCACGCCAAATGCAAGACAAGCATTAGAAGATAAAAATAAGTAAATAACTTACTTCCGGTAATTTTAACAACTGAGTAAGCACACGATAAACGAAACATTGAATTAGAAAAAGAGGGTAAGCGATATGACCAAGCCAGCCATGATTAGACAGATATTTGCGGAGCTCAGAAATACTCTGGGACCTGAAACGCCCGCTTATGAATTGCTTGAGTGCGCTTCTTTAATTGCTGAAGCAAATGATAACCCGCTTAACGGCGGCGGCGCCTTTTTGTCTGATGGCAAAACTTCGTTGTGTGAACTCCCGGTTAATCAGGTGATAGGAACCTGGGGCTGGGAGCTGGTTGAGCACGACTACAGATCGACGAGTGCCTATGGCAGTGAGCACCAGGACGATTATATGGCCCATGTGCCCACTGAATTTATTTGGCAAGAGCTACTAGCAGCCTGAGAGGATGATTTATGAAAAGTTATAAAACAAGCCTAATTTTAGCGCTTAAAGAGCATATTCTATCGGGCCAGCCGATCACGTCGATGGAAGCAATAACCTTATTTGGGGTTCCTGTTTTAACTGCAGAAATAACAAGAATGCGACAAAGTGGATACAAAATTGATTCACGAAAAATACCCTTTGTAAAAGTTGTTAGACGGATTAATGAGTATGCGGTTTACGTACCGCCGTCAAACTTACCGATCAAAGAAATTACTGTTACTGAATATGTGTGGGCAGGGTTATGAGGCGTCTATTTACTAAAAGACAGCGTCGAATACTTGCTTGGGTCGCGGGCGGTGCTTGTGTGAATTGCGGCAAATCTTTAGCTACACCATTCCACGCTGATCATGTCTTAGCTTTCGCCAATGGCGGAAAGACTATCACCATGAACGGGCAGGCTTTGTGTGCACCATGCAACTTAGGGAAGGGATCAAAATGAGCATAAAATTACGAAAGTGGCAGGAAGAAGCGCTCCATAAGTCAATGGATTGGTTGGTGACTAAGAGAGCTGATAGGCATTTCTTGATTAATGCCGCCCCTGGAGCCGGTAAAACATTGGCTTCTTGCGCGATCGCTAAAGCCCTGATAGATATTGGCGAGATTGAGCGCGTGATTGTCATTGCACCGCGCTCAGAAATTGTTAATCAATGGGCTGATGATTATCGCTTTGTGACGAAGAGGCACATGGCAAAAGTAACCGCTGCGGATGGTGAAATAACTGCTTTGTCACTAGACGTATGCGCCACTTGGTCGGCGATACAGGGTTTGTTGCCAGAGCTGCAGGCAGTGTGTCGGACGAGTAAGACCATGGTTATTTGTGACGAACATCACCATGCTGCAGTTGAGGCAGCATGGGGTGACGGTGCTGACGGGGCATTTGAAGATGCGAAATTTGTCCTTGTTCTTACAGGCACCCCAATTAGGTCCGATGGCGTTCATTCGGTTTGGCTAGCTCATGATGATGCTGGTGCGATAAGTCATCCTGAAGAAGGTACTTATTCATTAACTTATGGTGAGGCAGTCGATCTAGGCTATTGCCGGCCTGTGACTTTTCACCGTCATGACGGTAAATTCACGGTCGATCTGGAGGGCGAGAGCGTCATGGTCTCGGGCCAAAATGAAGCCGTTATTCCTGGCAAGTTTAAGCGTATTAGTGGGTTGCAAAAAGCGCTAGATTTTTATCGTCTTGCCCGAACGCCACAGTTTGAAGCCGATCAAGTCACACCATTAATTGATGGTTACCAAGCAACCATGATTGAGAGTGGTAGTGAAAAACTGACTGATCTGCGTCATCGAATGCCAAATGCAGGTGGTTTAATCATCGCCCCAAGCATTGAAATGGCTGAGTATATGGTTGCGTTACTGGAAAACATCGAAGGTGAAAGGCCCATGTTGGTACACAGCCAAATGCCCAATCCAAACGCTAAAATAAGAGCCTTTAGAGAAACCGATAAGCGCTGGTTGGTGTCAGTTGCAATGGTGTCTGAAGGCGTTGACATAAAGCGGCTTCGTGTTCTGTTGTATTTGCCAAATGCCATGACCGAACTATCATTTCGGCAAGCTATCGGTCGAGTTGTTAGGACAGCTGGAAGGGACGATGACACGCGTGCATATGTTGTTATGCCGTCATTCGTAACATTTGAGAAATACGCACGTCGTGTGGAAGAGGAAATGTCACCTAGCGTACGAAATATCTCTTTAAAACCTAAGTTTAAACGCTGTCGGGAATGTGGGCATGAATGCCATCTAGGCGCACGTGATTGCCCTGTCTGTGATAGTCCTTTTCCTGTGGCGCCTGAGCGGCTTAAACCGTGTGGCGATTGTGGTGGATTAAATCCAATGGCGGCAAAAAACTGTCACACCTGCGGGAAATCCTTTGAGGAGAGTTTTAAGATTACGCTCGAGGAAGCATTGCGAGCTGGCGCAATCGTGCGTGGAATGGATATTGACGAAGAAGAGGTCCGGGATGCTGAAGAAATCGCGCCGGTGGTGCGCAATAGGATCTTAGGCAGTGGCGATGACCGGCTTATAAAGATTATTCAAACACTACCAGATGAAAGCTGGGCGAGACTGAGGACGATACTTGATGCTTAATAATAAATTATTTTTAGAAGAAACAAGTATGGGTTTACGAAATTATGTCACGTTATTTTATCTCTATTTGTTTTAATACTGTCCCATCGCTGTCCCACAGCCTCATAAGCTATTGATTTATAGGGCAATCTAGCCTATCCAACATCGGAGCTACACAAAATTTTCTGTTAATTTTCAATCAGGCAGCCTCTCAGATCCATACACACTTTCACCGCGATATTGTAACTGAATGATCACCAGATGCAGCGCTTAGGGAGAAATTAATAGCTTTTATTTTGTCCTGCATTATTTTAATCTATACTCATTACTGTATAAAAACTTTTACTGAGCAACTTGATGTAAGTTGTTTATAAGAGAACCAGCGGCAAATTTAAAAGCGAGGTCAAATGGAGATGCCATTTCTTTTCAGGGCGAGACAATTTTCACAGTCTTTAAGCGATGTTTTTGCATCAAGTTATAAATTCATTTTTGCGGTCGCAGTTCTGGCAGGTCCTGGCCCGGTCTTGGCAGAAAGTCAAGTTCTTTCATTCAGCACTGATACTACCCACTACTATCCATCAGAGTCCCTTGAGGTTGTAGTTGACTATGAGGCATCAGATAGAGGTCTTGCCACT
>Ga0206125_10002782_pt1 | contig 17802 bp, 5 predicted proteins | sample Helgoland_Spring_4_FD_148598 | JGI IMG/M metagenome (GOLD analysis project Ga0206125, IMG submission 148598) | Pelagic subsurface seawater microbial communities from Kabeltonne, Helgoland, North Sea - Helgoland_Spring_Bloom_20160331_1 | ecosystem: Environmental > Aquatic > Marine > Epipelagic ... | reverse complement strand
TAGTGACTCAAATTATTTTATACAATACTTAGATGGATTTTATCCTGATAGGGTTTATAAAATTTTATTGAAATTAAAATATGATGATGGACAAGAACAAGTGTTTGATGATGATTTTGAATTTGTAGTGAAAAGGAAATAAATTATGGCTGATTATAAATATGGACCAGAAGATACCAATCTTAACACTCTTAACACTAGACCTGTAGGTACAGGAGATTTAGAAAAACTTTTAGATTTAATTGCTGATGCTTTAATAGAAAGTCCATCTATCGATACGTCTGATGTAGAAAAAAATCAAAAATTTATTCGTAATGGACAATTACAAAGAGGACAAGGTGAAGGTGTATTAGCTCTTTTTCAAAAAGATATAAGGGCTAATGAAGAAGATTTAGAAGAAACAATTGAATTAAATAGTGGTGAGGTTGTAAGTAAATTACAAAATATAGCTGATAGAATTGTTGGTGAGTACTCAATAAAAGTTGTTAGTTCAGAAAATGTAAATACAGGTGATAATAGATTTATAGTTATATCAATTGTAGGTGGTGGATTTCCAACTGGAGGTATAGATATTACTGATTTAATTGTAGGTGATGGAATATTTTCAAATACAAGTCAATTCATACCATTACAAAAATTAAAATCCATAGTGGATATTGATAAAGCTGAAGAATTTTTAGATACAAATATATTTGAATTACTACCAACAGGTGATACAAGACAAGCTAGAATTGTTAGATTCTTTCAAGAATTAAATGCATTACTTCCACCAACAACACCTGAATTTGATTTAGTAGATTCAAATAATAATCCAAATCCTGATGGTAGAGTTGATAGAGATGCAGATGGTAATTGGATTAATTCACTTACATATACTAAAAATAATAGTATTTCATACGCTCAAGATATGCCAGATGGATTCATTGATGAAGAAGATGCATACTTTCATAGATTAAAACAAGGTAGTGGTGTAGTAGATCCAAATTCTACAAATCAAAATAGAACAATTGAAGATATTTACAATAGAGTTTTACCTTATTTAACAGATATATTGGAAGAACCAATTACTCCTCAAGATGATAGACCTGAATATGAAAATCAATCAGCTGGACATTTACAATTCAGAAATCCTAATCAAGGTATAATTGTTCGTAATACAAATCAAGAATTTATCGAGGGTTTAAATCCAGAAACAAAAGATTATTTAGAAACAGGTTTTACCATTACGATGTGGGTTAAATTTTTAGATAAAGTGAGTGAAGGGACATTGTTTAATTTTGGAAATCCAACAAGAGATGAAAATCCATTAGGTTTTAAATTAGAAACATTTGTATTGAATCAAGACGATAGAACATATTATGATGGTAACACAAGTGTTGATGGTGATGAAGCAGCTCCAGGTGATACACTTTATACTTGGGGAAGTTTCGCTGAAGCGAGTTCTGATTTAAGACCACCAAAACAAGATACTTTTGGTAATTCAAACACAGCAAGATTTTTAAGACTACAAGTTCGTGAAGAAGGTGGTACAGCCTTTTCAGGCATTAGAGACTCACACACTGGTATTAGTGGTATGAGAAAAATGTCTTGGAATTATCCTGAATTTGATTATAGAGATGGTGTGCTTGGTTCTAAAGACCTTAGATTAATCGGTTGTACATTCGTACCCGAAGACTTTCAAGAATGGTATTTCATATGTGCTTCATATAATCCAAACATTATTGAACCAAATAATAGCACTATTGAACCTGTTATTTATGATGAGTATCAAGGTAACAAAGACTTTTGGATGAATCATATCAATCCATCCAATGGAGTTTACACAAGTAACTCAGGTTATGGAAACAGATGTAAAGTAGAAATAATATCACGAACAGACTTATTAAAAGCTCGTGGTTTTAAGGTAGATTAAAAAATGAGTTTTCTTTCAGAATCATTTTCAAGAGGATTCGGTGTAGATGGTGTTACGATTGAACAAACACTATTAAATCCATATGACCCATATAGTGGAATGGATATTAATACAGGTACTTTTCAAAATACAAATCAAGGACTTTTAGATTCAAATCAAGATGGTAGAATTGAATTAGGTATGTTTTCATTCAATGATGATAATTTTGCTTCTGATAATTTTCCAGATATTACTTCAGTTCCATTTATAGGAATGACAAAAACAAATTTAGTAAAAAATGGTGATTGTAAATTTATAGAAAAAAACTTATTATCATATACATATGAAGACCAAACGAATGACAATCAAGAAACAACTCGAGTGTTTTTTGTACAACCTGAAAATAATTGGAGATTTTTATCTTTATATGATTCTTCTACATTAGATTTTTCAAATTCAGATGAACAAGGATTTTTACCTTATGGTGGTAAATGTAATTACATTCCTTTATCATTGGAAATAGATGGTTCAACGGGTTTTAATTATTGGGGAAATTTTGAAGAGTGGGCTAATTATGATGGTACTGGAATATCAGGTGGTGTATTGTCATTTTTAGAACGATTTCAAGGTAGTACACTCACACAACAAGGTATATTTGATGATTTAGAAGATGATGGTAGTATTGGTACAGATTGGGCAGCTCCATTTCCTCCAGTATATATAACATCTCCATATTCCCCTGCTCCTCATATAGCATCTTGGATAGTAAGTGATGAAGCTTACTCAAATAATAGATGTTTATGTTTTATGAATTTTTGGATATGGGATAAAGCTTATCAACAACAATTTGCATATACTAATGGTAATAACCAGATTGGTAAACATATTTGGAATTGGTTTTATGAAGATGATGTTCATCTGAATGGTGAACTACAGGAGAATTTTCCATCATTGGATGAAATTAAAGAAGAAAATAATCAATACAGAGTATTGAATCAAGTACAAAAAATTTATGATAAATTCAATGATGAAATTATTAATCCATACAGTTCATTGAAAATAAGATTTAAAATGAAAACAACACTTGTTTTTCCACCTGGCAATACAATTTCTGACGCTGATGAAAGTGAGTTGTTTTTTCAAAATCCATTAGATGAAGATTTAGGTTATGCACCTCAAGTTGAAGTTGGTGTTTTACCATCACAATGGAATGAAACACCAAAAACAGGTGTTAATTCATTACCAAATTATTTTTCAAATTCTGACTTAGAACTTTTACCAAGTGGTAAATTTAATTCCAATAGATACTTCAATGGTGATACTTATGAGGATAAAAGATATTCTCCAAATGGTGGCCAGAATAGATTTCAAAATTCAATTATGAATGAATGGGAAACTTTTGAATTTAATTTTAATTTAACAGAAGACCATTTAAATCGTAAAGAAATATATGGAGTTCCTTATGGTGGTACATTTGGTGAACAAGGAGACGATGATAAAAATCAAGGAGAAGTTGAAATTATGATTAATCATCATGGTACTTTACCAAATTATAATTCTGGTGAAATATATTTTAAAGTTCCAGGTTATGAATCAGCTGATACACGAATAGATGGTGATAAATTTTATATGACTTCTCCAAGTGGAGTCGAAGTTACTGTACGACATGGAGACGTTGGTCATCCTGACTATATGACAGTCGTGAGTGAGTTGGGTGAAGGTACATCAACTGGTTTACAATCTGATGGTAGATTTATTGAAGCTTATTTAATGTATGTTGGTGGTTTGAATTTAGAAATGACATCAACTGTAGGTTATGGTCTGACTGATGATGGGGGGAGTCCAACAGATCCTACAACCGATATGGTTGTTGCATATTGGAATGGGGAACGGTGGAGTTATGATAATGATTTGGGTTATGATATTGGAAGAGAATTTACTCCAAATAGTGATTGCTTCATTATAGCTAGATTATATGCAGATGATGGGGGGGATGAAGATACTGAAGGTATTACTGGAATTGAACAATACATTGATAATGAATCTGAATTTCCAACTGGTGGTTTGGGTAATTTACATTTATTCTTACAATCTGGAAATAATTTTAGAGGTAGAGTATTGATTGATGACATTGAATGTTTTGAATCATATGAGTTCATTCCTGAAGTGGATGTTAGAAAAAAATTATCTGTTGGTAAATATGGTAGTGCAGATTTAACAAAATATTATGATAAAAAATTAGAACCTAAAAAATATAAAGATACAACAGGTCCATTGGAAGCTCAATTTTATTTTTATCCACAATATCCGACTAATGAAACATTTGTAGAAAGACTACCGATTTATCAAGATTTTAAAGAAGGTAGATTTTATATCTATGATGTTAATTGGGGAGATGGAACACCAAATGAATTTACATCAGAACCTGAACAAATAGATGAAGAAAAAGCATTATATCATACATATGAAACCAATGGTGTGTTTGAAGTTACTGGACTGATGATGCGAGTAAAAGTTAATAATAAAGGTAAAATACAAGGTGTTGCACACAATAAAAAATTTAAACTAAGAATTAATGTTAATCCTGGATTGGATGAAGATTTTCAATATTTTGGAAGTGATGGTTATTCATTTATTCCATATAAAAACACTGTACCAATCATAGGTGGAATATCAAAACAAAGTAATTATTATAAATCAATAAAAAGACAACTTGGTTTTCTGAATAAAATAGAAACTGATGAAAACACACAAGATGAAGAATTAAGAAATATAGAGGATTTTATAAATAATGATTATGAACCATTACCTGATGATTATACTCCAGAAGATGTAAATCAACAGATAGAAACTTTATCAAATTTACCATTTCCAAAATACATTGAAGAGTTTGATATTAATCAAAATGGTTTTATTGACGATAATTTTTCTAACGATTTTACTGAAGATGAACTACTTTGGTATGGTAAAGTCGTCTATGTTGACGACCCAGCAGCTGGTAGACCAGACATTAGAACACTTTTATTTGAACTTAGAACAGGAATTGTTTCAAATGCTCCTAATTATATATATCCTGATTATGTAAATGAATGGAGTAGTATCTCGGATATAAAATACAACACAATACCAAGACCAAAAATAAGTATAGAGTTTAAAAACAAAAGTGATAAGTTAAAAACTGAATTAGCTCTTTTAAAAATGGAAAACCAAAGTAATTCTAATTTAGAAGTATTACCAAGTTATATGATTCCTAGAATTGTTTTTGGTGATTCAATACCTTCTTATTTATTATATATGGGTACGATTAGTAATCCTAATCCATTATTTGATACATATAATACCCTTGAATGGCCAGGTCCTGATTTTAATCTATTTGATAATAATGATGAACCTAATTTTCCAGCTGCACCCGCGGAGGGTATATATTCAATACTGGATTATGGAAATAATATGAGTACCCTTTATCAAGAAGGTGTAGGATTTATAGGAACATTACAGACATTAGTAACAGGAAATACTTATACATTTAATGTAAATGTTGATGAATTTTATTGGGATGCAATTCAATCATTAGCTAATCCATATAATCTTTTTAATAATCAAACATTAGTTTGGCCAGTTCAAGATTTAGAAATAAATGCGGATAATATACCAAGTGTAGTGATAAGGATTGAAAGAAGTGATGGTGCAGCTGCAGCTTGGGCATTTGATCAAAATGAATACCAGTGGGTTGGTAATTTATTAAACGATGGACTTGAAACGGGAAAAACTTATTCATTTATGTTAATTGGTGGTAACACAGATATACCTGAAGATGATGTGGAAGGTATATATTGGCCAATATTACCTGATACTTATGTTGAACCAGACAAAATAATATACAATGGTATCTCACCAATAAAAGAAGAATTAGGAAAAGGAATTGGAGATTGTGATTTAACAAATGTAAAATATTACAATAAACCAAAATCAATTTGGGAATTATTTGGATTTGAAGGAACTCTTAATGAACAAGACACAGAAGACATAGAGGAAACAATAGGTGAAGATTTCATACCTGGTACAATTGTAGAATTTTTCAATCCAAGTTATTTCAATACCTCTATAGATGGATTGGTTGTAAAATCAACACATGATGGTACAGCAACTTATTATGAAGGTTATGGGTGGTTTGGTAATCTTTTAACTGAAGATGTTGATTTTTCTCCTTATCAAAACGAAATTGAAGAATACCCACCACCACCAAATAACGAAGAAAACCAAAAATCGATTCAGATACTAAATGAATCTGCAACAAGTAAACAATTCACCCATCCAGAACTTGTAACATTATATTGGTTTGAACAAAGTATAGAATCCCAAACTTGGTCAGATATGAAATCAGGTATATCATTAAATATTCCACCTCAATCAAGAATAGAAATAATCATACCTGTTACAACAGCTCCAGCACCAATCGAAGATTCCATTATAGAAAACACAGAAAATGATTTTGGTGTTCCTATTCATCCAAGATATTGGAAAAACATTATTCCTCAAAATTATTCTATTTTCAATAGAGAGGGAGTGAGTGATGAATTTATAGATATTTCTTCACAACAAGATTGGTTACCAGATGAAAATGAAAATATTCCTTATTATCCTGTATTACCAAAGTATGGTTTGGATGGTAGATTTTTAGAGGTTAAAACAGATGATAATGGAAATGCATTACCTCATACTTATCCAAATAATAAAATATTATTTCCATTAAATGGCCCAATAACTGATGAAAATGAATCAGATGAAAATTTATTAATAAACATTATTAATGAAAAAAATGATGTTGAAGTTTTTAATGATAAAAGTGGAAATAAAAATTATGGTTTATCAATTCAAGATTTTAATCCTAAATTTGATGAAAAAACTTTAAGGGTGGAAAAAAATAAATCAAAAAGTATATTTAAAACATCTAAACAGAATGGGGCGTTTTAATGGCTTTAATTGCACAAACTACTTTATCTGGATTGGTTAATTCAACTCAACCATCGCCATACGGTAATAGCTTTCCAACGAGTTTTTATAATCCTTCATCCACTCTACTTGTGGTTGGTGGTTATTATAATGCTTATATTGGTTATGATTTTTCTGTAAATCCATCTAATCCAAGTTCAGTAGATTTTTCTCCTTATCAACAATTTACTGATAATACATTTTTTGGTTCTCAACAAAACTTTAACACAGAAGACTTCTTCAATGATTATTATTTAGCAATACATGCAAATTTTGGTGAAGATGCTGAAATAATAAAGATTACAAGATGGATAGTAGAAGAATCATATCCCACTTATGTTATTGGTGTTTATCCAAGTTTCAGTACTGATAATCCTTTGGTTAATATAGAAGTAGAAAGGGGAGTTGGAACAACAAGTGCTGGTAATCATACATCGGGTGATTTAGTAGAGCTTCACGATACTCTTCAATCTGCTGAAGAGTCTATACTTGGTGATTTAGCTGGATACGATCCTTCTTCAGATCCAGTTTATTTTGAAGATTATGATGGAAACAATGATGGTGAATTAACTCTTAGTGATGTATCTAATTGGACTCAAGTTGGAAGACCTGATATTGCTGATGAAATAGTGAATTTTATTACTGGAGAGTATCCACCATATACTCCTCTTCCTCCAATTGATGAACCAACAGGTGTGGTAACTGATGAACCATCACCACCACCACTAATTCCAGTTGTTAATCCTTTAGTATCCTATGATAAACGAATAATAGTCAATCAACCTAAATTGGGTGATAGGAGTCAATATAATTTTGAATCAGGTTCTGATAATTTTAGCTACGAAAATTCAACTGGTTTACCAAAAAATAATGATAAGTTTCAAAATAAAGATTTATTTACTAATTGTGTTGGTGATGAAGTAAATGAAGCTATTATTGAAAAGAATCTTAAATTTGAAGGTGACTCTATTATACAGATTGAAAATTTATATATTTCCAACACTGGTGTGGATGGTACAGTAAAAAGTAATCATATCATTGGTTGGATATTTTCTGGAGCATCTTATGGGGGTGATCCATCACAAGATGGATATAGTACAATAAAAAATAAAATGAAAGACGAGTGGAAATTTTATTCACAAGGATTTGGTAATAAATCTGCAGGAACTGATATTGGAAACATTACTGAGGTAGAACAAACTCCAATAGTTTCTAACTTCAGTTCTGATTCAACTAATGTTGACTTAGGAGATATTGAGGGAATGACTATGACAGTAGATGATTTACCTGAAGCATTTAAATTTAGTGAGTTTAATGAATCAAATTTATTAACCAGTTTATTTAATCAGAGAGAAATTAATCCTATTTATATTGTTATTTATATGAAAGGTCATAAAAAAGTGTTTTGGCCAATTAATACTGATGAGAGAAAAAGAAGATATGATGTTTTTAAAATCAATAATACTGATTTATTTGATAACATAGGTACTACCGATATAGGTAAAGTTACCCAACTTAATTTCACTTCAGCTACCACTTCAAGAACTGGTGAAGGTGGGGGTGGAGCTCAACAAGCTGCTTGGAGAGTAACCAATCTTAGATTAAACATCAACACATCAGCTGGTGTTAAAAATATTTTTTCAGGTGTTTCAAATTATGAGAATATTATATCTGAAGTTTTACCTGCAAATTCAATAAATGAAAATACTTTTAAAGATTTTGAATGGGTGGGTTTTTTGAATCCAAAACTACAACTTGATAACATACAGGATTCTAATAGTTCTGATGCATCATTGAGACATCCTGATTTCATCCCAATAACAACATTTGGATTTAGTCAAAATAATCGACTTGGTTACAATTATGTAGATTTACAAAGTTATAATATTGGTTTTAATTCAATTATGAGAGCATCTGCTCCATTGAATGTTACTTTCGATATTGATTTTGTAGATACTGAAGGTAATCCTTTACCATCAGGTGGTATTAATTTAAAATATTATTATTTTGTAATTGATTGGAATGATACAGATGATAAATTTAAAACCATTGATGATTGGTTAGAATCAAGACCTGAAAATATATTTGATTATTTAGAATTACAAAATCAAAATTTATATAAGCTTACATTTGTTTATAATACAAGTTTAAATTATGATATACCTAAATTAAATAATATTTATACCACACCTGGAATTAAAAATATTAAATACATAATGTTTAGTGTTTTTGATGGTAATGGTGGAGCAGATGATTCTCCAGATTTTGAGGTTGGAAGATGGAAACTCTGTACATCAAGAATTTATTTAGATATACCACCAAATAGATATCCAGACTTTAGTGAGGTGGGTGGTAATAACTACACAACAATCCCATGGCCATTCACAACGCCTATCATTGGTGGTATGAGTGATGATTCAAAATACAAAAAAAGTATTCAAGATACATTGAGTGGTGGTAAAATAGGTGAATTTGATATTATTGATGAAAAGTTTTTAGTTGATGATTTGGATAATGATGAAATGGGGAAAAATATTGAAACAATGGATTTAGAACAATGTAGATATTTTAACAAACCATATGGAATAAATAAATTAATTAATATTGAAGACATTATTTTTAATTCTCCACAAGAAAATTCAAGTTACTTTTTTAATACTGAAATACAAGAAGAATACTTAGAAACAAATTTATTTGATTTATCTGACCAAACATATGGTTTTATAGCTGGGGACGAATATGGTTTACCATTGGGTTGTATTGATCTTGGTAATAATTTATTATCACAATGGTATTTTGATGAATTATATGGACTTAGATGGAACTCATCAAATTTTACTCAGACTATAGAATATTCTACAGATTATGCTCAAACCATAAGAAATCATACTTATAAATTATATTTTGAAATTAACATATATGATGAATGGGAAAGTCCTGATGATATACCAGAAGGAACTCAAATTGAATTTCGATATGGAATTGATATGGATGATAGAACCACTTCTACTTTTTTTCAATTATCATATGTGGATATATATAATGGTTCTCTTTTAAATGGATTTTATCCCCTTGAAGCCTCATACACCGCTCAATCAGATGAACAATCCATACTTTTAATAAAAGCACCTGTTGGGGTAACATTTGATATTAAAAATATTGAAATAGTTGATTCAGATGAACCACCAAATTTATTTACAGATACAACACCAGAGTATTTATCAACTTTACCATTTCCAAAATATTTTGATGAGTTTGATATTAATAATGACGGAGCTATTGAATCTCAAGATATAACTATATGGATTGACAACGGAAGACCAGATATATCTGCGTTAGTTAATTATTTATCTGTAGATGATATACCGTTTCCAACTCAATATACATATCCAGAAGATATACAAGATTGGGTTAATGTAGATAATATCCTAATCGCTCCAGTTGTAAGTAAATACGATGATTATAATTATTGGAGTGGTGATATAAATAAATTTCCAGAGGAAAGTTCGGTTGGACAGATATTTATAACTGATAATCAGGACTTGGAATTAAAACAAAGTTGTAAATTAGAATTAAATACTGGAAATATAACTGGTAAATCTATTTTGGATACGAGTGGTAATTCAAACAAAGGACTATTAATTGGTGACTATAAAATTAAAAAAGTTAAAAAAGGTCAAGATATGAGAAGAGATTCATTTATAAAAGTTCCAAAGAAAACTGGAAATAAAGATGGAGCATTGTAATGCCTGATTTTGAATTTGAATTTAATCAACAAGATAAAGAATTAGTTATTAGTCAAGAAGCTGGTAATTTTAATAGTAGTGCACAGTTTGAAAATTACATGCGTTTAACCATTTATCCAACTGAAGCAATTAATAATATTGTTACTTTAGAGGACGAAACTAAAGGTGTAAATGGTCAAGCTATATTTTATTCTACCCCCCAAATAGGAAATCCTTTTAGTATAAATACATCACCATTTGGTGCTGGATTGGATGAATTTAATGTAAAACAAATAGGTACTTCAGATTTAAATGATTTCAAAATATATAGTGGTGAAGGAAATTCTGTAACTGCAAATATATATATAAAACCAAATGAAATATTTAATGAATTTGAATTACCTCAGGGTGATTACAAATTACAAATTGATTTTTTACGACAATTAAATCCATCAAGTGAAGATATTTATCCATTCATTATAAAACAAATTTCAACTTCAAGAAAAGAAGTTCGTTTAAAATTATTAAATCCAAATGGTGAATTATCACCCATTGAAAATAACTCAAGTACGATTGATACTATAACCGAAGCACTTAATAGAAAATTGGGTACATCTAATATATCAACACCATTAAACAAATATCAATTCGGATATGTATTGAATATTGGAACTGGTGACCATATTAGAATAATGAACTATCAATTCGATAAAGTAACGGATGGTAAAGATAATCAATCTTTAATTTTAAAACTTTACGAACCATTACCAACTAATGTTGGAAATCTATCAATGGTTACACTTGAAGAAGAAGTTCTAACAACTTTAACTCAAGACATATTTTATTTCTCTGATGTACCTGATGTATTTTTTGGTGATGGTTTATTACCAGATGCACAAGAGAATTGGATAAATCCTGATGGTAATGATATTGGATTTGAAAACTATGATGAATTAAGTGGTTCACTTGATAGTCTTACATTAGATAATTTAATATCATCGAGTGAATACAATTATCCAAATCTAAATACAGATTTTAATGAATTTGCTAACCATACATTTTTTGGTTCTGCTAAAAAGAAATTAGAAAATTTTAACACAAAAATTACAACTATTCAATCTTACTATTCTGATATATCAAGTTCACTTTCTATATCAAGTTCAATCAATGGTGATTCAACTTTTGTAATTCAAAACAGAAAAAATTTATTTGATAAAATTAATAAAGAAATAAAAACATTTTCACCTTATGAAAGATTTTTATACTATGATGCTCAAAGTGAATCAACAGCATCAGCTCCTGCTTTAAAAAATTATGCACACACAAATAGAGCACCTGTTGGTAATGATGATTTAGTGGTTTTAAATAATCACGATGGTTTTAATGTTGTTTATCAACATTCAACCGATCCATCACTTAATCCTAGAGTAGATTCTACAATTGATTTATTTTCTAATACTTATCGTGTACAAGAAAAACCATTTTTTAATTATAGTGGTTCAATTTATTTATCATTTGTATTAAAAGGTGATGCTATCATATCTGCTGGTGGAAGTACAGGTTTAAAATGGGATAAAATTGGACAAAGAGATAATATTAATGGACTTCGTATACCATTACCAAAATCTGTAGTTTATCAAAATTCTCTTCAAGTTCCAGCAATTACAGGAAGTGAATATAGAAGATTTATTTATCAAACTTCTCAATCATATTGGATACCAAATCAAGGTATAGATTTTGCAGATTTACCATCAGAAATTGGTGGTGAAGGTTTTGTTTCCGATAATAGTATAACGATTTTAAATGAAAGTGTTAAAACAGGTTCTTATAAAATAAAAGATTCTACAGGTAGGTATCCAACAACTGTTGTAACACAAAGTGGTGCACCATTTAAAGGATCTTGTATGCCAGCAGGTGAATTATTTAGGATTTATTTTCAAGGTGATTTAGGTGAAGTAACATCATCATTTATGACTGATGTTAAAGTTACATTACAGAATCCAACAAATGTATTACCATTTGATAATGTTTATAAAACAACTTCAACTGAGTGGACTAGTTGGTATAATGATATGTTAACAAAAGCAGAAAACTTTGATACTGATAACATACATTCATTTGAAAACAATTTACCATTGTACATTCAAGAAAGTTCTGATTACAATGATATGAAAGGCTTTTTAAATCTACAAGGTGAACAATATGATTTAATTAGAAACCACATTGATTCAATGGGAACACTACATAAGAGAGGATATAAAAAAACTGATTCACCACCTGATAATACATTACCAATGTTATTAAATAATATGGGTTGGGAAGCTATTAATCCATTTAGTGGGAGTTTAGAAAATACATTGGGAAATTATTTAACAAGTGTTACTTCAATTGATGATATAAAAAATAATACTTGGAGAAAAACACTTAATAATTTAATATACATTTACAAATCAAAAGGAACAAAAAATTCAGTTAGAGCACTTTTAAACACTTATGGTTATCCACCTGATGTATTACAATTTCAAGAATTTGGTGGTTCAACAGAAGAATCAAATCCAAGAGTTTTTCTAAATACCCCACCAAGTAGTAGTGGAGTTGATTTAGATTTAAGTCGTGTAAGTGGAAGTTTTTCATTTAACACAGACAGAAAAATATTACATAATTATAGATTTGGTTCTAAAGATAATAGAATTTTAAATTTAGACTGGTGGATGAATGGTGCAAATCTAAATACAATTCAATTTGTATATAAACACACCAATACAACACAAACACAAACAATATTACAATCAAGCGGTAGTGGAACTTTAGCTGCTACAGGTTCACTACAAGTTTTATCAGATGACCCAACAGATTTTGATGGAACATTATTAAGAATTACATCAAGTGATGGAACAGGAAAAACTTATGTATTTGATGATGATAGTGATGGTATTAGTGGAACATTGGATGGTGATGGAAGAGTTCGTATTCAAATAAATGGTGCTTCAAATAATGATGAAATAGCAAGTGAAATATCAAAATCAATATCTTCTACTAATGGTCATGCTGGTAAAATAGAAGTGGTAGATTATATTAGTTTTTTAACAAACACAGGACAAAATTTTATTACAAGTGATGGTGATACATTACTTGCAAATTCAAGTGGTTCAGTATTTCTTACTCAATTAACAGCGAGTGTGGATGGTAATAGATTAATAACCACAACTGCACCATCTATGTCAGTATCAGGATTTATTGGTGGTAGTGATGTACAACATTTATGGGATTTAAATTTAATCCCAAGTTCAGATGGTATAAGTTCATCATTTGAATTTAGATTGAGTAACACACCACATGCTTCAGCTTCAATTTCTTCAAGTGCTGTTTCAATGTCAACCAATTATTCTAATATGTCAGATGGACAATTATGGAATGTAATGTTACAAAGAATGAGTTCAAGTGTTAGTGGTAGTGGAACGAATGAATACAGACTACATAGTTCTTTACAAGAAAATCAATTTATAAAAACATATAATTATGTTACTATGTCAGTAAGTGGTGGATTATCCATTGACAGTAATTATTATGCAAATCAAAATTGGATTGCAACTGGTTCAAGAAATCCATCAACAAATCAAAATTTAATAGTTGGTGGAACATTAACTGGTTCTTTATCTGAGATAAAAGGTTGGGCTACTGCATTAAGCACATCTAAATTTAGACAACATACATTGAATAAATTTTCTACTGTTGGTAATACAATTAATTCTCATAAAGATGAATTGGTTTATCATTTTAAATTAAATGAAAATTATGGATTAGAAACTGAATCAACATCAAGTGTTTCTCATGCAATATCATCTTCAACTCAAAATATGACAATTTTTGATTCTTCACCAACAATAAATTATTCTAATTATAATTTTACTAAAAAAGCTAGTATATTTTTTACAGGTTCTGTTTATAATTTTGACTATGTGGATAAAAACACATTAACATTACAAGATAATATTTCTAAACGAAACGATAATACAATTTTAATAAATCCAAGAAAAAATATTGTTTCTGATTTAAGTCCTATACAATCATCAGTTAAACCATTAACACAAGAAAATAGTAAACCATTATTTAAAACATCACCTAAGTTGGAATTATATCGTTCACCACAAACATTCGTTGATAATTTTATTTTAGATAATTTAAGTGGATTTAATTTAGAAAAATTATATGGAAATCCAATTAATTATTATTCTCAATCATATGATGAGTTTGATACTTTTAGAGAAAATTTCTTTAATGCTCATCCAATAGAAGTTGATGTTAATAAATTCATAAGAGCTCATGAAAGTATGTTTAATAGTTCCATAGCTGAGGGAATAAAATCATTAGTTCCAGCTCGTTCAACATTTAGTGATAGAAATTCTAATTTTGGTGTTGAGATAAAACCAACAATTTTAGAAAAACAAAAATATGAACATGAAAAACATAGTGTTGAAGTAAATCCAAATACAATAACAGGTAGTATTAATCCAGTTGTAAGTTCATTAACATCGGAATACATAAGACCAAAATCAGGTTCAGTTAGTATTAATATTACAAACACTACAACTTATGAGCAACCAAAAACAGGTTCAATTAGTGTCAATGTTACAAATACTACAACTTATGAAAGACCTAAATCAGGTTCATTATCACCACTACCATCATTTTCAGGTTCAACTGTGGTTCTACCTCATTCTGGTTCTATTGATTACGCTTCTCACGCTAATAAATCTTTTGTAAATATACACGATAATTGGGGAAGAGGTGTAAACGATGTGTACTTTATAAATTACTTTAATACAGGTTCTACTAATGCTACTGATAAGTATAATACTTATCATATAGATACAAGATTTGTATTTCACGCTATTGGTGACAATGAGTTTTATTCAGGATCAAAAAGTTCTAATTTTTCAAATCCTAAAAATTTCCATAATAGATTAATGATAGATACAGGCGTTCATGCAGATGTAAGTTATGAATCTTTAATTGGTGGAGCGAATACAAATCAAACAGGTAGAATGATGGGTAAAACAAGATACTTTAGAACTGGTTCAGATGGTACTATTACTTTACCAGAAAATCATATTACCAAATTTAGTCAACCATTTAAAGAACAAATGATAAATGGAACACAAAATGAAAATCCAGGAACTTTAAATGTAAGATATGAAGACTACTCAAGTGCTTCATTCTATAGAGTAAAAGTAACTGGTGGTGAGAATCAAATTAAAGTTGGTAGTGGTAATCCAACAAAGGGTAGTAATAATAAAATAATTTACAGTTAATTTAAATTCGAGTATTTTTTTATTTTATTTATATTTATATATGAATTAAAGTATTTCGAAATTTAGGAGATAAAAAATGGGATATTTAGATAATTCATCAATTACGGTTGATGCAGTCTTAACAAAAAAAGGTAGAGAAATTTTAAAAAATGGTGGTAATTTAAATATCACTTCATTCACACTTTCAGACACACAGGTAGATTATACTTTATGGAATCCAACTCATCCGAGTGGTTCATCTAAATATGGTGAAGCTATTGAGAATACACCAATGTTGGAAGCAAGTGTTCATTCAGAACATAATTTAAGAAATAGACTAATAAGTTTAAATCAAAACACAGTTGCTATTCCTGCAATTACAATAGGTAATTTAGATACTTCAGGTGCTAATCTTTTAACATTAAAAGATGCAGACATAGGTGTTTATAGAGACATAAGTGTTCAATTAGTTGGTTATTCAAATGGTAATGGAGCAACTATACAAGGATTTTCATATTATTTTGTCATTCAAGACCCATCACTTGTTGATACAGATGCTTCAATTATGAAAAATTTAAGTGGAACAAGTAGACAATTTTTAAATGAACAAGACATCCCATTTGCTCAACAGTATGGATTTTCTGGTAAAGGTTTTGGTTTAAGACCAATACTACAAGATACTAAAGGTAAAGAAACAAATGTATATGTGGTTCATATTGAAACTGGTGCATATGCTTCATTTAGAGTTATTAATAATGCGACAAAAAATCCAAGAGCGATACTTTCAACAGTTCGTTCAGGTAATTAAAATAATTTAGGAGATAAATAAAATGGCTATAGCGGGTGGAAACATAAGATTAGATTCAACGGAAGGAATGGATAAAATTTCCCAAACGGAAAAAGTAACAAGTCCATATTTTTCGGATGGTTCGACATCATTAAAAGGTAGTACTATAAGATCATCATCTTTAACAGATACAAATCAAAAATATTTTTTTGGTATTTCAAATAGTGCAACATTAACAACTCAAGAATTTAATGTGGCATTTGGTAGTACAAATGGATATGGTTCTAATAATAATGGTGGTGATATAAAACCTCCAACAGAAGCTATTTATAAAAAATATGCTAGTTTACTTTTGGCTCCTACAGAAGTAACTGGTGGATTTAAAATATCTTCTCCTGGAAGTAATTCTGCTATTGCAAGTGGTAAAGATGAAGAAATATATGTTATGTCTGCTAGAAGAGGTAATATGAAAGATAGAATTAATAAAGGAACTTGGACATTATTATTTAGTGGTTCTTTTTCTTCTATTATTGGTTCTAATGTAACTGCATCTCTTTCATTAACAGATGATAGCGCAAATGAATCTCCTACTTCAACTCCTGTTGGTGATAGATATAATATCGTTAGTGGAGCAGCTGGAACAATTAGTGGTAGTGGTGCTACTTATAAAAATTATGGTTTCTTTTATCCAGACGCGGGTGTATTAGTATTAAGTGCTCAAGAATTATCTGCTTCAATTCCAGGTAGTGGTTCAAGTGTAGATGTTCACAGTACAGCAGTTCAATTTGGCCAAAGAAAACATCTTGGTTTTGCATATTCAACTTCATCAGTAGCTAATACAAAAACTGCTTTAAGACTTATAAATTGTTTAAATACTGGTGGGACTATGACATTCAGAGATGAAGAAGACCAAGTAAGTGCTCAATATTTCTGTAGAGTTCGTAGTGGACAAATGAACTTTTCAAACAATCCAACATTCGTGAGTGGTTCATTGAATGAATTAAGACAAACTACAATGAAAGGTCAACCAAACACATTTATCACATCAGTACAATTATATAATACCGATGGTGAAATGGTTGCTGTTGGTAATCTTTCAACACCATTGAAGAAAAA
>Ga0206125_10002772_pt1 | contig 17836 bp, 17 predicted proteins | sample Helgoland_Spring_4_FD_148598 | JGI IMG/M metagenome (GOLD analysis project Ga0206125, IMG submission 148598) | Pelagic subsurface seawater microbial communities from Kabeltonne, Helgoland, North Sea - Helgoland_Spring_Bloom_20160331_1 | ecosystem: Environmental > Aquatic > Marine > Epipelagic ... | reverse complement strand
TCTACTTCTCTACTCCCCTGCCCTTGTTTTGATGAATTTTAATATAGGTTTATATTTCCAATAATATAAAAATATTTGGTTCACGGGTGGTTTTTTAGGCAAACAAAGAAAAACGGGAGTCAAGGGGCATGGATGACTATGTTTATTTCGATTTGTGTAGCTTGTCGGCTTTATTTTTGTGGCCTGAGGTTGAATTGGTGTGGGTCATCCACCAGCATATATTATTTGGTGTTATTCTCGAGGCCTTAAGTTGACGGCTTTTTTGATGTAACTTATTTGTTATAAGTTGTTTACATCACATGGATAAAAAGATGGTTTTTGGGGCTTTTTAACCATATCTAGTGGTAAATTTAGCAAATCATACAAGATATGGCATTTTTGACCCATATGCCTGTTTTCCACTAAAATGATGCCCGGAGTACCAGCCGAGGTGTCCCAGCCTGGTCACTATTTCCTCAGGGCAATAGCTACAATAGCCAAATCAGCGGGGGTAATCCCTGAAATACGTGACGCCTGGCCAATGGTTGCGGGACGTATGGTGGTAAGGTGATGGCGCGCTTCAGCTTTAAGTCCTGAGACTTGGCTATAGTCAAAGTTCTGTGGAATCTTTTTGTTCTCCATGCGCTGGAGCCGCTCTATTTGCGCATGCTGACGGCTCAAATGACCAGCGTATTTGAAGTCTGTCTCGATCAGAGGCCACAGATGAGCGGGGGCTTGGGAGAGAATGTCGGCGGGGAGGGTGGCATGACTATTATCCGAGCGGCGGAACCAGTGATCGAGCTTTACACCCTCGTAAGAAACGGTGGGGAGGTGATTCTGGGCGAGCTCGAGATCTATGATCTTCTGCTTAGTGCGACTGGCGCGCTCACCGCTGACTAGGCCATTTTCCATGGCAAGGGGGGAGAGCCGCAGGTCGGCGTTGTCCTGGCGCAAAAGCAGGCGATATTCAGCACGGGAAGTGAACATCCGGTAGGGCTCAGTGGTACCTTTGGTAACGAGGTCATCGATCATGACACCTATGTAGGCCTGGTCACGCTGAAGAACAAATTCGTCTTTACCCATGACTTTGAGAGCGGCATTCGCACCCGCCATGAGTCCCTGGGCTGCGGCTTCCTCATAGCCTGAGGTGCCGTTGATTTGGCCCGCAAAATAGAGGCCGGAAATTTTCTTGGTCTCGAGGGTAGGGGATAGCTGCGTGGGAGGGCAGTAGTCATACTCTACGGCATAGCCCGGGCGAATGATCTGCGCGTTTTCCAAACCTTCGATAGAGTGGATAAAATCGAGCTGCACTTCGTAGGGCAGGGAGGTGGAGACGCCGTTGATGTAATACTCCCGTGTGTGACGCCCCTCAGGCTCAAGGAAGACCTGGTGGCGCTCTTTTTCAGCAAATTTGACGACTTTATCCTCGATGGAGGGACAGTAGCGTGGGCCTGGTCCCTCAATTTTCCCCGCATACATGGGAGATTTATCGAGGTTATTGCGGATGATGTCGTGGGTTTTGGCGCTGGTCCAGGTGATGTGGCAGGGAATTTGTTCCACGTGGAACGTTTCACTATTATCAGGGGACTGCACGCCTTCGAGATGACCGTTTAAGCTGTGCACGTCATCCGGGCCGCGGGTCAATGTATCGGCAAGGTATGAGAAAAAGGGCGGGGGACTATCACCGTGTTGGGCCTCTGTTTTACCAAAATCGATAGAGCGGCCATTGATGCGGCAGGGGGTGCCGGTTTTGAAGCGCTCAACATCAAAACCAAGCTGATGCAGGCAGTCAGATACGGTAGAGGTGGCATCTCCCATGCGACCGCCTTTCTCGTTTTTCATACCAACATGCATGAGCCCGCGCATGAAGGTACCCGCTGAAAGGATAACAGACTGAGCATTGATCTTCATCTGCAAGGAGGTTGTCACTCCTGTGATCGCATCATTTTCAGTGATTAACTCGGTGACATTAGCTTGGTGGAGGTCGATACCAGGGGTAGATTCAAGTGTGTGCTTAATGCGGAATTGGTAGGCTTTCTTATCACATTGCGCACGTGGTGCTCTGACTGAAGGGCCCTTGCTGGCATTGAGCATGCGAAACTGGATCCCTGTAGCATCCGTGTTGAGCCCCATGGCACCTCCTAAAGCGTCAATTTCACGAACCATGTGACCTTTGGCGAGACCCCCGATAGCAGGATTACAAGACATAGCACCCATGGTATCGAGGTTCTGGGTTAATACAGCAACCGAGCATCCAAGTCTGGCAGCAGCTAGCGCAGCTTCAACTCCAGCATGGCCAGCTCCGATGACAAGTACGTCGTATGTTTTGGGATAGGTGAACACGGGCGGGAATTCCTTAACCCCATTTTGAGAAGATTCAATTCAGAAATATACCAGGTGTGAAATGTATCCGTTTGGGAGACATGACAAAACAAATCGGTAGGAGGGGGGATGTTTTTATGGCAAATTGTTCCACGTGGAACTTATTGCCCTGAATATGCCCATATCGGCATGGTGAATGGCTCATGCATGGGTAAAAAACGATTCAGCGCAAACAACTCACGGCACACGATTAGGCTAAGGATCTTGATTATAATGAAGACTTGTGGTAATGGTTTAGGTGATGAAAGAGATTATTGCTGCCATTGATTTTTCAGATGTGAGTGAAACTGTCCTAGATACAGCTGTACACCTTACTCGTGCTCTGGGTGGTAGGCTTCACTTAGTTCATGTGGTTGAGGCTGAGCCGACCTATGCCGCTTACGGGTTTTCACCAGATGACTTCCCTGCAATGCACGAAATACAAGTAGAGTCTACATCCCGAGCCGGCATCAAGCTCGGTAAGATGGCGCAGGGCTCAGGAATGGAGGGTATCCAGACAAAGGTAATCCAAGGCCAACCTCTGCACGCTTTACTCCTATATGCAGACCATGTTGGGGGGGAGATGCTAGTTCTGGGCTCTCACGGGCATGGTTTTTTAAATAGCTTGCTGCTGGGCAGTGTTGCTGAGGGCTGCGTCCGAAAAGCAAAGCTACCAGCTCTAATCGTGCCTATGAAGAAGTCGGACACGGCTTAGGCTGCCTATGGTGGTGGCTGCTACGCAGAGTAGGTGGTGAAGAGCTGGTTTGCGCGATGTTGTTGCTTGCAACTACAAGATACTTGGGGCATTGATGAGCGCAGATGTTTGAGGTCAGGGATAAGCCGGAAATGGTGGAACGGGCGTTGTTGATCCGAATCTACTCGGATAAACGTGAAGAGGAAGAGGCGATATCGCTTCTGGAAGAACTAGGGGGGTTGGTCAATACTCTGGGGGTGGGGGTGGTTGAGTCGTGCCTCGTTCACACCCGCTCTCTACATAAGAAGTTTCTATGTGGAACGGGTAAGGCACAAGAAATGGTAGATTTGGCAAAAGCCCATGACTGTGATTGCATCGTATTTGATAATATGTTCCTACCATCTCAGCAACGAAACTGGGAGGAGCTTGCCAATGCATGTGTAATCGACCGAGAGGAAGTGATTCTAGATATCTTTTCGCAACGAGCTCAGACCCGTGAAGCGAGGTTACAGGTGGATCTTGCTCGAATGCAATATTCTCTGCCCAGGCTAACGCGTATGTGGGGCCACTTAGACCGTGAGGGCGGCGGCGCTGGAGGCGGCAAGGGCGGGGGAGGTGCTGCACGTGGAATGGGTGAACAGCAAATTGAGGTGGATCGTCGTTTGGCGCGCACTCGTATTGATCAATGTAAGCGTGAATTGGCTGAGGTTCGCAAACAGCGTGGCACACGACGTAAGGAGCGGGAGAAACATGGCACTCCTTGTGCAGCGATCGCTGGATACACGAATGCGGGGAAATCGACTCTTCTCAACCGCTTATCAGGATCAGAGGTGATGGCCAAGGATATGCTCTTTGCCACTCTCGATACTACGACAAGGGCGATCGAACTGCCTGATGGACAGCCGCTACTACTGACTGACACGGTAGGTTTTGTTAGAAATCTTCCTCACCGCTTAGTTGAGGCCTTTAAGGCAACTCTGGAGGAGGCTGTCCTGGCGGATTTTATCATTCATGTGCTAGATGCCTCATCTCCTGAGGTTGAGAAGTTTTATGAGACAACAAAGGAAGTACTCGCTGAACTAGGAGCAGGGGATAAGCCGGTGATCACGGTGCTCAATAAAATCGATGTACTCAATGACCCGGTAAAGTTAGCCGGTCTGGAGGTTTCATTCCCAAATACCATCTCAGTAAGTGCTATCACGGGTGAGGGCTGTGAGGACTTACTGGTGAAGTGTAGCGAGATGCTAGCTGATCGGGTTTCGATTGAAACCTACCGCATACCACAAAGCCGTGGTGACTTATCAGGTCTGTTACATCGTGATGCCAAAGTGCTTGAAACGGAGTATGATGGCAATGATCTCATCATTAAGGCTGTCGTGCCTGCTAGTGTTTCGGGTAAGCTACTCAAATACAGTGAGTTGTGATTTTTTCTTGGGTTGAGACGCTATAATATCTTCGACGTCTGCTCGCTGATGTCTCAAAAAGTTCACTTGTGTTGTGCGCAAAGCTTTACAAGTGCGTCAAACTCAGCATAAATCCTACAAATTTAGCAACACCCGATGCCAAAAGACGAAAGTATCAAAAAAATTCTAGTGATCGGCTCAGGCCCGATCGTTATCGGTCAAGGATGTGAATTCGACTACTCTGGAGTGCAAGCTTGCAAAGCTCTGCGTGAGGAGGGGTATGAAGTCATTCTGGTTAATTCAAATCCGGCTACGATTATGACGGATCCAGAGTTTGCTCCAAAGACATTCATAGAGCCCATCACACCAGAAGTAGTCGAGAAGATTATCATCCGCGAAAAACCAGATGCCTTACTGCCAACACTAGGTGGCCAGACCGCTCTTAATACATCGATGGACCTCTTCAAGTCCGGAGTGTTAGATAAGCATGGTGTCAAAATGATCGGTGCCAACGCCGATGCTATCGACAAGGGTGAGGATCGCTTACGCTTCAAAGAAGCGATGCTCAAAATTGGTCTAGACCTGCCACAGAGTGGTGTTGCTCATACCATGGAGGATGCGAAGGTAATCTGTGGAGAAATTGGAGCGTTTCCCATGATCATCCGTCCAGCATTTACTCTAGGTGGATCCGGTGGTGGTATCGCATACAATAAGGAAGAGTTCGAAACCATCGTCAACCGGGGTATTGATTTATCGCCAGTCAATGAGGTGCTCATCGAAGAAAGTTTATTGGGTTGGAAGGAATATGAAATGGAGGTCATGCGTGACTGCGCCGACAACTGTGTTGTTATATGCTCTATCGAGAACCTCGACCCGATGGGGGTTCACACAGGTGACTCTATTACGGTAGCTCCCGCACAGACTCTTTCAGATCGTGAATACCAAATTATGCGTGATGCTTCATTCGCATGCATCAGGGAGATTGGTGTTGAGACAGGTGGCTCTAACATTCAATTCTCCGTCGATCCACAAACTGGTCGTTGTATTGTCATTGAAATGAACCCAAGGGTATCACGTTCCTCAGCCCTGGCATCGAAAGCAACCGGTTTCCCTATTGCTAAAATTGCGGCTAAACTTGCCGTCGGCTACACACTTGACGAACTACCCAACGACATCACTCGTGAGACTCCTGCGTCATTCGAGCCAACCATTGATTATGTCGTTACCAAGCTGCCGCGCTTTACTTTTGAAAAGTTTCCCACAGCAGATTCCGTTCTAACAACTCAGATGAAGGCGGTGGGTGAAGCCATGGCTATTGGCAGAACATTCAAGGAGTCGATGCAGAAAGCTCTGCGCTCTCTAGAGACTGGACGTTTTGGTTTTGGTTTTGATGGTAAGGGTAAAGAAAATCCAACACACGAAGAAGTTGAACGCATGCTACATGTGCCAAATGCAGAACGTATTTTCTGGCTACAAACAGCCTTCGAAGAGGGTTGGACTGTAGATGAGGTATTCGAAGCAACCGCCATTGATCCTTGGTTCTTAGAGCATCTTAAGATTATCGTCGATGAGGGACGTGACCTCGCAAACATGGACTTGCGTAAAGCAAAACGTCTTGGTTTCTCTGATCATCAAATCGCTCTGGCCAAAGGAATTTCCCAAGATGAAGTACGTGCCGAGAGATTAAAAACGGGGGTGATACCCACTTATCGATTAGTCGACACTTGTGCTGCAGAGTTTGAAGCTCACACACCTTATTACTACTCTACCTATGGCGATGAAAATGAGGCCAGAGAGACCGACCAAAAGAAGATTGTCATTCTTGGTGGTGGACCTAACAGAATTGGTCAAGGGATTGAATTTGACTATTGTTGTGTGCACGCCGCTTTTGCTTTGAAGGAGCTCGATTATGAGACTGTAATGGTGAACTCAAATCCTGAGACGGTGTCAACTGACTATGATACGAGTGATAAGCTCTACTTTGAGCCTTTGACTCTTGAAGATGTATTACATATCTGTGACCAAGAAAAACCTGATGGGGTGATCGTGCAGTTCGGTGGTCAGACCCCTCTCAATCTTGCTGCTGACCTTGAGCGACATGGTGTGCCTATCATTGGAACTTCTCCAAAGTCTATCGAGCTCGCCGAGGACAGAAAGTTCTTCTCGGCTCTATTAGATAAAATTGGCCTTAAACAAGCGGAGGCTGGAACTGCGATAAGTGCCGAAGAAGCTGTCAAGGTGGCAGAGAAGATCGGTTACCCAGTATTAGTAAGGCCGTCGTTTGTTCTTGGTGGCCGCGCAATGATGATTGTCTACAACAACGAAGACTTAACCCGCTACATGAATGAGGCAGTCGATGTGTCACCCGACCGCCCCGTGCTAGTTGATCGCTTCTTGGAGGCTGCCACCGAGGTGGATGTTGATTGTATCTCAGATGGTGAGACTTCCGTGGTAGGTGCTATTATGCAGCACATTGAGCAAGCTGGTATTCACTCCGGTGATTCAGCTTGTGTGATTCCGGCTTTTTCTCTGTCTGATTCAATTAAAGAACAAATCATTGTGGCTGCAAAAGATCTTGCCCGTGAGCTTGGGGTTCGTGGTTTGATGAACATTCAATTCGCGGTCAAGGATGAGGAACTCTACGTCATCGAAGTCAACCCTCGTGCATCTCGCACAGTTCCCTTTGTCTCCAAGTCAATTGGTATTCCTCTAGCGAAACTTGCCGCTAAAATCATGGTAGGTAAGACTCTCAAGGAGCTTGGTTTCACGGAAGAAATTCTGCCAAACCACCATTGTGTCAAAGAAGCTGTATTTCCGTGGCCACGTTTCCCCGGTATTGATATTGTGCTAGGGCCAGAGATGAAATCAACAGGTGAGGTAATGGGGATAGATCAGGATATGGGTATGGCATACGCCAAGGCACAGATCAGCGCGTTTAACCCACTTCCAACCGGAGGTAATGTCTTTTTCTCTGTGAATGATCGTGATAAAGATCGTGCTATTCCAGTAGCTCGTGAATTAGCTGAGCTTGGTTTTAATATCTTCGCAACTGGTGGAACTTATAAACACTTTAAGGTTGAAGGTATTGAGGTAGAAAGGCTTTATAAACTTGCTGAGAAAAAACGCCCCAATGTCATGGATATGATGAAAAATGGTGAAATCCAATTCATCATCAACACGCCAAGTGGACATGAAGCCAGGGAAGATGAGGTCACGATTCGCTCAGGTGCTGTAGCAAATACCATTTCTCACTGCACCAATTTATCTGCTGCTGAAGCTTCGATTCTTGCGATTCGCTCCTTGCAGGAGAATGATCTTACGGTGACTACCCTTCAAGAGTATCACGCTTAGATTTGGTATTCCAAAACAACCGCTAAACCATACCTTATAATATCCTCTGTGGTACTGCTTAGTAGACTTGTGCTTGGATTGTTGACATATTTATATTTTTCTGTATGTTGCCGAGCCTAATCAGCATTGTTGACTAACTTAATAGTTATTTAACGACGGTTGCATTGGGCTTCTGCACAATAATGTCAGAAACTTCTCGATTGGTGAGTGCGCTCCGTTGGTCGGTTACAAAAAAAACAATGCGCAACTCTATATTAAAATGAACATCTATGTAGGTAATCTACCTTACTCCGTATCTGAATCTGATCTCCGCGACCTTTTTGGTCAGTTTGGAGCTGTCAGCAAAGCAAATGTTATCTCTGACCGTGACACTGGTCGCTCCAAGGGATTCGGCTTTGTAGAAATGGAAAGTGCCGATGATGGCGAGCGTGCAATCCGTGAGCTTGATGGAAACGATCATGATGGTCGTAACCTGAAGGTGAACGAGGCTCGCCCCCGCGAGTAGTAACAGCTAATCTCTGTTTTTAAGCAAACCAGCTCTCTCAATATTGCTAGTCTAGTGACTGGCAATTTGAGAGTCGCTGGTTTTTTTGTGTTTTTGCACAACAGCACGAAGCATTACATCGTTACCTATTTGTATAAATTCTTGCTCGTCTAGCTCAACCATCGGAGTAAGAAGACCAAAGCCGTTGTTTGGCCCCCCGGTGAGCATGGGGGTATAAAACACGACGACCTCATCCGCCAGTTGTTGCTCGAGGAATGATGCTATTAGTGTTCCTCCAGCTTCGACCATAACAGTGTTACAACCTCGCTTTACCAACCTTTTGAGTGCGCTGTGAAGATCTCCGTCTTCTTGCACAAGTGTGCTATCGCTGTAGTCGTCGGTAAAAACTTGAAGGTCGTTAGGTAGGTTCTCCCTCTTTCCTAGTGTTACAAGCATCCGCCATGGTTGTTTTCGTGTTGGTAGGTTCTTTGATCGTATGGTGAGTGATGGGTTGTCCATACGCGCGGTGTTCCCTCCTGTTATGATAGCATCTGTATCGTAGCGGAGTTGCTGCACAATTTCTCGTGACTCTGGTGAACTAAGCCATTGGCTTTCTCCTGGAGGTCGTGAGATACAACCGTCTAAACTAATTGCTGTTTTTAGAATTACCCATGGCAGCCCTGTCTTTTGCACTTTCGTAAATGCTCTAATGAGTTGTCTACATTCAGAATCAGCAACTCCAGCACTAACCTCAATATTGGCTGCCTGAAGGATTTTCTCGGCGGAACCATTATGGTTTGGGTTAGGGTCTATCGCCCCATAAACGACCCGGGTGATACCAACTTCGATAATACCTGATGTACAAGGTGGTGTGCGCCCTTCTGTGCTACACGGCTCCAGTGTTATATATATCGTAGCACCTTTAAGTGAATCTATTCCATGTTTTACAACTGTATCAGCTATAGCTTCTCGCTCAGCGTGTGGTTGACCTGCTTCCTTGTGCCAGCCTGTGCCGAGCAAGTGACCTTGTTTTACGATGACAGCCCCCACCGCTGGATTTGGGGCGCATGTGCTGCGCCCTTTGAAAGCTTGTTCTATGGCCAATAGCATCCAATACTTGTCGTCTTTGAACTTAGGCATGCGTTATTGTGTGCTTGAATTGTAGGTTTTTGCAAGCTGTGAAGAACCGCCTTGTTTTTGTGAGTAAGTTGTCTGTGTCTGTGTTTATCTTGGTCTTGGTCTTGTCCCTACACCTTCTATTCGGAATGCTAATGAGCTTTTTCTCACGTTATTAATCCCGTGGAACGCCCAGCCTTATCATGTGCAACACGTGTTTAAGTAAGTTACTCACAAATAGAAGAAGAAGAATATATTAAGGGTTTAAATAAACTAATCATAGAAGGGGTGAATAACTTCCTCTGATTTGATTACATGAGTATTAAAACTAGTGACTTGACGATTTGTTACAGCTATGGAGAAATAAAAATACAACACAAAGAATTATCTATGAAGAACGACGACCTATTGCATACAGAAAAAATATTAGCTGAGCGTAAAACGTTCTATTTAGATCTCAAACAAAACGCTCGGGGAAAAGTCGTCAAGATCACTGAGGATGTATCTGGTAATCGAGACACAATTATGGTGCCAGCAGAAATACTTGGAGACTTCATTGCGGCTTTGACTGATATTCAGGCTACATCTGATGAGAATTAAAACCCAAGAACAGTAAGGCTGATATAGTTTTAAGTAAGCGCCTTAGCCCACTGCTGATGCCACTCTTGAGGTATACGAGTAGGCCTGCCTTCCTGATCGCTGCTCATTTGTACGAGAGCGAGAGACTGCCGACAAGTTACTAAAACTTTATCATCTGTATCTCTCGTCATAACAAATGAACACCAGAAGCGTGCGCGTCCTAATTTATCAAGTTTGCCTAAGATTTTGACTCTATCACCTAGTACGGCAGGTATTCGGTAATCAATTTCTGTGCGAACAACAGCCGGAAATAAACGGTTGTTGGCCATTTCCTTAAGATTCATTCCCATGCTTGCACCAAGATGAGTTCGACATGTTTCTATCATGCGTAAGTAGGCAATATTGTTTACTACCCCAGCACAATCAGTATCAAAAAACATAACATCTTCATGTGTTATAAATTCTGGAATTTGCATAAAACAAAATTGATTGCTATGTCATTAATTTACAAGAAATCAATAACGCACAATCAACCGATATAATACTTAGGCTTGCCGAGTGGAAATGAATTATGCATTGTGCCATTTATGGAAAGGCTCAAAGGTATACGATCCATTAACATAGCTAGATTATTATACTTATTAATCTGTGAGCTCGCAGGAGCTGCAATGGCTAATCATATAGCAGGATCTGAAAAAATATGGATCGGTGTGTTAGGCGGCTTGGTGTTGGCTTTGTTCTTTATACTAGTAGAATCTTTGACAAAAAAATTCACTCTACGTGGTTTTTCGAATGCAACAGTCGGTTTACTAATAGGCGTTTTTTGTGCATGGCTATTATCTCGCGGCTTAGTGAAGCTTATTGAAGCTACCTTACTTGGAAAAGTGGATCAGCTCGAATCCGTTACCTTGGTAATTAATGCGGCTCTGTATGCTAGTTTGGGCTTTTTGGGGTCTGTCTTAGCTTTGCGAAGTGGACGAGACGACTTTTCTCTGCTCATTCCCTACATACGATTTCACCAAGAATCAGCACCGGGACCACCCCTCCTACTAGATATTGATATCATTACCGATAGCCGTCTCTACAAGGTCCTGAGTACCGGCTTTATTGAAGGTAATTTGATTATACCTCGGTTTGTTTTTGAAGATTTGCACATCATGGCCAACTCGGATGGTGAAAGCCAGAAAGCCAGAGGCGAGAGAGGTCTACAGGTTCTGGAACGGTTGCAAAACAGCAACAAATTCCAAATCACGATTCAAGATTCAGAGCCAGATGAAGATACAGACTCTACAGATGCGCGTTTATTATTTCTATGCCGCTTGGTTGGAGCAAAACTGTTAACCTCAGATGAGGCACTAGCAAAAACAGCTCGTTTACAAGGGGTTAAAGCACTTAATATCAATGATCTTAACCAAGCGTTAAAACCAAAAATAGCAGTCGGTGAGCGTATTCGCTTACCATTAGTTCGAACAGGAAAAGACGAAAACCAAGCGGTTGGCTATATGCCAGATGGTTCAATGATAGTAGTAAATAACGCAAGTAATAAGCTTAATACTACTCAAGATGTTACTGTAATTAGCACACTAGAAACCGACGCAGGGACGATGGTTTTTGCTGAATTATTGGGTGAAGAAAAACGTACCCAATAGTAGGGTTCATCATTCACAGGTTGTAATTTATCCCCCAGTTTTTGGGCTGCGTTTCTTACTTGGTTTTTTATCTGAAGGAGTGGCGTTGCGCATAGTACCTTTGGTTCCACCCGCTTGTTGTTTCTGCATCTGTTCAGCACGCTCAGCCATACGCTCCATGAATGTTTTCTTTCCTGGCTTTCCTGGTTTGTTGCGTTTCTGCAGTTCAGGTTCTGGCATGCGGTTGGTTAACCATGTTTGACCGATAGAGAAAATATTTTGCGTGGTCCAATAGAGTGCTAAAGCGGAGGCAAAATTATAACAAAAGAAGAAAAACATGAGTGGCATTAGCATGAAGATGCGTTGCTGCATTTTGTCTCCCGTTTTAGGTGTCATTCTCATCTGCAAGACCATGGTCACAGCCATTAAGATAGGTAACAGGTTAACTGGCACCTTATCGCCTAAAAATGGTAATCCAAATGGGAGCTCATAAACGGTATCTGGCATGGATAGGTCATCTACCCACAGAAAACTCTGGCCACGAAGCTCGACTGCATACTGGAGCATGCGGTAGTAACCGAAGAAAATGGGGATTTGGAGGAACATTGGCAGACAGCCACCCATTGGATTGATCTGGTATTCCTTGTAGAGCTTCATCGTTTCTTGATTCAACTTGTTAGGATTATCCTTATACTTTTCCCGCAAGTCTTTCATCAGCGGCTGCAGTTTAGACATGCGCTTCATTGTGCGCGTGGACTTGTTGTGCAGTGGCCAGATGGCAATACGGATCAGGATTGTCAGCGCAATAATGGCGAGCCCCCATGACCATTTGTCAGCGGTTTTTGAAAAAGCGATATCATGCAACCAGTTTAGCACATTGTTAAGCAAAACGCTGATTGGGGTGAACCATCCGTAGTTCATTACCTCAGCGGTATCGGTCTCCATTTTCTTTAATATGCTGTATGACTTTGGTCCGATATAAAGTTTGCAGGATAAATTCTCTAGCTCACCGGGACCGAGTTTGCGTTCAGGCAATGAGAACCCTGCACGAACCCCATATTTTGGGCTTTCCGGATCATCACCGGGAATACGAACACTGCTAGACTTTGCCCAGAAGTTAGAGGCATATTTTCTGTCGGGTCGAATTAATGTAGTAAAGAATTGGTTAGATACTCCTGCGTATTCGAGCTCGTTTACTGTTTCACTGAATAATTGGCGAGCTCCTCGGAAGAAGCCTTTTTTAAACCAACTACTGTCTTTGTTAGTCAGTGATCCATTATCGAGATAAAATGCGCCACCTTGGTTTTCCCACTCACTGGGGTGAAGTGGCGAAGCAGATCCAGCATAGAGGGAGTAATCAGATAATTGAATTTTGCTCTGACCATTATTGGTGACGGTGATGGTTAAATTGATCGTCCATGGTGCACCAGCTTCACCCAGTTCCTGCTCTAGGGACCATTTCTTGGTAATTTTGAGACCTTCAGATGTCGTTGCTTGGCAATAAATAGCGTCTTCGTCTTTTACCAGGTCGTAGTATAAATCCGTGAAGTCATCTGGTCCCTCGCATATAGATCCAATGGTTGCTGGTGAATGCATGTTGAGCACCACTTTTTTGGTATTTGAGCCAACAGCGAACTGATCTAGCAGGGTAGCCGTTTTGATGCCACCGCCACTGGAAGAGATGGCGAACTCAACAAGTTTGTTCCCCTTTTTGTCTACAGACGTTAAGGTTTCGATATTTTCTCCTACAGTTGGAATAGGAGTCTCTCTAAACATCTCACCTTTCGGTGTGGCAGAGTTGTTATCGATAGAGTCACTATTGTTACTCTCTTGAGAGCCCCCATTATCGTTCGTATCTGCTTGGGTGGCAACCGGAACTGGCTTTGCTGGCTCGGGTCGGTAATAAAAATTGAGCGCGAGTAGCAATCCGCAGATTGAAAGTATGATCCATGCTTTACGGTCCATGTTGATTAATGATTAGTGGTTGATGGTATTGTTTGAAATTATTTTTTGGGAGGAACCGGGTCGTCTCCAGATTTACCCCATGGGTGACATCGCAATATTCGACAAGTTCCAAGCCAAGACCCTCGGTAGGGCCCGTGCTTTTTGACAGCTTGTAGAAAATAATTGGAGCATGTGGGGTGGAATCTACATCCAGTATGAGGACCAGTAACAGCTTTAATAGCTGGATTGATCACTTTTTGGTAAATGCGGATGATGAAGAATATAAGTCCGCTCAGGATCTTGGCTATCATATGAGCAGGAAAATACGGGTATTGAATTAATAGGGTGAGTTAAGCAAGCCCAGTTTAGATGCTTGTTTTAACCAATCTTGTTCTAGCTCACGACTGTTGGCTTGTGGTGCTCGCCAGCGCAGTATGGTCACGATGTAGCGATTACCTTGAGAACAGTCGACTTCATTGATGTGCTTGGCGAGTATGTTGTGGATTCGCCTCCTAAGCCGGTTTCGGGTGACAGCATTACCAATTTTCTTGGTGATGATAATTCCTGCTTTGTGACGGCTAAGCCCCGTTACAGGTAATGTGCTGACAACAAGGAAGCGCCCACTCTTAGCTGTGCCTTGCTCACGCGCCTGGTTGAACTCTGCATGACGTGTCATGCTGTATTTTCTTCTTAAACGCATGATAATAGAAGGCGGGACAATCGAATAAAAAAACGGCCACCTGTGATAAGGTGGCCGTGGAAATATTGCTCACAGATGATAAAATCTGGAATAGCGACCACCAGACTGCTTAGGCAGCTTTGGTGTGCTGTTTGATGTGGCGCTTAAAGTGAATCTCAGCACCCTTAGGAAGGAGCCGCTTACGGCCTTTTTGACGACGACGACGTAAAGTGTCACGGCCTGCTTTAGTGCTCATGCGCGCGCGAAATCCGTGTTGGCGTTTGCGGGTGCGCTTGGACGGTTGGTAGGTGCGTTTCATGGTGAAAGTGGTAGAAGTTTATACAGTAATTGAGAGATGTGTCCGAAATTGCACAGCGGACGGGCGGGCAACCTAGGGATTTTTAGCCTCTTGTCAACCCGCCATTCGCACAGACAAGCAATTTTCTTAAAAAAAACTCCACAGAGGCCCAAATGATGCTAAAAAAAGCATAGCAGATGAATAGTTTATCCACAAATAAAGGATCCACCGATGAAAAACACATCCGGGTAGAGCCAGCAACCATAGAGGACCTGCACAAGTTGGTTCAACTGGTGGAGGAATTGATGGAATTACAAGGTGACTTTCTGCCCAACCGAGAAGCTCACGAACGAGGATTAGCCTTGATACTAGAGCAACCCAACCGCGGTCGCATTTTTGTACTACGCAATGATGATCACATCTTTGGCATGGTGAATCTATTGTTTACTATCTCAACAGCAATGGGAGGATTAGTTATTCTATTAGAAGACTTTATCATTCACCCGAATCATCGGGGGCAAGGTTATGGAACCATGCTGCTTGATTACGTCAAAGATTTTGCAAAGCACAAGAAATTCAAACGCATTACTCTGCTTACTGATAAAATAGGTGCTGAGTCACAAAATTTCTTTAAAAAAGAGGGTTTTGAACATTCTAGTATGATTCCTATGCGGTTACTCGTCGAATAGTCGCTCGTCAAATAAGGTGGTATTGAACACCCCATCGTCGATTGGTGTTTCGCTTACGCTAATCCACTGGCTGGGTTCATCCTGGTCAGCACAAAAGATATCAATTTTGTTCAAACCAGCTTCTTTGAGAGCGCAGGAAATAGTTTGTGATGCTAAATCTGGGCTATTGCAGTCTGAACTAAGGTGACTGAGCATGATGAACTTAAGTTTTTCGCAGGCTATTTCGGCAAGAAGTTCAGCCGTCTGGTGGTTGGATAAATGGCCGTGACGTGAGGCAATGCGCTGCTTGGTTGCCCACGGGCGCTTGGTATCTTGATCGAGTAACATTTGATCATAATTCGCCTCAATGTAGACACCATCAGACCCTTTCAAATTCTCGCGCATTAGGTTAGTCACGTGCCCTACATCACTGACCATGCTGAGGCGGGTGTTACCAGCTGTTAAAATAAACCCAACAGGCTCGGCGGCGTCATGTGGAATAGGGAAACTATTGACTGTGAACCCGCCAATTTGAAATGCTTGACCGCTGGAAAAAACCTTCCACGTGATGGTGCTTTTCATCTTATGACTTAGCGCTTCACGGGTCAGAGCATTGGCAAAAACAGGGATAGATCGCTGGCGTAGTAATACATCAACCCCTTGCGCGTGATCACTGTGTTCATGCGTGATTAGAATCGCATCGAGTTGTTCTGGGGTGATACCAAGAGCATTCATGCGTAGGGTAAGTTGTTTGGCACTCAAACCAGCGTCGACAAGGATATGGGTAGATCCGGAGCGTATTAGCGTGGCATTACCCTTACTACCGCTTCCTAGAACAGCTAAACTAATGCCGTGTTCACCCATGGATTGAAAGCTGGCTGGATGTATAACATTTTGCAAGGTCGTAGTCATATAAGGGTATCGGTGACGCGCCCTCTATTCCTATGGTGTTATGAGATTAGGTCTTGTTAAACAGGGGCGTATTGGTTCAAATTAGCTTCATGAATATTACGCATATTTTGCTTGGATCTACCGCGGCGATTTTAATCGCGGCGTTGATCCTCTCATACTCTGCAATGAAGGGTGGCGAAGAAGAGGTTTATCGTCATACCAATGCGAAGGTGCTAATGGATGAAAATGCACGTCTTCAGGCAGAAATTAGTCGTCTGCAGTCCAGGCAGGTTTACCAGGGGTCTCCTCAAACTATCAACCCACCTCAAAACATAAGCTCACAGCGTTTGGTAGAGCTGGAAGAACAAAAACGCCTGCTACAGGATCAACTTGAAGCAGAACGAAAAAAACGAGAATTGGCCGAAGCTGAAGCTGAAGTAATGACGGAGCGAGAAGCTGGGAAATTGAATAAAGAGCAACGTCGTGCAAAGATGATTTCGATTGCAACCATTATGGCGCAGGTGAGTGAAGTTGCGGAGGAACAAGGAATTTTTATTGTTGTTTTGGATGTCAAGGTGCCCAACCAAGTTCGAGAGGGCAGGGAGTTGGCTATTAGGCGCGGCACAGGAATTATTGGGAGGTTGGTCGTTTCTAGAATTGATATTGATGGTAATTATTTTGCAGATCCACTTCCCGGTTCATTTCCAGGTGGGTCAATTGATGTCAAAATTGGAGACGAGCTCATTGTGCCTCCTCAATAACGATCGTGCATTAATTTCTTCTTTTGCTGTATGTTTCTAACTTCATCTTCTCACATGCATAGATGCTACAACGTGTTGTTATTGTTAGGCCTTGCCTTTGTAAATTGCAATTCAAAGGCCCATAGTGATGAGCTTATAGTTAACGACAAAAGTTACTTCACATTCTACTATGAGAATGACCTCTTCAACGGTGATGATGCCGACTACACATCAGGAGGTAGAATTTCTTACATTACACCCGGAAAACCTGCGGTTGATATTAAGTTCATTCAACAGAGTCTCGATTTTCTCAGCGGTGGATCAGATAGCTCTGAGCTGATGAAAAACATCTGGGGTCTGAAGCATCCCTCGGAAGTTGAATATAGTTATGGCTTTGCTTTGACGCAGTTGATGTTTACCCCTGAAAATAAATTTTCCGAGGTTCCTGATCCCGGAGATCGTCCTTATGTGGGTTGGTTGGGGGTCGGTTTCTCTGTGCATGCCCGAGATCACCGCACGCTCAATTCAGTAGAAATATCAATAGGAACGGTGGGTCCGCACGCTTTCGCTGAAGACACTCAGGATTATATTCACGACATTCGTAACCTTGATAAGTTCCAAGGCTGGGATAGCCAAATGCCAAATGAGCCAACGCTCAATATTGTTTTTAACCAAAAAAGGCGTTGGCATTTACTAGAAGATGCTGACTTGCCAATGGATTTGGAAATCGATGGGTTTCATGAAACAGGCGTATCATTGGGTAATTTTCTTACGGATATTCATGTGGGGGGACTGGTTCGTATTGGCTGGAATTTACCAGTAGAGTTTTCCGATCCCCGCTTAACACAGACAGCACACACCCAAAGGCTTTTTAGTAATGGTGAGGGTAATGATAACAGGTGGTCTGCATATGCGATTTTGGGTGCACGTGGTAGCGCTGTTTTTCATGATATAACGATCGATGGACCCGTGTTCAGAAGTTACGATACGAACATCAAAAGAGAACCATTAGTAGGAGAGG
>Ga0206125_10002764_pt1 | contig 17869 bp, 12 predicted proteins | sample Helgoland_Spring_4_FD_148598 | JGI IMG/M metagenome (GOLD analysis project Ga0206125, IMG submission 148598) | Pelagic subsurface seawater microbial communities from Kabeltonne, Helgoland, North Sea - Helgoland_Spring_Bloom_20160331_1 | ecosystem: Environmental > Aquatic > Marine > Epipelagic ... | reverse complement strand
GAGTAAAACCCGAACCGGAGGCGGCTCGATCGGATACTTTGTCGATGGTATTGCCATGTTTGATAGCCGCGATGCCTTTTCTTATAGCACTGCAAATAATGCCGATGCTCGACCTAACACAGCTTTTAATGGTGACGGCATCTGGAATCGCGATGCCTACATTAACGAATCCGTCACCTTCGATTCGGCCAATGCTCACCAAGCAGGCGAAAATCACCACTACCATGCAAATCCTCCGGGACTTCGTAACTTACTTGGCGACAGTGTCGATTACACTCTGGTAACCAACACCTATTCTGAAAACTTCAATGGCCAACACTCTCCCATCATCGGCTGGGTTCGGGACGGCTATCCGCTCTATGGCCCGTATGGCTACGACGACCCGGACGACCCGACTAGCAGCGTTCGACGCATGACCTCAGGCTACACCACCCGCGACGGATCGAGCGGAACGACCAACCTCAACAACACAGGCCGCACCTCGCTGCCAAGTTGGGCCGCAGCAGTTCAAGGTATCGATGCCACACTTACGGCGGCTCAATTTGGCCCCGCTGTTAGTACAACGTATCCGCTTGGACACTATATCGAAGACTATGATTACCTCGGCAACCTCGGGTTTACACTAGGCACTCATTTCGATCTTGATGAGCATAATGGCCGTTCCTGCAAGACTCCCGAATATCCCGATGGCACCTATGCATATTTCGTATCCATCGATGCTGTTGGCACCCCGAAATACCCCTACAATATCGGCCGCACTTTCTATGGAAACCCGACAGGCACGAATGTAAACACCCTCCCCGCCACGGCCGAGATATACTTCGAAGGTGGCCCCGAAGCTAGACTAGCAATAGACAAGCTTGCAGTCGAAGCCACCGCTGGCGATGTCACGCTGACTTGGAGTGGGCCCGAGGGCGGCACCTATCTCATCGAGCGCAGTGCCGACCTTGAAGAATGGAAGATGCTAACCGACACGGCAGTCAACGAACTGGGCTCACTCGGATCGACCCCCGATTCAGCCCGTGCGCTCGACGAAGTAAAACAATTTTACCGCGCAAGCCTCACCACCATCGAACCTTTTGACGACAATGGCTTTGAATATGACGCAATCGCTTTCTCAGAATTCACTGCCAGCTTCTCGCCACTCCCACCGCTCGATGAAATCAACAGCATTACTGTCGGCGGTGTCACTGCAACGATCCTCAGCTACGATGCCACAACTGGAACGCTACAGTTGGACTTCGATGAGGACATACTCACACCGGGCTCATTTCACACCGCAGAACTAAACTACACACCTTCAGGTGGATCCGCTACTGTAGTCATCTCGACGAATACCTATGATGTGGCTCCACTGCGTAATATACTCTTAGTAATTCTAGATGACTGGGCCATCGATTCCAGCCCGGTCGATAACAATGCAACTTTAAACCCAGGCACCACATTTGCACCGATGCCAACCCTGGAAGCGCTCGCCGACCGCGGTCTACGATTCACTAATGCATACGCACAATCCGTTTGCTCACCCACACGTGCCACCATCCTGACCGGTCGCTACGGCTTTCGTCACGGTGTCGGCGATCCTTCCACTCCGGCGCTCCCTTCTAGCGAGCTCGCACTCCCTGAAATCTTCACAGCGGAAGCCTCTCCCTATAAACTCGCCACCTTCGGAAAATGGCACCTTGGCGGTGGCAACACCGGCCCTGCAGTTTTAGGTGGTTGGACCCATTTTGCAGGCATACTTGGAGGCGGTGTCACAAATTATACCGACTGGAGCAAAACAGTAAGCACCGCGACTATCCCAAATAACACCATCAATAATTTCGCGACGTATAGCACAACCGACCAGGTCAACGAAGCAGTCTCCTTCATCAACAGCAATCCAAACGATCCGTGGTTTATCTGGTTGGCCTTTAACGCCCCTCACACACCTTTCCATAACCCACCAAGTAATCTTCACGATTACCCAACCTATGCCACTGACGTCGATGGAAACGTTACAGGTACAGATCGTCGCGGTGCTTACGAAGCTGCCCTACAAGCACTCGACACCGAACTCGGACGCCTGTTCGCGACTGTCGAACTCGACAACACCAACATTATCCTCATCGGCGACAACGGCACACCTGGTGCCGTCGTCCAAGCCCCATACAGCACCGACCACGCCAAGGGCTCACTCTACGAAGGTGGTATCCACGTGCCGCTCATCATGGCCGGCCCTGATGTCACTCGCACTGGCCTCAGCAACAAACTCGTTCACTGCGTAGACCTCTTCTCGACCATTCTTGAGCTCGCAGATATCGACGTAGCCAGTGCCACTGCAGCCGTTGACACCATCGATTCTGAGAGCCTACTCCCTATCCTTAATGGCCAAGATTCCGTAGAACGTTGCGTTGTCTCCGAGCGCTTCAACAGCGCCACAAATAACAATGGGCGCTCCATCCGCTCTGACGATTACCCTGACTATAGGCTCATCATCTTCGGCGACCCAACAGACCCAAGCGACACCTCAACCTATGAGATGTATCATGTAGTCGACGATGTGAATCAACAAGTTCCACTCACCATCCCCGCAGTGCTCGGTGATGCACATTATTACGCTTATAATGCACTCATTGCCAAGGACGTCGACCTCGGACCAACTGCAGTCGTCGTCTCAGGCGACACTCTCTACCTACATCTCGAAGAAACCACGGGGCCATCCAGCGCTCCTCAAAATCAGAATGTCGATCCGACATCCATCGTTGTCGATGGCGTCACAGCGACCTATGTTGATCGCGTCGATCAAACCGATACCGACAATCGCTATTGGGTCAAATGCACACTTCCAGATACGGCCAGCGCTCCCTATACGACTGCAACCGTGACCTTTACAAACGTTCCAATGGGTGATGCGACCCGAACCTTTGTCGCCACAGAAATCTTCGTTGCACCTTAATAGACAACGAATACGATTGTTCCGACTCATTGCAATGTCGACACCTCTCAATAAGACCAGCTGTTTAATTGTATCCATAATTACGATACTGTTTGTATCAAGTGCACGCGCAGGTAGCCTAGGAATCTCGCTCCAGCACACTGTAATAGGCAAGCCGCTCATCCTCGATTCTCTGCGTTATGAAACATCGGCCAAGGAGACCTTTTCAATTTCTCGGCTAAGCTATCTACTCAGTGAGTTCGAGCTACAGAGCATCGCAGGCGATTGGCTAACACTGCCGAACTCGATTCACTGGATCGACGCGAGGAAACATCGCACTCAAATACTACTGGATTTAATTCCTGAAGGAAATTTTAAGGCGATACGGTTTAATCTCGGATTGAGCGAAGTAGTTAACCACAGCGACCCGAACCTTTATGCCGCCAAGCATCCGCTCAACCCGAGCCTCAACAATCTTCATTGGAACTGGCAGACGGGCTACATCTTCCTCGCACTGGAAGGTACTTACCGCCAGTCCAACGACCAACTTTCCGGCTACGTCTATCACTTCGCGAATGATCCGCAGTGCACCACGATCACCCTCACACTGGCAAAGAATATAACCGCCAATACCGCCCTCGACATCGATTTTGATATCGCCGCGTTGCTCAATGCGCCAGTACCTATCTCCTTCTCAAAAGACGGAGCTTCAACGCACTCACGCGAAGGCGATCCGATTCCTCAAGCCTTAAAAAGGAATCTCCCTGGGGCCTTTCAAATCAAGCGTATCCACACCGCAGCTCCAATACAAGCCGACGCACGCCCTCAGCCGATTGATCTGCCGACTGCACCGACTCCCTACCCCTTCAAACTGAGCAGTCGCCTCCCCATTCCATCACTACCACTCGACAATCCGCTCATCGTCGAACGCATCAAACTGGGCCAGCGACTTTTTCACGACTCGCAACTCTCGATTGATAACACCCTAGCCTGCGCCTCCTGCCATCAAGAAAGTCACGCACTCTCAGATCCAGCCCCGACGAGTGCAGGTGTAAACGGCCAATTCAGCCGTCGCCACTCCATGCCACTATTTAACCTGGCGTGGAAAGACTCTTTCTTCTGGGATGGGCGCGCCAAGTCTCTGCGTGAGCAAGTCCTAATTCCGATCGAAGATCCCAGAGAGATGGGCGAGTCTCTAGACCATGTCATCGAAAAACTCACTGCGGACCCGGACTACCCCACACTCTTCAGTAACGCCTTTGGCTCTGGTGCGATCACTCCGCAGAATATCGGCTTAGCACTTGAAAACTTTCTCCTCAGTCTCACATCCTACGATTCCAAGTTCGATCAGGCAATGAGCGGCAAAGCCCAGCTCAACTCCAGCGAACAACGTGGCCTCGAGCTCTTCATGACCGAATTTGAGCCACGCTCTCGCCAATATGGCGCGGATTGCTTCCACTGCCATGGGGGCGCCTTGTTGACTGATAACCGTTTTCACGACAACGGCCTCGAAGCCACCAGTGACCTAGGCCTTTTCGAAGTCACTCGAAATCCGCTGGATACGAACAGGTTTTCCACACCTTCATTGCGCAACATCGCTCTGACTGGGCCCTACATGCACGACGGTCGCTTCCAAACCCTCGAGGAAGTTGTCGAGCATTACAGTAGCGGAGTTACATCGCGAGCGACTCTCGACCCGAATTTAGCAAAACATCCAACAGCCGGATTACAACTCTCGGCACAGGACAAAACCGCCCTAGTCGACTTCCTAAAAACACTGAGCGACCCACGGTTCGTACAGAACTAAGATCGAGGTCTACACAGGACTCAGGCGCCAATCCAAAGCACTGCTTGACGCTCAATAGGGTAAGTGGCCCGAAAAGGCTTGAAGCCAGAGAGTTGCAGGACAAATTACTCCGCTTTTCCAAGTTTACGCAGCATTTTATATGAAAACACTCAAATTCGCAGTTCTTTCCGGTGATGGCATCGGTCCTGAAGTCATGACAGTCGCTCTCGACGTCCTTAAAGCCACAGGCGAGCGGTTTGGTTTTGCGCTCGATTATGCGCACGCAAACATCGGTGGTATTGCAATCGACAACCACGGCGTGGCCTTTCCGGACTCGACCAAACAAGTCTGCGAAAACGCCGAAGCGATCCTGTTCGGCTCGGTCGGCGGACCTAAGTGGGAAAACCTGCCCCCCAAAGATCAACCCGAGCGTGCGGCGCTATTGCCGATTCGTAAGGCATTCTCGCTGTACGCCAATGTGCGCCCAGGCCTACTCTATCCACAATTGACTGAAGCCTCGCCACTCAAGGATAACCGTATCCCCAACGGCATCGATATTGTCTGTATCCGCGAGCTCACCGGTGGCATCTATTTTGGTCAGCCAAAGACCACCACCACACTTGAAAATGGCGAAGAGCAAGCGATCGACACGATGGTTTACAAGACCAGCGAGATCGAACGCATCGCCCAAGTCGCCATCGACACCGCGAAAGCACGCGGCAACCGCGTCTGCTCGGTCGACAAGGCCAACGTGCTCGAAACGTCGGTCCTCTGGCGCAAGGTTGTCACCGCCTACTTCGCCAAGCACGCTCCTGAGATCGAGCTCAGCCACATGTATGTCGACAACGCCGCGATGCAGCTGGCTCGCGATCCGAATCAATTCGACGTGCTATTCACTGAAAATATGTTCGGCGACATCCTGTCCGACGAAATGGGCGTTATCTGCGGCTCCCTCGGCATGCTGGCATCTGCCAGCCTCGGTGCGGAAAAGAACAAGCTCGGTTTGCCATTTGGACTGTATGAACCCTCTGGTGGTACTGCCCCAGACATCGCTGGACAAGGCATCGCCAACCCCTGCGCACAAATCCTTTCGGGAGCGATGATGCTCCGTTACAGCTTCGGCGAGTTCGAAGCCGCAGCAGCGATCGAAGCCGCAGTTGAGAAAGCCGTCACCAGCGGCACCCGCACTGGCGACATCGCCTTCGGCCTCGACTCGGTAGGCACCAAAGAAATGGCCGCCGCCGTGCTCGCCAACCTGTAATACGACAACGACTTCATTTCAGGAACCACGAATAACTCAGCCTCGTAGCTCTTCCTTTTATCATGACCTCCTCCGAAATCCGCCAATCCTTTCTCGACTTCTTTGCTTCGAAGCAGCACACGCCAGTGCCATCGGCTTCGTTGATGCCACAGTCGCCCGGCTTGCTGTTTACCAATGCGGGGATGAATCAATTCGTGCCCTACTTCCTTGGCACCGAAAAGGCCCCTTATTTACCGGCTCGTGCGACCGACACGCAGAAGTGTATTCGTGCAGGTGGTAAACATAACGACCTGGAGGATGTCGGCTATGACACCTATCACCACACCTTCTTTGAAATGCTTGGCAATTGGTCGTTTGGTGATTACTTCAAAAAAGAAGCTATCGAATGGGGCTGGGAACTGATCGTCGATGTCTGGGGTGTGCCAGCCGAACGACTCTACGCCACGGTGTATATGCCCTCGGAAGGTGATCCCTCTTCGTTTGACCAACAAGCCTACGATTTATGGGCCGCCCTGTTTGAGAACAAAGGCCTCGATCCGAAGAAGCACATCGTCAACGGCAACGTGAAGGACAACTTCTGGATGATGGGAGAGACAGGCCCCTGTGGCCCATGCTCCGAACTGCACGTCGATCTAACCCCCAACGGCGACAGCGCAGGCAAGCTGGTCAACATGGACTCCGATCTCTGCATCGAGATCTGGAACCTCGTCTTCATTCAATACAATGCAGAGGCCGACGGCAGCTTCCGCGACCTACCCGCCAAGCACGTCGACACCGGCATGGGCTTTGAACGCGCCTGTTCGCTCATCCAAAACACCAAGGGCTTCACCGACTTTTCGCAGAAGCCCACCAACTATGCGACCGACGTCTTCCAGCCGATCTTTCGTACACTCGAAGCGCTCAGCAGTAAGACCTATGCCGACATCTATCCCGGTGAAGCTGTCGAAAAGTCCGATACACTCGATCAAGCCATCGCCTTCCGTGTCATCGCCGACCATATCCGCACACTCAGTTTCTCCATAGCCGACGGCATCCTACCGGGTAACACTGGGCGCAATTACGTACTTCGCCGTATTCTGCGCCGCGCCGTAAAATACGGTCGCGCACTTGGCTTCGACGGTAGCGAGCCTTTCCTGCCGAAACTCGTCGATACGCTGATCGCAGAATTCGGCAGCGTCTTCCCTGAACTCGGCACCCGCGCCGATGCGATTAAAGACACCCTCGCCACCGAAGAAAACAGTTTTAATAAGACACTGGATCGCGGCTTACAACTGTTTGAAAGCGACGCGGGCAAATCGAATGTCTTCCCGACGGAAGATGCCTTCAAACTTTACGATACCTACGGCTTCCCACTCGACCTGACTGCACTGCTCTGCCGTGAGCGCGGCATCACACTCAATGAAGCAGCCGTCGAAGCACGCATGGAACAAGCCCGCGAATTGTCGCGCGCATCGCAAAAGAAATCCATCGTCCGCGCGCTCGATCTGAGCTCCGAAGCGACCACCGAATTCCTCGGCTTCGATGCCGACTCTTGTGAAGCAAAGATCCTCGAAATCCACCAACAAGACGGGCAACTCCTCATCATCACAGACAAGACTGTGCTCTTCACAGAAATGGGTGGCCAAGAAGGCGATGTCGGCACAGCGACGATTGACGGTGCAATCTATCCTATCGTGGGTGTTCAGAAGATTGGCCATGCAACGGCACACATTCTTGAGGACGTTCAACATTCCACTTTCAGCGCTCAACAATCAATTACGATTGAACTCGATCGAACGCGTCGCCTGCCGATCGAAGCGCACCACACCGCCACACACCTTCTGCACTGGGCGCTACACGAAGTCGTCTCGACCGACGCCTCCCAACAAGGCTCCAGCGTTTCACCAGACCGCCTCCGCTTCGACTTCAATTCCAAGGCACTCACGCCGGCTCAAATCACTGAGATGGAAGACAAAGTAAATGCTTGTATCCAAAAAGCGGAGACAGTCTCCTGGATCGAGGTGCCACACACCAACGTCAAAAAACGTGCAGACATCATGCAATTCTTCGGTGATAAGTATGGTGAGCTCGTGCGCGTCGTGCAAATTGGCGGCGAGTCGAAAGCGCTCAACGGCTACTCAATGGAACTGTGCGGAGGCACCCACGTGCGCAACACATCCGAGATCGGCTTCTTCAAGATCAAATCCGAAGGTGCCATCGCTTCCGGCGTCCGTCGTATCGAAGCCCTCTGCGGCCCAGCGGCTTGGAACTGGCTCAACGAAATCGCCGAAAAAGGCACGGCTGAGGAAAAGGTCCTGCGGGCCAAGTTGAATCAGTCGAATCAGTCGCTGCGCGAGGCACAACAGAGCCCGGTGGAGCATGCGGAATTTCCACATATCATGGGGGCGCTGCTCGCCGGAGGCAAAGATTCCCACCAGATCAATGCCACTGTCAAAAGTTACCAAAAGCATCTGACCACTCTCCGAGAGGCATGTGTTGATGCGGACAAAAAGGTCAAAAAAGTACAAGCCGCGGGTGCGGCCAAGATGGCCAACACCATGCTCCAGGAGCAGGATCTAACCGCTAATTTAGTGATCCACGCCGAAGGCCCTGCTGCGCTACTGCAAGAGTTGATAAATGGTCTCAAGCAACAGCAATTCACGCAAGCGGCCTTCTTCATCATCGACGATGGTGCCACGCTCCATCTCGGCGCACTGTGCGGCGACGACGCGAAGGCAGCGGGACTCATGGCCGGCAAGCTCATTCAGACCCTCGCCCCGATTGTCGGTGGCAAGGGCGGAGGCAAACCAGACATGGCCCGCGGTGCAGCTCCAGATCGCGCGAAAGCCAACGAGCTCGAAGCCGAAGCCAAGAAGGCACTGAGCGTTTAACTCGCAGCGCACCAGAAATACTGTAGAGGGTGCTAAGGCTCGCGCCGACAATTAGACTACCGCTCCATGGACTGATAATAAAACAATCCTGCGAGCGCCAGCGCGTGACCGATCTTACAATCCTTAGCCCACTTAAAAACTTCTGCTTCCGCAGCCACGCGAATCTCCATCTCCTCGTGCTCATCCCATTCGGTGCCATCCGCATGTAATTCTACATTATCTGCAAAGACAATGTGGCAGGAATTATTCAGGATCGCTGGGTTCGGACGACAATGTCCAATCAAACGCCCGCGCTGACCGACATAGCCGGTCTCTTCACGCAACTCACGCAGCCCTGCTGTCACCGGATCTTCACCGGCGTCAATAATACCACCGGGAAACTCCCACGAAAGCCCATCAATGCCCCAACGAAATTGACGCACTAGTATCAATTCCCCAGCACGGGTTCGGGCGATGACAATGACCCAGTCGAGTGAATCGATATAATAAAACTCACCTTCGGTGCCTTTATTTGGGTGACGATAGCGACGTGCGCGTAGATCCCATACGCGACAAGCGTTGAGTAGTTTATCGTCTAATAAGTCCCAGCTTTGTGGAGTACCAACCTCGTCCGGGTCGGACATTACTTAGCAGGAATTTGAATCGCTTGACCAATTGCCAAACGGCGTGGGTCTGCATCTGGATTCGCATCGAGAATCGCTTGGACAGCGACGCCAAACTTGCCCGCAATCTTACCAAAATTATCTCCGGATACGATTACATAAGTGCTGGCAGCTCTAGGAGCAGCTATGGCGGCCGGAGATCCGGTATCGTTCGATGCAGCACTCGCTTCCTGTTGCGCTGGCACTGCGCGAAAACCCACGGCGGCAAATTCATTCAGCATCTCCGCGGTCTTTACGATCTGCGCGCGGTTGGTATTAAGTTCACCAGCGAGCTTTTTAACCGCTTGTTCACCTTGCGAGCTATAAATTCGCAGACGGTTCACAGTCTTAGACTGCTCGGAAATTTGGGCAGCGAGCTCGGCGACCTGAGTCTGAAACCCATTGATCACTTTTTCGATCTTGGCCGAGCTGGTTGCGCCCGCGGAGACGGACTCATCGATCGGGTTCAGCCGTTGGTTTGCAGTCAGCCCGAAATATAGGCCAGCACCACCGAGGACGATTCCCAGCACTGCGAGTGCGACGGGGACCATATTACTAGGGGATTGATTAGCGTCATCTTCCATAAACTGAGCACGTTAAGACATTTACTGAACTGTGCAAGCAAGGGATACGCGATGTTGCCACTGATGCAAAATGTTCCCAACTTAGGAATAATGCCGAATAAACCAGAGCCTTCAAAGCGACTCATACGCCTGCTACTATTGCTGCTAGTCCCAGCAATGATCAGTGCCACCGCGGTTTACTATACCTGGAGCGCACATCCCGATCTAGAATACTGGAAAACGCTCGTCTCCAATGGATATACTTATTTGGAAGCGCACCCGATTTTATTAGTGGTGGTATTAGCAACGCTGCCGGGCATCGGATGTCCCTTGAGCCCGCTGCTGATCATCTTCGGAATTGTCATGGGGCCACGCTTTGGGCTGCCCGCGACTTGCGCGATGGGCATTGCCGCGACCAGTTTCTGTTCGATTTGGACTTATGCCTTAGCCTCCGGTCCTCTGCGGGTCTTTTTGAAAACACATCTATTGAAAAAATGGGACATACCCGAGTTCTCGGATAGCAGCGCCCTGCGCCTCGGTATTATCATTCGAATCACGCCGGGCATTCCTTATCCTGTACAGAACGTCGCGCTCGGCGTAATGGGGATGCGCTTCAAGACCTACCTACTCGCATCTCTACCAGCACAGAGTCTCTACACGATCGGATTCATTGTCACTGGGGGCGCACTTTTTGAAGGCCGTGCCGGTCTGGCGATCACTGGTGTTTTGTTCCTCATCGTCATTATCCTCGTCACGCGGATGTTGAACAATCGAAGCATTAGCCATGTTGGATAATCTTATCGCTCCTGCCTCTGAACAGGTATTAAAAGTCACCGAACTGACCCGCCAGATCAAGGCACAGCTCGAGGGACGCTTCACTCAGATTTGGGTGCAAGGCGAAGTATCAAACCTTCGCCGACAAAGCTCGGGGCATGTCTATTTCTCACTCAAAGACGCTGGCAGTCAGCTTCCCTGCGTGCTCTTTGCCCGCGATGCCGCTCAACAAGGATTTCAACTGAAGGATGGCATGGAAGTGCTACTGTTCGGCAGCCTATCCGTCTATGCACCTCATGGTCGCTACCAGTTGATCGCCAAAATGACCATCCAAAGTGGTCAAGGGCGATTGCAAATGGAGTTTGAACGCCTAAAACAAAAGCTCGCCGCTGAAGGCTTGTTTGAAAAAGAGCGCAAGCGCTCGCTGCCTGCGCTGCCAATGCGCATCGCCGTGGTAACGTCTCCGACAGGTGCTGCACTACAAGACTTTCTGCGCATTTTACGTCGACGTAATTACAAGGGCGAAGTCGTGATATTCCCAGCACGCGTGCAAGGCAAAGGAGCCGAACAAGAAGTGGCCGCGATGCTCGAATATGCCGGAGCGAGTCAGGATTTTGACATCGTCGTCATCACTCGTGGCGGTGGCAGTATCGAAGATCTCTGGGCCTTTAACGAAGAAGTGCTGGCACGCGCAGTTGCGGCCTGCCCACTGCCGGTAATTTCAGCAGTTGGCCACGAAATTGACACCGTCCTAACTGACTACGCCGCCGACGAGCGTGCCGAAACGCCTTCCGCAGCAGCCGAGCTAATCTCATCACTGATGATCGAAGCCAAGCAACGCCTCGAGCAAGCCGAGAGCAACTTGCTCTATTGGATAGAGACTGGTATCGCCGAGCGTCGCCAAAGTCTGAGCGCGCTTCAGTCGAAAATGCATATTATCGCGCCCGAACGTCAGGTCGAAATGCTCGGCATGAAGCTCGACGACCTCGAGAATCACCTTAGTCAAGCCCTGCAAACTCGTCTACATCGCGAACGCACAAAGCTCGCCCAACATTCACAGAGCCTCGCCGAGCATCACCCTCGTATCAAGATCAGTTTAGCACACCAAGCACTCGAAAATTTCCAGCAGCGCTTTAATCGCGCGACTAAAGTCGACACACTCAACAAAAACGAGCACCTCCTATATTTACACAAACGACTGGATAATAGCAGCTTAAACGCCACAATGCGGCGTGGTTTCGCCGTACTAAAAAGCACCGATGGCATGATTATCAGCAGCGCCCAGATCGGCCAAAACGAAGATCAGCTCACCGCTCAATTGAACGACGGTGCAATCAGACTAAAAGTACTAAAATAAAATTAATGCGCCCACACAGATTCATAAAATTAATGCGCCCACACAGATTCAGCAGTCAGCAGATAGTTGATCTTTCATTTAGTGAGGGTTAGGCTCTAGTCTCCTGATGTGGGGTCGAGCCATCGGCTTTCGCTCATAGTCATCTGGCCCGAGACGACCGAATATCTCCCAAACTCGTAAAAGAATCTTAAATAAAGAGCCGAAGACCCTTGAATCGTACTGAATTCAGTTTACCTCGCAAAATTCTGGCATACTTTACCTGTTACTTATGAGTGAAGAATCAGGGGAGCCAACACCACCCAAACTAAAATTATCCAGCTCGAGAAATCAGCCGGACAAACCGCAAAGTGCCCGATCAGCGAGCGCACCCTCAAGTGTCAACGCCAGTCTTTCCTCAAAAACAGACGCCTCTGCGCTAGAGACTCCCAGCACCGCGAGCAAGCCAGCGCCCGTACTCAAGGCGACCCCGCCGACAGCCGAGGTAATCCCACCGCCAGTCAAGGCGACACCACCGCCAGTCAAGGCGACACCACCGCCAGTCAAGCTAGCCCCGCCTCCTCAGGCACAGCAACCCGCAACCCGCACTGGGGGCAGTGCCTCAGCAAAAATCAATGAATCCGCCACAGCAGCTGCCGAACCTGCGCAAAAAGACAGTCCTTTGAGCAGCATTCTAATCGTTGTCGCCATGCTATTCATACTTGCCGCAGCCGCAGGTGGCATCTGGTTCCTCCTTCGTAGCGATGGGCCTGAACAGCTTGAAAGTGCTGAAATCACTGCACCCGCAGCAGCTCCGTCCAACCCAATCGAACCCGCAAAAGCCAGTATTGCTACAGTGCCCGATCGCAATCTCGATAAAACACTCGGCACTGAATCGGCTCCCGAGCCCATTACCCAGTTGGTAGCAGAGCCGATCGTAGCAGAGCTCAGCCCAGCAATCCCCACCAGCCTTAAAGAATCCGTCTCAAAGTATCTACAAAATATCCATATCGGTGGCATCCGAACGGGCGAGCGAGCTCGAATCATGCTCGATGGCGCTAACTACAACATCAACGACACTGTAGATGCCGCCACTGGCCTCGTATTTATAGGCACACGCGACCAACGGCTGCTATTTAAAGACCGAAACGGAATAATATATGTTAAAAGCTTCTGATTGCACTCTGCTGAAAAATCATTTCTTATAGGCACAATTATGAAAGTGAAAGCAACAATCCTCTCCATCCTCACACTCACCGTGGTCTTTTTTTCCGGCTGCACGACACCAGTCGCAATCGATCCGATGACAGGTCAACAGCAGACTGCAAGATACCAGTCCGGTTTCTTCTACGCGCCTATTGCAGCTGATGCGAACGCGGTTTTCTTGACCGCGATTCGCACCATAGACGGCATGGGGCTCCTTCGCACTGGCGAACTTCACAAGAAGGACTATATCAAGATCTTCGCTCGTCAAGTTGGCGACAAAGAAGTTGTCGTACGCATTCAGCAAATCGCGGCCGGCGAGTCAGAAATCCGCATTCGTGTTGGCACGCTAGGCGACCTGCCACAATCGCAGGTCATCTATGCAAAGATCCGCGACGCAATGTAGTCTCAACAACAAAACCTTTCCAAACCGCCTTTCCACTTGGATCGGCGGTTTTTTTATGTTTTATTCAACACCCTCGGAATCAACTTTTTCACCTAGAACAAATATGAGCTCACCATTTACCATTATCGGAGTCGGCAGTCCCATCGTCGATGCCATCGCACAAGTCCAAGACAACTTCATCGAGCAAATCGATGGCGACAAAGGCGGAATGGTGCTGGTCGATGCCCCTACGATCGAGATGCTACTAAGCTCCCTCCCCGATACCCCAACAAAAGCGCCCGGCGGCTCTGCGGGTAACACTCTGTTCGCGCTCGCTCGCATGGCGAACAACACCAGCTTCCTTGGTAAAATAGGTAACTGCTCAGAAGGCGACTTCTACCAGCAGCAATTCACGCAGCTTGGCGGCGATAGCTCGCGCTTCAAAATCGGCGAGCAAGCCAACGGCCAATGCATCTCGCTAGTCACGCCCGACGGAGAACGCACGATGCGCACCAACCTCGGCGCTGCGATGAGCCTCACACCCGAAGAAATTTCAGCCGCCGATTTTTTGGGGTGCGATCATGCACACATCGAAGGCTACCTACTCTTTAATGAAGCACTGATGATGCGTGTGCTCGAATCTGCCAAAGCTGCTGGCTGCACTATTAGCCTAGACCTCGCCTCCTTTGAGGTAGTGCATGCAACCAGTGCAATTTTGCCAGCCCTCCTGCGCGACTACGTCGATATCGTCTTTGCCAACGAGGAAGAGGCCGAAGCATTCACAGGAATCAAAGATGACTACCATGCCATGGCCACTAAACTCGCCGAATATTGTGAGATCGTCGCCGTTAAAGTCGGGGCACACGGTTCCTACATCGCGCACCACGGCGAAGTCACCAAAATCGAACCAATCCACGCCGCAAAAGTCATCGACACCACTGGTGCCGGCGATCTCTGGGCAGCAGGCTTCCTGCACGGCTGGTCACAACAACTCGATCACCCCCAGTCTGCAAAGATAGGCTCCATCCTCGGCGCCGCCGTGGTGCAAGTCCAAGGCAGTGTGCTCCCGCCGCATGTATGGGACGACGTCATCAGCGCGATCCAAGCATAAGTCTCAGCCTTCAGCCCTCAAGTCATGGACACCGATCAAATCTCCACACTCATCGAAGACATTGCTAAGCGCGCACGCGCCGCATCGCTCGAACTAGCCACACTTTCCACAGCAGCGAAAAATGGTTTTCTTAAACTGCTCGCGCAGAAGCTAGTCGAGCAAACCGATGACATTCTCAGCGCGAATGCCCTCGATTTGGAAGCAGCCAAGGCCATGGAACTCTCCGGGCCCATGTTGGAGCGCCTCAGCCTAACCACCGAGCGTATCGCAGATATAGCTGCGGGTGTGAGTCAAGTCGCCGCCCTCCCCGACCCTGTCGGCGCAGAGATCGAGCGCCTCTCTCCACCCAAAGGCTTTGACCTGCGTAAAATCCGTGTGCCGATGGGCGTCATTGGCATCATCTATGAATCACGCCCAAATGTGACGGTGGACTGTGCTATTCTTTGCCTTAAATCAGGCAACGCCTCAATCCTTCGCGGCGGTAAGGAAGCGTATCATAGTAATATGAAACTCGCCGAAATAATTCGTGCCGCGCTCAAAGAAACAGGCATCAACGAAGACGCCGTCCAAGTCATACCCACCACTGACCGATGGGCGCTCAACGTCTTGCTCAAGCAAGATGATACGATCCACTGCATCATTCCCCGTGGCGGCGAAAGCCTCATTCGCTTCACCGTCGAGAATAGCCGTATCCCAATAATCAAGCACTACACTGGCGTCTGCTCGATCTACATCGATGCCGTAGCCGATGCGGACAAGTCCGAATCGATTTTAATCAACGCCAAATGCCAACGCCCTAGCGTCTGCAATGCGGCAGAGAATCTCATTGTGCATCAAGGCGCCAGCGCACTGCTTCCACAACTCGCCAAGGCACTACACGACAACGGCGTCGAGCTGCGTGTAGAGCCAAAGGCCAAAGCAATCCTCACAGGCACAGGGCTGCCACTGGTGGATGCCACACCTGAAGATTTCGCGACTGAATATTCCGATCTAATCATCTCAATCGCAGTGGTTGCAGATACTAAGGCCGCCATCGAGCTGATCAATGCCAACGGCTCAGGACATAGCGATGCAATCATTACCGAAGATGCCGATGCCGCACGTCTCTTCCTTGCGGGAGTTGACGCAGCCACCGTCTATCACAATGCTTCAACGCGCTTCACTGATGGCTTCGAATTTGGCTTCGGTGCGGAGATTGGCATTTCGACCGACCGCCTACATGCCCGAGGCCCCATGGGGCTCAATGAGCTGTGCACTTATAAATACGTGGTCCACGGACAAGGCGAAATCAGGTAAGCAGTCTAACACGAAATCGGATACGCACCGCCCGACTAGCATCTGCTACTGCTTTGGATCGATAAACGGACTGCTCGGCTTCGACTCGTCTTCGGCCATTTTCTGTTCTGTTTTCAGACGCAGTTGGCCGCAGGCTGCATTGATATCGTGGCCCTTCTCGCGACGAATGGTCACCGATACACCGCCCTTGCGCAGCACATCGACAAACGCATCCTGACGAGGCACGCTAGGGCGCTGCCACTCTAGTCCCTCAACCTTGTTGTAAGGGATACAATTGACGTGTGCATGTAGATCACGGGCGATTTTGGTTAACGCCTTGGCCTGATCGAGGCTGTCATTGACGTCCTTGATCATAATAAACTCCAGCGTCAACATTCGGCCATGCTTCTGTTGAAAAGCCTGTACCGCTGGCAACAGCTCTTCCAACGGATACTTCTTATTGATCGGCATGATCTGGTCACGCACTTCATTGGTCGCACCGTGCAGCGAAATCGCTAGTCGTACAGGCACACTTTCGTCTGCCAGCTTCAGAATTTGTGGTGCGAGACCTGAAGTCGAAACCGTGATGCGACGGGCACCGAAATTGAGGCCCCAATCTGCATTCAAAATCTTAATGGTCTGGACCAATGTATCATAATTCGCTAGTGGCTCACCCATACCCATGAACACAATGTTATCAAACGAGGCGATCTCTTCCTTGGCACGCTTGGTGTGCGCATCCTCACGGCGGCAAATATGCATCAACTGCGACACCACTTCCGCCGCCATCAAATTACGCCGAAAGCCAGCGAGTCCCGAAGCGCAAAACTTACAGCCATACGCGCAACCGACCTGAATCGACACACATACGGTCTTACGTGAATTCTCCTGGCCCACTCCGGTCTGCGGCGCCCGGATCAACACCGTCTCGATCAAGGACTTGTCTTCCAATTCCAGCAACAGCTTCTGGGTGACATCGTCCGAGCGCTTATCAATCAACGATGAAGTTGGATATAAAATATAGTGAGTATCCAGCCAAGCGCGAAAAGCTTTCGGCAAATTACTCATCGCATCCCACTGGTCCACGCGCTTCTTGTATAGCCACTCCATCACCTGTTTCGCACGAAAGCTCGGAAAGCCCGCCGCTTCGACGCTCACTTTGAGGCTTTCTAGAGTTTCGCCAAATAGGCTTGGTTTTTGCGGTGTAAATTTCACGAGGGCGACGTTGCACGGATTTCTAAGAATCTCCACCGAAATCTGACCACTAAGTGTTCGAGATTGCAAAAATGAACAAGCTCAACAAGTTAAGTGAACATATGGGCACCCTATATCAAACGTCCCGTCGGATCAAAGACATGGTCGCCAGCGAGCGTCCACAAGAGCGGTTGGCCAAGCACGGTGCCAAAGCACTCAGTGACAGTGAAATTCTCGCGATGATTTTACGCAGCGGGCCGCGCGGCATTGATGTCCTCACCATGTCCAGCGATCTACTCACCGCCGCAGGCTCTCTCACTCACCTACTGCGCTGGACGGCCGCCGACTTCCAAAAGATTAAGGGGATCGGCACCGTTAAATCGCTTCAATTGATGGCAGTCATGGATTTCGCGCGCCGTATTTTGCAACAAGACGATTCGGTCGAAACAATCTTCGATACACCCGAAGTCGTGGCAAACCACTTTCGCACTCTGATCGCAGGCGCAGAAGTCGAGCATTTTTGGACACTCTGCCTCGACCGTAAAAATCGCTTAAT
>Ga0206125_10002761_pt1 | contig 17882 bp, 15 predicted proteins | sample Helgoland_Spring_4_FD_148598 | JGI IMG/M metagenome (GOLD analysis project Ga0206125, IMG submission 148598) | Pelagic subsurface seawater microbial communities from Kabeltonne, Helgoland, North Sea - Helgoland_Spring_Bloom_20160331_1 | ecosystem: Environmental > Aquatic > Marine > Epipelagic ... | reverse complement strand
TCCTAAATCTAGCGTGTCTACCAATTCCACCATCCCGGCTTGAGGCAGGCAGAACCTATGAGAGTAATCGAATGATGGCAACCGCATTCTTTGGCAAAATGAAACGACTATATTGCTGATAACGCCGTATCCATTGCCTCCAGCGTGGTATCGATTTCACTATTGCCATGAGCAACGCTAATAAAGCCAGTTTCATAGGGACTAGGGGCGATGTAGACCCCTTGATCGAGCATCGAGGTGAAAAACTTTCTAAATACTGCGGAGTCAGCTGTCATTACACTATCCAAATCAACAATTTCTTGGCCGGTAAAAAATAGGCAAAACATCGAGCCCACTCGGTTGAATCGGTAATCCAATCCCTTGCTCTTGAGCATAGCGCGCAAGCCGTCTTCAAGCCTAGATCCAAGCTGTTCCAGCTTACCATAGCCATCCACGCGCTCCATTTCATTCAATTGCGCCAGCCCCGCCGCCATCGCAAGGGGGTTACCACTCAAAGTTCCCGCCTGATACACAGGGCCATCTGGCGCAAGACAGTCCATGATTTCAGCCCTACCGCCAAAGGCGCCGACTGGGAGGCCTCCGCCGATCACCTTGCCCATTGCCGTTAGGTCAGGAGTGATCCCCTCGAGCTCTTGTACGCCTCCTTTGGCGACGCGAAAGCCCGTCATCACTTCATCAAAAATAAAAACCGCACCATGCTCAGACGTCACATCACGTAAGCCTTGTAAGTAGCCTTCCCGAGGGAAAATAAGGCCCGCATTCGCTGGGTAGCTTTCCACGATCACTGCCGCGATCTGATCCCCTATTGCCTCAAACACAGCCCGCACTTTTTCAATATCATTATAAGGGAGAATTATAGTCTCTGCAGCAAATGCTGAGGGAATACCCGCGGAGTCTGGCTCACCATGTGTCAGAGCTCCGGATCCAGCCGCAACCAACAAGCTATCCACATGGCCATGGTAACAGCCTTCAAACTTGATCACTTTATCCCTCCCCGTAAAACCACGAGCTAAACGAACCGCACTCATCGTCGCTTCCGTTCCAGAATTAACCATCCTCACCTTTTCTACGGAGGGCACCCAATCAACAATCAAGCGCGCCATATCCACCTCGTAAGGATTAGGAATGCCAAAAGAGACCCCCTCTTTTGCCGCCTTATTCACTGCTTCAATAACGCATTCAGGCGCATGTCCCAGAATTGCGGGACCCCACGTGCCGACATAATCAATCATCGTATTGCCGTCCACATCCTCAATGCGACAGCCCTTGGCGCGCCGCACAAAAAACGGATCTCCATCAACATTGCGGAAAGCGCGCACCGGCGAATTGACACCGCCTGGGATTAATTCCTTGGCCGCCTTAAAAAGTTTAATGGAGTTCTCGTTTTGCTTCATGCTTATTTTTCGTTTCTCGTTCTGCTTGGCGCTTCGTGTTTGGTAACCACTGAACAACTGCTCAGAATCTGCTGTGCTAAATCTCAATTTGCAAGACTCCAAACGACAAAGCGTTTCATAAAGTGCCCCAAGCGATCAACCGACAAGTGCCCAGGCATTTACCTAGTGAAAATGGCACCCACGGGCATAAAACAAAGCTCGAATGTGTTGATCAATCAACACTCGGCCTTATTCATGATGAATTCCAGAAGCATGCTTTGCAGCAACAGGTAAAACCGGTTACGAAAATAGGCGCTCCTTAGTTCCGGCTCCCAGTCATTCAAATCACCAGATTCGTCCAAGTCCTCTACGTCATAGCTCGCCTGCAAGGATAGTCTTACCTGATTGATCGCACCATACCATCGCTCAGCTTCAGCAGGAGGAATGAAAATAGCTGGCTCGTTGTTTTGCCGTGCTTGTTTGATGGCAGCATCGACAAATCGTGTTTGATTTCGAAAGTTTTCCTCAAGATCAGGAACAACATACTCACCCCACTCGCTATCTCCATCCATCAAATCGGCAAGTGATTCCGCAAGATACGTTGGCCGATCGTCATCGGAGCAAATCAATTGAAGCTCATCCCAATCGATTTCAGATTCGGGAAGAATACAAAGCCCCCCCTCCAGCGTTGGCAAAATTTTCATCCTTCTTTTTCCATGGTGGTTTGAAGTTGCCAGCCGTGCAGTTGCTGAACATAAAATTCTGCTTTTTCCCGTCCCCCTGTCCAGACTATGGAACGCCCTTGAGTGTGAACCTCCATCATTAATGTTTCGGCTTTGGCCTGGCTGTAACCAAAAACCTTTTTGAAAACGAGGGCGACATAATCCTGCAGGTTAACAGGATCATTCAATACCACAACATTCCAAGGCACATCAGACTGCTTTAGAGTCTGCTGTTTTTTTTGAGTGTCGGGAGTCGTCTTCGGCATTATCGCGGAGCAAAAAAGTTGCTTATTGAACATAGGCTATCCCTCGCCGAGATGTCGAAGAAAAAACCCACACACATTGATCCGAGTGCATTGATGATATCCAACTGACCCCCCATTGCCATTAACTACCCATATCGGTGAATGCACGCCCCAGCCAGTTGCACACATCCCCCGCAGTCAATGACTGAATACTTTCATTGCCATGACTGATAGCGAGTTCTGCGGCTCGGCCAGACAACCAAGCTCCCATGCGTGCTGCGTCTTGAGGCTCCAACCCCTGAGCCAGCAAAGAGCTGATAACTCCAGTCAGCACATCACCCTGACCACCGCTCGCCATACCTGGATTACCAGTCGCATTGAAATACACAGGTGAGCCCGAGCGCGCCACTAGTGTGTGAGCACCCTTGAGAAGTAGAGTCGACCGATCATATCGTGTCGCAAACGCCTTTGCGATATCAATCCGGTCTAGCCCTGCCCACTCAGGAAAAAGCCGGGCCAATTCTCCCGGATGGGGTGTTAGTATAAAGTTGGGTCCCATGCACTGCTCGGCACCCAGATCCGATCCCTTACCAGCTGCCTTATTTGCAATGCGATTCAAGCCGTCTGCGTCAATGACAACGGGGATACTCATGCGTTGTAGAAGATCCAGAAAAGATGTTTCAGACCCCTTACTGCCGCGACCTAAGCCTGGGCCTATTGCAAAGGCGTCAAACTCTGCCGGATTGATGTCAGCTAATGTTGAGATTGGTCTCAGCATCACCTCAGCGGGTAACATCGGGGCAAGCAGCTCATAAATTGACTCATCGGCAAACAAGGTCACTAAGCCAGCCCCAGCACGGAGTGCCCCTGTGGCACACAAAACAGCAGCGCCCAACATGCCACGAGATCCTGCCAAAATACCGACTCTGCCGGCATCTCCTTTATGAAAATCATGGTCTCGCCGTGGCAAAATCCCTTGCAGGCTATGAACATCGTTAAGGCATAAATCACCACCGTCCGGAACGGGAAGTTCGGTGAGGGCAATAAGCTCAATCGAACCCGTATGATTGACTGCCAAAGAAGAAAAAAGTCCCGGTTTGGGCACGCCGACAGTCAATGTCAGATCAGCTTTAACCGCACCATCATAGACCTCTCCCGTATCACCATTAAGGCCGGAAGGAATGTCCATTGCGATCGTTTGTGCCGCATGATTTTCACGCGCATCATTCATCCATGCTGCCAACTCTGCCAGCGGTGGACGCAGTGGACCATTCGCACCAATCCCCAACAAACCATCAAGCAAAACCAAAGGATGATCCGCATGGCACACAGGCAAGGAACTATTCATCGGGCAATCACCCAACTCGCGGATTTTTTTACGCGGCAATGCTCCCAACTCGGCACTTTTGTGCAAACAACGAATACTTACTTTCCATCCTGCATCGGCTAAATAACGGATTGCTACCAGCGCATCGCCACCGTTGTTGCCTGAGCCAATGCAGGCGATGGCCGTTCCCTTTGACGAAAAGCGCCGAACAATCGCATCAGCTATTCCCCGCCCAGCTTTCTCCATCAAACCCTCTGGCGTCGCCCCATGCTTAAAGGCATCGTCTTCAAGCTTCCGCATTTCCGCACATCTTAAACTTCCCATAAACAGAATCAGTTAATCATGAAAATCACATCAACACGACCAGCAATTTAACATCAAAATGCTTCAACAAAAAAGTATAGAAGCGCCTAAGCAGAACATGCCGGCAAATGAACATCACTTGCCGGCATGCGTAATCGATAAGTGGCGCAGGCCGCTCGCTACTTCTTGTTGACTAATTTCTCAAGACTCTTAACCACGCCGACATCTTCAAGAGTAGTCATATTGCCTGTAACTTTTCCAGTGGCCACCAGCTCCTTGAGCAAACGACGCATGATCTTACCCGAGCGTGTCTTGGGTAGTGCCGGAGTGAAGTATACATCATCGGGCTTAGCGATCGCACCGATTACCTTGCCAACATGGTTGCGCACCTCCTTGAGCAGATTATCCGTGCCGTCGATGCCTGTCTTCAAGCTGACAAAAGCGACAACCGCCTGCCCCTTGATCTCATGCGGGCGCCCCACCACAGCGGCCTCAGCCACTGCCTTGTGGGAAACAAGTGCACTTTCAACCTCAGCGGTGCCGAGACGGTGACCGGAGACATTGAGCACATCATCGAGCCGTCCAACGATCGTAAAATTCCCCTTCCTGTCACGGATAGCACCGTCGCCAGCGGTATACATACCGGGGTAGTCACTCCAGTAAGTGTCCTTATAACGTTTTTTATCACCGTAAATCGTGCGCAGCATACCAGGCCATGGCTTGCGGATGACCAGACGGCCCCCTTCGTTCGCCTTACACTCCTGACCGGCTTCGTCAAGAATAGCAGCATCGACACCAAAGAATGGCATGGTGGCAGTACCCGGCCTGATCGGAGTGCAGCCAGGCATCGGAGAAATCATGATCGCTCCAGTCTCGGTCTGCCACCAGGTGTCAACAATCGGGCAGCGGCCGCCACCAATCTTGTTGTAATACCACATCCATGCCTCAGGGTTAATCGGCTCACCGACGGTTCCGAGAAGGCGTAATGATGACAGGTCGTGTTTTTCCACCAGCTCATCACCAGCTTTGATAAAGGCACGGATAGCGGTAGGCGCGGTGTAGAAAATTGTTACTCCGTAATCTTCGACAATCTGCCAGAAGCGGGAGAAGTCAGGAAAATTGGGTGCTCCCTCATACATCACCTGAGTCACTCCATTAAGCATCGGCCCATAGGTGATGTAGGAGTGTCCAGTGATCCAACCAACATCCGCCGTGCACCAGTAGACATCGTCATCACGCATATCAAAGATGTATTTGCAGGTGGCATAGGTGTTCACCATGTAGCCGCCCGTCGTATGTAAAATACCCTTCGGCTTACCCGTTGACCCTGATGTGTAGAGAATGAAAAGCGGATGCTCACTATCAAAGAACTTTGCCTTGTGTGTGCCGGCAACCTTGGCCGTCTCGTCATGCCACCAAACGTCACGGCCACGCTTCATCTTGACCTTGTTGCCAGTGCGCTCGAGCACGATGACTGTCTTTACGATCTTATCTTTTTTCAGGGCCTCGTCGACGTTGGCCTTGAGGTCAACCACACCACCGCGGCGCCATCCGCCGTCAGCTGTGATCACACAGGTTGCTTCAGAGTCATCTAGGCGATCCTTAATGGATTCTGCAGAAAAACCACCAAAAACAATAGAGTGCACTGCCCCGATCCGGGCGCAAGCAAGCATGGCCACCGTGGCCTCCACAACCATTGGCATATAAATGAGCACACGGTCCTTAGATTTGACCCCATTCGCCTCCAACACATTGGCGAATTTGCAGACTTCACGTTGCAGCTGACTGTAGGTCAGTGTGCGTTTGTCACCCGGCTCACCCTCCCAGATGATCGCAGCCTTATTGCCACGCCCTTCATCAACATGGCGATCAACACAGTTAACACATACGTTGGTCTTGCCACCCACAAACCACTTTGCATAGGGGGCTTTCCAATCCAAAACCTTGCCCCACTTCTTATCCCAGCTGAGCTCTTTTGCCTCACGGGCCCAGAAAACATGAGGCTTCTCCACTGACTCTTTGTGCATGCGCTTGTATTGCGCCATGCTGGATACACGAGCTTTCTTAGAAAACTCCTTGGAGGGTTTAAATTCGCGGTCTTCGCTGAGGTGGCTTTCGATATTTTTACTCATAATAGGCTAATCTAAGTTTGCTTTGATCAACAAAACCTAGACAGCTATTAACAAGAGGACAATCTACTTTTTCCTCCTACGAGATACTTTTTTAGCAGCCCGTTTGATTCTGGGGTCCGCTGTCTTGCGGCCAGCTGTTTTCCTAGCATCTGTTTTTTTCGAAAAGCGCCCAACTTGATTACGCCCTGCCTTAGTCGCTGGACGATTTCTCACTGCACGAACCACATCTGCTGGTGCCTTACGCTGCGGGGGGTTTTTACCAAGAGCCTCAATTTCAGCCTCATCTAGATGACGCCAGCGACCCAGCTCAAGGCGCGTATCTTCAAGCATACCGATGCGGATGCGCACCAGCTTGGTTACTTTGAGATGCACCGCATCAAACATATAGCGGATCTGACGTTTTAAACCGGTTTCTAAAACCACTTTGACTCGGCGCGGAGAGATACGGCGCACTGCCTTTGCTTTCGCGCGGCCCTCGGGAGTATGCACACCCTTGATGAGCTGATCCATCACCTCGTTAGGGAATGCTTGGTTGAGCGTGACCACGTATTCCTTTTCAACTTTCTGTGCCGGGTGCGTCAACTTCAGCGCTAGATCACCATCATTGGTGAGCACGAGTAGCCCTTCAGAGTCTTTATCTAGACGACCCACATTTTTAAGGTGCTGCAATTTAGGAGGCAAAATATCGTAAATAGTGCCTCTACCCAATTCATCTTGCGCGGTGCAAACGAGGCCCGCTGGCTTGTTGAGTAAAATAACCTCAGTGATCCGCGGGCTGACATTCTTACGCCCAACACGAACCATATCATCTGGCCCGATTTGAGTAGCAGGATTTTCACAGCGGCTGTTGTTCACAAAAATGTTGCCTTCCTGAATGAGCGCATCGCATGCACGTCGAGAGCCCACTCCACAAGAAGCGAGGTATTTATTGAGCCGGGTGCCCTTTGTTGGTTCTGACATGATACTAGTGAAAATTCTGCGGTTTAAATTGCCTTGTGGCTATGCTGCTTTCAATCCCGATTTCCTGCGCAAACAGGGCCAAAGGTATGGAGCAAAGAAAACCCGCCCAATGATTTCATGGGGCGGGTTGAAATAATGTGCTGCGCGGTTGTAACGCTTAAGCCTCAGGCTTTGTTTTGGGAAGGCCAATAGGGCTCTTTCCTTTTTGCCATTGACCGCGCTCCTTGAGCAACTTGATACGTTCGAAACGCTTGAGCACGGAACGCTTGCCGCCGGCTCCTCCTGTTGATTTGAGTGATGAATGTTTAGACATAGCTTTTCTGGTTTGCTGTGTTGAATAAAAGATAGATTAGCGCTTGGAGAACTGGAACTTCTTACGAGCACCTGGCTGACCGTATTTCTTACGCTCTTTCTGACGAGGATCGCGGCGCATGAGGCCAGCTTCCTTCAGTGCAGGTCGAAGTTCTTCATCCTGCTCACAAAGTGCACGAGAAATGGCCAATCGGATCGCTCCTACTTGTCCGGCAATACCTCCACCTTTGACGGAGATAACAACATCAAACTTGTTGACCAACTTGGCTTTTTGAAATGGCTCTAGAACTAAGTTCTGGAGTGTTACGGTTGGCACATACTCCTCAAAGGGACGATGATTAACGGTGATTCTTCCGCTGCCTGAAGTGACCCAGGCACGGGCAACTGAGGATTTACGGCGACCTGTGGCGGTATATGTAGTGGCTTCGCTCATGAAAATAATTTGGTAAATAGTTAGTTAGTAGCTCGGTAACAGTGAGTTACTTGATTTCGTAAACTTCGGGTTGTTGTGCTTCGTGAGAATGCTCTGCGCCCACTACCACTTTGAGCTTCTTGAAGATAGCATCACCGAGTTTGTTGTGGGGAACCATACCGCGAACAGCGCGCTCAAGCAGTAGCTCAGGACGGCGGGCACGAACCTGCTTGGGTGTCTCGACTTTTTGGTTACCGACGTAGCCAGTGTAACGAGTGTAAATCTTCTCACCCTCTTTGTTGCCGGTAAGAACAACTTTTTCAGCGTTGGTGATGATGACGTAGTCACCCGTATCAACGTGGGGAGTGAAGATAGTTTTGTTTTTACCGCGCAGTAGATTGGCGGCTTCAACAGCGACTTGACCGAGCACCTTGTCTTGGGCATCGATCACATACCATTTGCGCTCAACATCTTGAGCTTTGGCTGAAAAAGTTTTCATTAGTTTTTTAGTTTATTATTAGTGACTTGCATGCCCAATTAGCGGACAAAACAAGACGGCTTCCCAGGGTGAAAATATCCACCCACCTCTTATCGAGGGGCGCGCAAACTAGGAGCGAGGCAATGACATGTCAACCCAAATCTCCCTGAATCTGCAGGCCTCGCCCGAATTTCTTGTCTACCAAGGGCATCAGAGGGTTCAATTGACAAATTCATCTGATTTCCGCATCATCCACACCGTGCAGAATCCTGAGGAACTACCAGACCAAGCAAATGCCCCCGAAAAACAAAAGTCTTTTAGGACAAAGCTTTGGGAGATCATTTTTGAAGCTGAAACACCATCGGGGAAGTTTTTTGATGTCGCCCTGCTCTGGGTGATTGCGGCATCCGTCTTGGCAGTCATGCTCGAGAGCGTGGAAGGTATTGATGCCGTCTACCATGAGTGGCTCGCTACGGCCGAGTGGGTATTTACTATTATTTTCACCCTGGAATACCTACTTCGAATTTGGCTAGTCCGGCGCCCACTCAAATACATCTTCAGCTTTTATGGTATTGTTGACCTGCTTTCATGCCTACCAAGCTATATCGCTCTGGCATTTGGTGGTGCCACTCCATATGCCGTGATTCGCCTACTGCGGCTTTTGAGGATGTTCCGAGTCTTGAAGATGGTCTCCCACGTGCGAGGCGCAAACACCATCATGCGTGGCCTTGCTGCCTCGAGAGCTAAAATCACCGTTTTCTTCTTTGCTGTATTAATTCTCGCGATGATTGCCGGCACGCTGATGTTTATTGTTGAGGGAAGTCAGGACGACTCCTCATTTACCAATATCCCCGTAAGCATCTACTATTCCATTGTCACCATCACCACACTGGGCTTTGGCGATATCACACCACAAACTGCACTTGGGCAATTTTTCACCTCCATCATGGTTCTTGCTGGTTACGCCATCCTTGCCGTTCCCACAGGAATTGTTGCCAGTGATATGATACGAGTTGCAATGCGTCCTGATGAAACAAGTGACGCCTGCCCCGGCTGCGGTGTCCACGGCCATCTACCAGATGCCTCATATTGCAGAAAATGCGGCGAGCATCTAGTGCCTGAAGCCGAACCCGAGCCACCAACAAAAAGGTGATTTGCCAAGGTTTTTGATTTACCCACTAGCTTTGACCATGTTTGACTCCAACATGTGGGTTTGGTCAAAATTATCGGGAATTCAGTGGATGGACGCGTGGGAGGATCGTTTCCACGGTAATCCAAACACAGTTATCACCCGGCTCAAAACGAACAAAACCGTTCGTGTAGAGGTATACACCGAGACCGAACAGGAGGCGCAGGACATCAAAAAACAGTTTGGCGGCAGTATTCGTAAACTGGTTCACAAAAACTGGGCGGCAATCACTGAGCCCTCAAGCCCACCCATCAAGATCAGAAGCTCCATCATCATCACGGGATCACGGGATGATGATGCTCGCCAGAAGCTTGCTGGGGATTTCCCTGGTAGACACATTGTGCAGATTCCAGCTGATATGGCTTTTGGCACCGGCGATCACGCCACCACCTCCACCTGCATGCGCTTCCTGGTGGATGTTGCCAAAGAACGCTCATCTACTGACTGGGACCTACTCGATCTAGGCACCGGCACTGGCGTAATCGCGATCGCTGCGCGTATGCTCGGAGCTCATCACTGCCACGGCATGGACTTTGACCCACAGGCGGTGAAAGTGGCGCGCCGCAACGTGCGGCGTAATGAAGTGAGTTTGGTCAAAATATCCGAGGTCGACGTTCTCGACTGGAGCCCAGAACGCAAATGGCCCGTCGTTGTTGCCAATCTATTTTCCACCATACTTCAGCAAGCATTTCCCGCTATTGCTAAGGCTATGGAGAAAGAGGGCGATATTATCGTTTCAGGCATCCTCCACGACCAATGGGATGAAACCAATGCTGTTGCTAAAAAATCGGGGCTTTTGTTTTCCCAAATTGTGCGCAAAGGCAAGTGGATGACAGCTCGAGGCACTTATTCCCCATAACTTGGGTGCAATAAATCATGCCAACAATTTACCATTTGGCTTGCATCAGAAAAATTATCAGATAACCAATCTGCACCATCTCGCAGGGAGGTGTGCTGTGAAAATCACTGTTACTCCCTCTGCGGGTTAACATATTAACTGTTTTCAAAACATACAGCACCATGGATTCCATCTCATCACGCGTCAACAAAGTCGCCCCCTCCCTTACCCTCTCAGTCACCAACCAAGCCAAAGCTATGAAAGCTCGCGGCGAGGAAGTTTACGGGCTAGCCGGTGGCGAGCCAGATCAGGACACTCCTGACTTCATCAAGCAAGCGGCTATTCAAGCGCTGAACGAAGGCAAAACCAAATACACTCCAGCTTCAGGTATTCCCGAGCTCAGAGAGGCAATTGCCAACAAGCTCATGACCGATAACGGCGTCGAATATGATCCCCGTCAAATTGTGGTCAACTCAGGCGCTAAGCAGTCCTGCTTCAATGCTATTCTTGCCGTATGCGAAGAAGGTGACGAAGTCATCATTCCTTCACCTTATTGGGTGAGCTATCCAGAGATGGTTCGTCTCGCAGGTGCTGAGCCTGTTTTTGTTGAGACCACCGCGGAAAACAACTGGAAGATTACTCCCGAGCAGTTCGAGGAAAACATGACCGGCCGCACCAAGATGATCATCCTCAATACCCCAGGCAATCCCACTGGATCGGTCTACACTGCAGACGAGCTTCGCGCCCTCGGTGACGTCGCCCTTTATGAGGACATCATCATCCTCGCCGATGAAATTTACGAACATCTTGTCTATGGTGATACCAAGCACACCAGCATCGCATCCCTTGGTAAAGACCTGTATGACCTCACCATCACCGTAAACGGTTTCTCCAAGGCTTATTCAATGACTGGTTGGCGCGTCGGTTACACCGCAGCTCCAAAACCTATTGCCGAGGCCATGTCCAAGATCCAAGGCCATACTACATCCAATGCAACAACCTTCGCTCAATATGGTGCCGTTGCTGCACTTGAAGGAGGCAAAGACTTCATCAGAGATCTTAATGCTGAATACGATGTTCGTCGTCAATTTGTCTACGGCCGCCTGAGCGCCATTCCCAACATCAAAGTTACCGAGCCACAAGGCGCATTTTACTGCCTTGTCGACACCGAACAGCTCGGCCTCAAGTCCGTCAACCTATGCGACAAGCTGCTTACCCGTTACCGCGTGGCTGCAGTCCCAGGTATTGCCTTTGGTCATGACAACAGCATCCGCTTGAGCTACTGCACCACCTTGGATGTATTGAACGAAGGCCTCACTCGATTCGAAGAATTCTGTAAGGCTCACTAATCTGAGGACTCAGAAAAACTTCTCATTATACAGATCACAACAGACGCGTCACACTTACGAGTGTGGCGCGTTTTTTCTGTGCCCTGCAGCCGCCTAGCTGTAGTTGACGTGGTCTAAGATCAGCCCGTCTGGAGGAGCGCAAAATGGAGATCTACCATGGGGAAGATCAGATGTTTGATCCAGTAAGCTTTTAAGATCATCCAGTCGCAGGCGTCCTTGGGCCGCATAAACTGCTGAGCCCGTCAACAACCTCGCCATTTTGTAAAGAAAGCCATTACCGGAAAATATGATCTTGTAGCCTACTTCTGTAGTTACCAGCTCACACTGACTCAATACCCTAACATAATCTGTATCCTCAGTCTCATTTCCCCTCTTAGCCGCAAATGCCTGAAAGCTATGCTCCCCCTGCAATATATTGAGTGCCTTAACCAATGAATCAGCATCGAGCTGGCGGGGTAAATGCCATGCTAACCCGGCACTCAAAGGAGGTAATACCGGAGCTAAACACAAATCATAGGTGTAGGTCTTTGTGACCGCCCCAAAGCGCGCATGAAAATCCTTCGGCACTTCCTCACAGTCCATCACCCGAATAGCAGGCGGCAATTTACTATTCACCGCAGGCAACCAATTATAGGCATTCATACTCAGCCCATCTGGCACATCAAAATGCGCCACCTGACCAAGCGCATGCACGCCCGTATCGGTTCGCCCTGAACCATAAATACGGACACTCTGCTTAGCCACCTCGGAGATGCCCTTCTCCAAATAATCCTGAATCGTGTTGCCGCTTGGCTGTGTCGCCCATCCCTCATAGGGACGCCCATCATAAGCTAATGTCATCTTTAGTCGCACAACTTGATTCTAGACAGCTTTGGAAAAAGAAACAACCCCACCTTCATCAAGGCGGGGTTGTTTCACAAAAGCTTTCCGAGGTAATCTTAATTACTGGCCGCGGCCAAAGACCACCGTGTAAATGGTTTTAATGATAATGATGATATCGAGCATCAATCCATGTTTGCGGACATAATAGAGGTCATAATAAAGTTTTTCCAGAGTGTCTTGATCACTGGCCCCGTATGAATAATTCACCTGCGCCCATCCTGTGATGCCAGGTTTCACGGCATGTCTAAAATGATAATAGGGAAACTTCTCCTCATAACCCTTAACTAGCTCAGACCACTCAGCTCTGGGACCTACCAAACTTACATCACCCTTGAGCACATTCCAAAATTGAGGCAATTCATCAATACGCGTCTTCCTGAGGAACTTGCCTATTGGGGTCAATCGGCTGTCATTTTTTTCCGTGTACATCGAGCCTTCCTCGGTGCGCACCTTCATCGAGCGGAACTTATAGAGGGTAAAGGGAACCTCTCTGAGGCCAATACGCTCCTGCCTGAAAATCACAGGACCTCGGCTAGTGAGCTTCACCAGCAGTGCAGCGCACAACATCAAAGGCCAAAAAACAGTAATCCCGATAAGAGCAAATGCAATATCAAGGCTGCGTTTTATGCGATCGTAGGTATTGTTATGCGTGGCAAAACCGCCTTTCAAAGCCCAGCCCATGTTGACTTCACGGGGAGATACCAATTTCAAATAATTACTCAGATAAGCATCGTATGAACAGACGTTATTGCCATTGAACTGGGCAACCGCTAACCTCTTAACCAAATTGTACGGCATCTGATCTGGCGTGTAGGTCACCACATAATTCTCCACGTAGCGGCCATGCATTGATGACTGAAAATTCATCTTAGCAAGCGACTCCAGCACTGGAGACTCAGGATCATCCTCAATCAAATGCTCGCCCACGTCAGAATCGAAAGGGTCGATGACAATGACCTCATGACTCACCGACTCTCTTTTTAACCTCTGGTACAAATCCTGCGCAGCCCAGCCTTTGCCAATAATACAAAAAGCATTACCACGTTGATATTTCAATTTCGCTTTGCCCAGGATGAAACGGTATGCCATCGACAAGATGGGAAAGGCAATCAATGGCACCGCTACCACAAAACGTGCCGAGTTCATGACAAACCCATAACTAACTACCGAATAGATCACCAAAAAAACCGCAATAAAAACTCCACTTGAAACGATGATGTGCTCACTCACAAAACGAAATGTTTTGGTGTTGGTTCGATAGTTGTAGCCGCCGATCAGAGCTACCCCAAGAACGCTCATCATTTCAATGACCAACAAAATCCTTCTACTTACCGTGGTGAGTAGCTGCTCATCATATCTGATGTAGTTGGCAATGATGAAGATGGAGGCAATGAGCCACACATCAAATAAAATCAGCGCTGCTGGATAAACATGACGAATAATATCACGCTTCCAATGCAGGACAGCCCCATGTTGATGTTTGTCAGCTTCATCAAAAATAGATCCCATCGCCATGTCCGACGTATCATCTAAGGCTATGATACTGCCAATATTATCGGAGTCGTCTTGGCCTCTATTACCAGTGTTACGATATTCGGGAATCATCGGTGTGTGTGTGAAAAATGCGAGAAATTGACGCCCAGCGCCCATTATTAAATAAAATATTAATTAAGCTGCACTGTTGCGTCAATATTTTAAAATAATAAGTCGGGTGGCTTATCATTATAGCGCATTTACTTGTTGCTGTAAAATCTGGTTGTATTCCCGCGCCTTTTCAAGATCTCCAAGTTCGCTGTATGACCTGACCAAAATTTGTAAAAACTCCATGCGATATGGTCCTGATATTTTATCAATATGCTTTTCCAATTTCACGATAATTTCATACCAGCGCTGCTTTTCAGCTAGGACCAAGCATTGGAATTTTAGATTGCTACCCAATGGCACCTCATCAATCTGTGCTGCTAAATCAAGTAATGTAATGGCTTGCCTCCAACTTGGATCCCGGCCCAAAGACATTTTGAAAGAACCTGCGATTGGCTTTTGCGTGTATTGAAGCGCTGCATATTCTAGCACCCTTAGAGAATTAATTTTATGGGCGCAGGCTAAACGAAAATGAAAATCTGCGGTGTCCATATACCCTTTCTTCCAGGCATTAATGCCGAGAAGAATATGGCCAGTAGCAACACCATCACCTTGAATGAGAGCCTCACGAATGCTCTGCTCTGGCATACTGCCAATATACAAGATGAATTGTCCGATTTGGGGGGGCATCACCTCTGCAACCGACAAGGCCTTATCAAAAGAAATAAGCGTTCTGTGATGATCAGAATTGCCCGGCTTCTGAAATAGGGTCCGCCCAAGCAAAAGATAGGACTGCGCCATGATCGCCTTTAATTCTGAATCGTCCGGATTGAGCGACAATTTCTTCTCCATCAGAGATATCAACCCTGTCAGGTTTTCATCAATTAATGACAAATTGCCACCGGCATCAGACAAAATACTCAGCGCATCAAGATTCACCTTAAGATAGTCCTCCTTGTTGACATCATCTGCATCCAAGCTTGCCAGCGTCTTGCTCGCAGCCTCTCTGGCATTAAGCTTTTCATTATTGCGCAAATAAATACTACCTCGCAAAACGCCCATTCGGTAATCGGTAACCCCAAGCTCATTCAAAATGTCCAGTGCTGCTTTGGGGCGGTCAGCTCGGTAATACACATTCACCAGCTGCATCTTCATTCTTTTAATCTCTTCGGCATTATCACTCAGGGTGATTGCCTTTTTGATATGATCAATAGCACGTGGCACATTACTACGCCCTCGCGATCTATCCGACAGCAGCGCCGTAGCAGACCAAAGATGCGTCCGGGGCGAATTAAGCTCAGTGGTCAGGCGCTGGCGAAGCATGTCTCTCCTCGGAATATTCCCCATCTCATTAGCTGCAATCATTGCGGCAAACAACATAGCTTCATCTCTCTGATACGCTCTGACAGTTAGTAGCTTCCCTGCTAAGAAATCAGCTTTTTTGTTATTACCCACTTGCAGAGCCGACATCATCGTCTTCCGGTATTGTTTATAGAAATCTTCCTCACTCATACTATTAGCGAGGAAAAGTGTCGAAAAAATCCACGCTAATAAAATGATCATTGGCGATGCAAAGGCAAGGTGCTTCCAGGCTCGTGTGGTGAGCCAGAACATTGATAAATCAAGCAGGGCCTGAAACGGAACAAACAAAAAGCCTAAGCGCTTGCGAATACGCCGACCTAACTCATCGGGAATGAGCCGCGACAGCTGCCATATCAAAAAAGCGGGAAATCTGGTTAAAAGAACCCAAATGAAACGCAAGATGGATTTGTGCTTTAGCTTAGCAAGCCTGTGTTGACCGTATGGGTTATTCATTATTTTGTCTTTAATGAGCTGCTACTATTTAGGGCTATGACTGGCGATTGCCCTTCTTATTTGCTCGCGGAAATCGACATACATGAGCCTGATTTGCTCCTTGGTTGCCTCGTCTAGGGGAAGCGGATTAGCGACCATGCACTGGGTCTGGTAGAGTGTCCGCCGGTCTTGGTCATAGGCATCACCAAATGGTGGAGTCATCTGATTGCGTTGAAGGCGATAAACGAGCATCGAGAGATCATGCTTTGCTGGCTTTGGAACTACGGGACTACCGAGGTGGTCACAGTTACTACATAAAATGAAGCCCGCATTGCCATTGGGCAGAAGCATATCTGTCTCAGAAGCCTGCCATTCAAAGGCAGGCAACTTCCTCACAATTTTTTCATCCACAAGCTGCCAGCCCACCTTGTAATAACAGCGTTTCACATCATGCCATTCATGAAACGGATAGTCTAAGGAGAAAGTAACCGTTAATCCGTTGTACTTTAGCCGCCAGGTGCTGGAGAAAGCCCCCCACACATTGGATGCGTCTCGCCTCTCGGTATCATAACTGGTAAGTTCCCAACCATCACGATCAGGAACAAATGAATTTTCGCCCAACTTCGTCAGGCCTTCTTCATCATGCATGAACTCCATTTTGGTCACGGCTTGGCGATAGTATTTAACGACTGCCTCCATCCCAATCAAAGATGTCAGTATCACCACGATCACGACAAATGAAACACGACCAATTTTGACTGGCCTCAAAGAGACAAAGTAAGCAAAAATACGGCTCAACTCTATATTAGAGACCGATGTCCAGATTCTAGCAAATGGGCTTTTGGCTCGCCTGATCATATCGCTATCGACGACATCTTTCTTTGCTCGAGAATAAAGGAAGCTAACCAGCGCATCCGTGCACAGCACCAAAAAGACGCCCAGCATCAATGACATCAGATGGTAAATGCCAACATAAGCACCCTCCATGAGGTCTAATCCATATCTTATCTTGATATTAATAACGATGTAGATGCGCAGAATGTTCAGCACCCAGGTCGAGACGATGGACATTAATAAAACCACCAAGCAGTGCAAAAGGCGCCTATTTCTTGCCACACAAACCGCGGCGGCACATGCAATCATGCTTACTAGAGAAACCCAACTACTGCAGATGTGATCTATACGAAAATCATAAGTAGGAAGACTTAGGACATTACCCTGAACAATGTGAGTCGTGCCCCCATAATCGAGCATTTTTGAGGCAGTCGTTGCACTCAAATTCTCCATCCACACCATGATCCTAAGCGTCATCTGGTAGGGGGGCCTCAACAGCAAGCAGAGGAGTAATAACAAGCCCAACAAATTCTCTACTTTTCTAAATGATGAGATGTAGAGAGCTGCCGTTACCATGATAGCCAACCATGCCATTGTGGCGGCATATGGCACATAATACAAAAGAGCAAACAGCATCAAGAATATCGCTGTCACAAAACTCAACCATAAAGCCCATCGCGGAGCATAGGTATGAGCAATCGGCGCACGCCGCCAACGAAGTATGAACATCACTATGACAACAAAAGCCAACAACGGCCATAGCCTGTAGCTATCCCTCTGCTGCAGAATATCAAAATACACACGCAGCATGGGCAGCCACAATATCGCCGCTAAAGCAGCAACCACCCAAGCTTTCCATTGACTCTGATTATTATTTTCTGACGTCATTTTTTTCGATCAAGTCAACATTGGAGCTCATACTCACTGGGCTTTTTTTACCGCTAGTTTCTGGTGCTGTTGAGCTATATCTGCTTGCCCGATGGCCCTGTAGGCAGCGGCAAGCAATTGATGCACGGATTGCTTACCTGAGGCCCCAGACAAAGCTTTTTCTAAAGATACAATAGCCGCTTGCCAATCTTCATGGTGCACCTGTACCTCGCCCAGCCTGTGGTATAAATCTGGGTGGTAAATCTGATCGCAGCTTCTCAGTG
>Ga0206125_10002758_pt1 | contig 17890 bp, 25 predicted proteins | sample Helgoland_Spring_4_FD_148598 | JGI IMG/M metagenome (GOLD analysis project Ga0206125, IMG submission 148598) | Pelagic subsurface seawater microbial communities from Kabeltonne, Helgoland, North Sea - Helgoland_Spring_Bloom_20160331_1 | ecosystem: Environmental > Aquatic > Marine > Epipelagic ... | reverse complement strand
CCTCCCAATACTACTCCATACACCTTGGGTCACCCATGAATCGTCATCCTGTTCCATGATTTTACCCTTGAAACCCCTGAACCAGGGTTTCATTTTTTGAATACTTTTACCATTTAATACATTTGTAATATTATCACGGATATCCTTGGGATTGAATGGAGGTACGTAGCAACTGAAACCAGTACCGATACCTTCACTTCCATTGACCAAAATCATGGGTAGAGTAGGCATGTAGAAATCGGGTTCAATAGACCGTCCATCATCATCGAGGTAATTCAGAATAGCGTCATCTTTGGGGTCGAAAAGTTTACGAGCCTCGGATGTCAACCGTGTGAAGATGTACCTGGTTTGTGAGGCATCTTTCCCACCCATAAGCCGTGTTCCAAATTGACCACATGGCTCTAGGAGATTGATATTGTTAGAGCCCATGTAATCATTCGCCAATTTCACAATTGTATCAGCGAGAGATACTTCACCGTGGTGATAGGCACTCTTCTCAGCTACAAAGGCGGCCAATTGTGCAACCTTCATCTCAGCGGTCAAATTCTTTTGAAAACATGAATACATCACTTTGCGTTGGGAAGGTTTCAGACCGTCACAGACGTGTGCGATGGAACGTTTCAAATCCGCCAATGAGAAGTTTACCAGGTCCCTGTGAACAAAGTCAGTAATGTTCAACTGTTTCACATTACCATAAGGAACCTCTAGCTCCTTGGGGTCTTTTGCTGTGCTTTCAAGAAGCCAAATCTTTCGATCATCAGCCTTTTTCTTATCAAAAGCCAAAGTAATAGATTTATCAGACATCACATCTGTATCAAACTTGACTGTTAGGTCTTCGATCTGCTTGAAATACTCACGTGCCTCCTTTGAAGTGGAGGTACCCAAACCCTTGTAATACTTGATGCGCCAACCAGGTTGTCCGTTTCCATACCAGGCCCTGAATTTAGAATCCGTATAGAACGACTTGGTTTGATTACCCCTAGAAGCCTTGATGATCGGGGTGACCATCGATACGACGAATCCCAACTTGAGGAGACTGGGCCAGAAATAGTCAATCATATTGAGAATTAGACCCTTGATATGCGAACCGTCGTTATCTGCATCTGTCATGATCATGAGACGACCATAGCGAAGCTCTGAAACATCTTTGTAGTCCTTCCCCTGTTGGAGACCAAGGATCTTCTTGAGATCATTGAACTCCTGGTTCCCTGTCAGCTGTGCCACAGAAGCATCGCGCACATTTTTACACTTACCTCGAAGCGGAAAAACGCCATAATGGTCTCGACCAACCACAGAGAGGCCAGCAACCGCCAGGGTCTTAGCTGAATCACCCTCTGTGACAATAAGGGTGCACTTTTTTGATTGAGCCGTGCCAGCTTTGTTTGCATCATCAAGTTTAGGGATGCCAGTAATCTTAGACTTTCGTGCTCCACCATCAGTCTTGGCAAGCTCCTTCATCTCTTTGAACTTTGAGAGAGCTGTAAGCTCATCGGAAATACCCGTTTTTAGGACGTTTTTGACGAAGTTTTTAGGCATCTCAAATTTAGATCCAAAATCCTGTACTTTGAGTGTGCACTCAGATTTGACTTGACTCGAGAATGAAGGATTCTCAAGAGTGGCCTTTACAAAGATATTGAAGGTGTTCTTCACTTGTTGAGGCTTGAGTTTGATTTTCTTTGCCATCTCCTCGATGACACCCGATGCAACTAGGGATGCCACGTGGTCTACATGGGTACCACCCTTAGTTGTACAGATACCATTGACGAAGGATACCTGTTCTAGACCATTCTCCGAAGGCCCGATACATACAGACCAACGGTCTCCAGTGACTGATGTGACATTCTCAACACCTTCATGCATCTTGGCATAGGTATCGAGGTTCTGTTTGGGTAGAACATCTCCATTGAACTTGACCTTACAGTTTGGGGTTGTGCAAATATTTGCATCCCAAACTCTCTTTTGGAAAATCTTATAGATGGCATTTTCCATCTTAGAAAGTCCAAATCTTCTCCAATCGGGGATAAAGGTCACAGAAACAGATGACGTGGCACCCGAATGTTTTTTAATTTTTGGTGGTTCACAGACGGTCATATTTTTAGACCATTTCTGTGTATAAGTCTGTTTATTTTCATGGTCCTTGATCACGATAGAAAAATCTGATGAGTAGATATTTGTCAATTTGGCTCCATAACCATTGCGGCCGCCAACAATTCTCTTTTGAGAGTCGTCATAGTTGGTACTCGTGAGGAGATGTCCAAATGTAAGTTCTGGGTTCCATAGACCCTCCTTTTCATGCATACGAACACCGATACCACCGAGAGGTCCATTGTTCTCGATAGTCACGGCACCTGATTCCTTGTCGATATCGACAGAGATGGAGGTAACATTTTTGGGGTGCATAGAGTTGCGGTCAATTGCGTTGACGAGGATCTCATCAAAGATTTTCAAGAGAGCTGGGGAATACTTGAGGTTCTTCTTCTCAAACTGTGATTTGTTACTGTTGAGAACCCAGTACGGTTCGACATTTAAGTCGACTGGACCGACATACGAGTCAGGTCTCTTGAGAATATGTTCTATGTGGGTGAGCTTTTGAACTGATTCCATGGTTTTATTACAAGTCTAACTTTTAACTTAGGTTTCACATGAACTGTCGTAATCTTCGATAAGTTCCCTAACAAGAAATTCAAAGAGAGTATCATATAGATCTTCTGGAAAGTCTCCTTCCAGTTCCGCGTCACCATCAATCATGTAATGATGAACAAACCTGAAAGATGCAACTTTGTTTTCTCTCGAAATTTTACCTTCCCACTCTCTATATTGATTATATGGATCATCCTCGTCTTTTTCTATACTATAAACTTCGTGGCGCACATCATCCAATTCAACGTCCCACCAATACTCGGGGTTTTCTTCTTCATCGGGATAAAACTGCATTTTACTAATGAACAAGTCTAACTTTTAACTTAGGTACTGATTTTCTTTTTAACAGATTCAAGAATTTTCAAAACAGATATAGTTCCCGTGAATAAAAATAGTATCTGTTTGGTGAGTGGTATCCGTAATTCATTTGGATGTGGTATAGAAGGTCTTCGTAATTTTTTATGTATTCGTCTTAAAGCATCACATGTTTCGAGATATTTACCCTCTGGCATCTGGTCCTTTGCCTCGTCAATGGTGGTCATCACTATGATTAGATCTTTATCTACTGCCATATTTTAGGTTGATACTTTCTTTTTCAACAATTCCATGAATTCTTTATATGTATAACGAGCACCGACCACTTTTTCTAAATCCATATAGTCAAGTTCTTTAATAATAAAATCATCACGACAAGCGTTGACATAAATATTTTCTCTCCAACATACCCATTCATCTTCATCAATTTCTATGAATACAGTCACATAGACTTTCTTCGTTTCAATAGAAAATTCTACATCACTTTCTGGTTCAAGTGGTTTTCTTTGTTTCTGGATCGTCACGGCATTGTTTTCTGTATTTACTTCAACTACCTTCTGAATGTTTACTTTTGATATAACTGATTCCCGTGTTGGACTTATGATTACATAACCTTTATAATCACTACAATTTAATACACGTACTACCCTTTTAGGGAACACCCATCTCCAAACACCTCTACGGTCATGTGCTGGCGTTGTATCTCGGATTTTTCGTAGCATAGGAAAACATTTACCACACTTAAGCGGTTCGGGTCTAGATTCCATTTAAATTAACATAATATTTTCTTTGGATACGATAAGAAGATATGTACTTCTATTTGATTATTGCAATTTTCATTCTCATAGTGATTATGCAGAACAAGAACAGGGGTATGAAAAGTTCAATCGAGAAACTGATCAGACAGTCAGCTCGGTATGCTACTGCGGCTCAACAGGATAAGTCTCCTGTCATAGCCGTTCTTCACGCCAACTATGCAGCTGCATACCTTTACGCTGTCAAGGATATCTCGAGTAATTCTCAGATACACAATGCGACTGGAATAGATGTTAAGAAATTCAGTGAGCATGTGACTAATGTACAAGATATGGTTACTAAAAAGACTACGGAGACTTGTCCAGAATTTGCGGGAAATGTTGACATTTATCTCGCAGAAATTGGTGGTGAAGCTTGATGAGTACCTAAGTAATGTTTCAAAATTATAAAAAGTAAGTTCTAAAAATGCAAGTTATTCGCGACGAAACGTGGCAACAATGCCTTGCCAGTGCGGTCAAGATGTTTCGCCTCAGTGAGCCCGATGATAAATGCTATCATCTAGCTGATGCGACGTGGAAGTGTAAGATGTCTTATAAGAGACACGAAGAAAAGAAAGAGAGTCGACAAGTTGTTGTGATTGATAAACTCCCAGAGTCTGTGGTGACACAAAGAACACATGTTAAAACATGTCAGGCAACTACCATGTCTGGGAAGCCTTGTTCATTCAAGGCTGTGTGTGGAGATTTTTGCAAAAAGCATCGAATTGACAAAGTTCCTCTCGGGAAGAAGGTTCAATTAAAATCCTAGAGTACTATAAATGTTAGATCAAGAGAGTCTTAGACCTGTAATAATAGCAATGGCTCTTTACATTGCCGTAAATATTCTTTTACCTCGTATCATCACCAAACCCACTGGTTTTCAACCCCTAGATGATCTCGTAATGACTAGCATTGCCCAACGTGATTCATTAATGAGTGGTACTATCCTCATCGGTCTTATCGTCCTCGGTACCAATTACATTCAGGATGAATTCTTCTAAGACATTATTTCTACCAACTAGATTTTTAGTGTGTTCGTGATCCATATGACGAACACGATTATCAAATGCATGTCTCATGAACTCCAAGAGTTGGTCAAAGTTTGGTTTACCCCAAACCATACCCTTTTTGAAGAGAAAATCATCATTCTCCAACTCTTGAAGTCCACAGTCAATTGTATACGGTGTCTTGATATATTCAGGTGCTCCACCATAGTCCGTTATAATAACTGGTTTGTCCCTCACAGCAGCCTCCACCGCCCCCATACCAACACCCTCAGAATGTGAAAAACTTACATAGCAATCGGATCTATGATGAATATCATCCATTTCTTCATTCGAAATGAGACCGTTTATAACCTCCACATTTGGGAATTGAATTGTAACATCTCTACCACACGTTGCTTTGACTACCAGTCGTGAATTTGGTTCATTCAGGCGAACAAATGCCTGAAGTATATCACGAAACTTTTTACGTGGATCCATGATATTCCCAATGTGATAAAATACATACGGTTTTTCTTTGGGTGTAGGAATGTGTGCATGAATCACATAGAACTCATTATCTGGGAACTGTCTAGATAACACCCGTTTACAGAATTCACTAGGTACAGCAACCCTCTTAAATTCTTTCATGATCAGTCCATAATCCTCATGCACTGTTTCTGTCTCACATACAGTCATACAGGCCAGGTTTTTTACTCGCCTTTTTGCGTATGTGATATATTCAATATGCTCCTTCGTTGGAATCGTAAATACGAGACCATGTTCAGACTCAGGAAGCGTACTCCCAAGTTCATAATAGTCTGAATTAGGGAGAAATAGTTTTGTATATTTTTGTGCATGCTGTCCAATACCCGTGAGAAGTTTAGGACCAATGAATATCATTTAGTATAAAGATAATCTTTCTTTTATATATAGTAACATGAACCCACTCCTCAAAGAAATCGAAGATGAAATGAAGCGCACCCGTCTTGACAAGACTCGCCTATATGGTCTTCTAGCCAAGATCGTAGAGAGCTGTCCTCATGTACCCGCGGCTGCTCCCGCTCCTGCTCCAGCCCCAGCTCCCGCTAAGGCTCCCGTTAAGGCTCCTGCCCCAGCTCCTGCCCCAGCTCCCGCTAAGGCTCCCGTTAAGGCTCCTGCCCCAGCTCCTGCTAAGGCCGCGACTCCCGCTAAGAAGCCTGCCGCTAAGAAGCCTGCTGCGAAGCCCGCCGCGAAGAAGACCGATGCGTAAGTATACAAGTTAATTAAAGTTAATACCCCTATTATAAATATATGATCGCACCCACACGTATTTATAACTCGGTATCAAATGAAGACAGGCCAAAACACTGGCGCCAACACCCTAACCGAGTTAGAAGGAGGGTTTACGCGGTGAACAGTCCCAAAGTGAATGAGGACACAGTGAAAATCAAGAAGTTGGAAAAGGAGGTTGACATGTACAAGAAGGCACATCATAAAATGAAAATGATTGCAAAATGGAGTCTTCGTGCGAATGAAGCGGCTCTTTCTGACTCACGAAGCATTCTTCACACTTTGGAAGAACTATATGGAGATGAGGCTTTCGAGGATCAGAGTGGAAAGTCTCTAAAAACAGACAAAGGTAATGATGAGAACTGAGGTCTATAAAATTTGAGAGTTCTTTTTTGTCTAGCAGGTAATGCATGAGGTAATGTGATACCACTTTTATACACGGATCCCATAAATAAACCAGCTGATAGTGCTCGCGTGGGATTAATACCAAATCTAGTGGGGATCGTATATATTCCATTTTTAATATCATCTTCTACATCTTCAATGTCTGCCATATTAGAAACACTCGTTGCGAGAAGACCCATTGCAATCATTTCATTTTCAATAACATCTGTGTGAGCTATGAGATGCGGTACAACACTGATAGCTCCCGCCCAAAAAGTACCCACATAAAAGGGTTTTAGTAATGGTAAATTCTGTTTAAATGAAGGATACATGAGAATACATAGGATTTCTGGTGGTATATATTTAGACTGATCTGTGTACCATAAAATTAGATTCGCAGTCAATAGAGCGGCTGTTATAGATTCTGGTGTATCTTCAGTCTTTCCATCCAAATATCTATCTGCACCATACGCCCATCGTGCAGAAGCCATAATATACAAAAGTGGTAGAGGTTCGAGAGGTGTCCCTGAACACAATGCTAATATAGACATGATTGTACCGACTCCTAATCCGGTTGTCATCTGTATATTATTAGTTGTCACCATAAATCTCAAGAATATCTCGCACGATAGGACTTCTCTCGATATCACTGAATTCAAATTTAATGTACTCAATTCTTTTGGTGCGTTTACCATCTAATTTTGAACATATATCTATGAGACCATTATCTTCATATTTACGGTCATGTTGTTTGGGATCACCTGTTATGACCATCTTACTACCTTCACCTATACGTGTAAGAAGCATCTTCATTTGATTTGGTGTTGAGTTTTGCATTTCATCTGCTATAATGAATGAATCTTTGAATGTCCGTCCTCTCATATACGCTAAAGGGCAAATTTCAATAATCTTCTCTTTGATCATATATTGAATATCACCTTGACTGTAGAATTCACTAAAAACATCCATGATGGGTCTGGTCCATGGATCCATTTTCTCTTCTAGAGTTCCGGGGAGATAGCCTATATCTTCTTCAACAGAAACAACTGGTCGGGTTAAAATGATTTTCTTGTATGTTTTGTCGTTATAACCAGATATAGCTGCATAACATGCTAACATAGTTTTACCTGTACCTGCTGGTCCTACTGCGAATACCATGGGTTTATTCATACTGTAGAGTACTCGATTGTAGTCTTTTTGATGGTCATTTTTTGGCACTATAGTTGGGTGCGGAATCTGTTCAATTCCCTCCATCTCTCCATCTATGTAATAGTCATGTTCGTCGTATGATGATGAGAGTGAAAATTTCAAATTGTTGCGACCTCTTTTACCTCCCATACTTTTTACGCAGAAGATTTATTTACCCACCATATAAACCCACCTAATAATGAAACCAAAACGGCGATTAACATACCAAATGAATATTTTTTAGGGTTTTCGTCTGGAGGTTTATCGGGGAGTCTTTCAACATTGTCATTGAGTCGATCAATTTTACCTAGTAACTTTTCAAGTGCTCTCAGGATTTGAAGTTCTCTATCTTTTGGTTTTTCTTTTACATTCACTGTGGTAATCTCGAGAATCATATACCATTTAGCATCTGGTTGAAGAGTTACGTAGTCACCATCATCTTGTTGTTCATTGATGGTAAAATTCAATTTCTTAATGGATATGGGATTAAAGTAATTTGTTTGTTGATTAAACCGACGCCATTGTTTATCACGTAAAATTATATTATTACTCCCAGAAAAGTGTCTTTCGAGTGGTACTCTAGCGAGTATTTGCCCTTGTCTTTCATCAAGAATTTGAGCAACTTTTGGAATATCTGGACAAACAATATCTACAAACTTTGCTATATTTGTACTACCACTTGCACCACTATCACCAATTTGTGTAATATAGAAATCAACGAGTTTAATTCCTAGTACCCTACTCATATCCTCGACATGTGTATTTGATTTGAGTGTGAGGTCTAGTGAAAATGTATTATTTGTGCCATTCACAAAATTGGAATCAACAACCACGTACTGAACCTTTTTAGGTACGTCGTCAAGTGACATTTCTAATATCACCAGATATTATATTATGGCAGTTTCTATGGCAACAAAGGCAATTGTGTTTACTGGTACTCTTGCTGCGGTGACGTTTATAGATAGTATTCGAGTTTTTAACGAGTATAAAAAAATAGATACTAAAGTTAATAAATAATGATTTATCCTCAGGCTATTATGCAGACAATGATTGGTATGGGTCCTACATACGTTCACTATATTTTCACATGGGTTAAAATGGCTGTTTGGGATGCCCCTTATCGCGTGTGGCTGGATATTGAACTCGAGAAAATCTCGATTGAGCGTAATCAGTACCTCAACACTAGTGATGAAGAGAGTGATGAGACACCTAAGTCGGCCTAAATTATCTAAAAAATTAACAATGACTGATTACACTATTCCAATTGGCGAACTCTTTGTTCATTCAAGTGTACCACTTGGTATCCCTGGGTTGGCCACTGACGAATTGAGAATTGCTTTTCTCCAAGCTACTGAACCACTTTGTCCAGACGTTCAACGAAAGATCTGGGAAGAAGTTCTTTACTGTACCACACCAATTGAACCACCCCCTGCACCTCAAAAATGCCGTTCGGTTTCCTACAATCGGTCGTCGATTTCCTTACCCCGAAATCTATTCGGAATGAACAATCTTTGAGTGATCGAATTTTAACTCAAGATATAATCGAAACGGTTAATGATTGTGGTGAAAAGCGATACATTCAAATTGAAAATGAGAGAAATAAAAAAAGAGAAAGAGAAACTGATTTAAATATTCTCCTTACGAAGTGTAAAAGGTTACTATCCTTCGTAGAGACAACAAAAAATGAATCAATTTTCAAAAAATTGGTGGCTTTCACTGAAAAAGTAAGACAAGCCTTATATCTTGGTGATGACATTCAGAATTTGTTTCATGAGTTTGAACAAATTGAAAATACTACAAAAAAAAGTTCTAAGTCTTTTAACAACCTAAGTGATGTAACGATGATGGGATAATCAAGTAAAACATGGATCTCTTTCATAAAATAATGGCCCTCGTCGACAAGAACTCGGATAAGATCCCCGAGGGAGACTATCTGGAGTTGTGTGACACTATACATGAACTGCGACGACAAGTGAAACCACCTTCATTTCTTCTTGACCAAAATCAACCACTCATGTATGCACCCATGACCGATGGGCAACCACCCGAATGGATTGAGGATCCATTGCCATCTGATCCTGATACTGCTGCTCAGCGATCACGTGAACAACTTCAACAACGGTGGAGAGAACTTGAGGAAGAGGTTATGTATCCTGGTCTTAACCAATTCCTGCAAGAATTGCATGAGGAGTGGTCAGCGACCGATAATATGAGTCCGGTAGAGCCTGGTGCGTATTATCCCCCACCAAGACAGGGAATGCATCAACACGTAGAGGATGGTACCACAGTTGCTGAAGTTTCTATGATGGATATCGACTAACGCCTAGGTCTGACACGTAAACTGTTGAGATCTCTCCACGGAGTTGGTGGACGACGACGAAGGGGTGGTGGTGCCGAAGGATCAACTGTAGCTGTAGTTTCTATCTGACCTGTTAGTTCTTTTAATTTCAAGTGTAAATGTTTGAGTTCGTTTGATATCTCCACGTACGCCCATTCTGTTTTTGTTGGGAACATTTCATCATTTTCCATGATCTCCATGATGTTTCTTAGATGTTCCATACCTAAGTGAAGCCTAGAATTTATATTTTTCAATAAAAAACAATCAACCAACATGGAAGACTTACGTAACCTCATGGCATGCATCGACGAAATATCCAGTCAGATCCCTGACGGAATGTATCTGAAGATGGCTGACCAAATGAAACGCGTTCATGAACACATGAATGGCAACAAGAGCATCCACGATGACACCTTCTACTACAGTGACGATGATTCTGTCCTTGAAAGTGATGATGACTCGGACAGTGACTTCGCCCCGAATCTCGATCGAACACGTCTCTCTGATATTGCACTTCTCAGAGACCAGCTTTATGATCGTGTGAAGAAGATGCACGAGGAGTACAAGGTTCTCATGAAGTGGGAAAAGGAAGCGAGGCGTACTTGGACCCCAATCAAGCGTATGACTGCGTTTCGAAAGACTCAGGCTATCAAGTTGTGGTGTGAAAAGAACGTCCGTTGGGCCCCGGGTGGTGAGGCTGGGGAACTCGTTGGTTACCTAAGCACCGCCGCCGTGAATGGACCGACAAGCGGCTGGACCTGGAAAAACCTGATGGAAAACGGTCTTCGGACAATTGTGTTGGAAATTGGAACCGATGAGGAGAAGGTCCCAGATTTCGTCTACTACGAGGATCTTTCACTCAAAACAATCCAAAAGCTTCCCGCCTTTGAGAAGAAGATTTACGATGACTACAAGGAAGAATGCCAAAGGAAATGGTATGTCGCCCTCCAAAACGCTAAGTTAAAGGTGGTTGAGTCGAAGGCAAAGATGGCCGGGTTTGAGATGTTTTGTGTGGATAGGGAGAGCGAGTTGAGGCTAGCTGATGCTCACGTCTATCACCGTGATTACTGGGAGTCCGCAACAAATGAGTTTTGGGTGAGTGATAGTGGACGAATGGTGGACAGCGGGTTTGTGGCGCGGGTCGAACGACGCCGTTAAAGAATTTAGCCGTGTAATATAATGATGAATGTACTTCAAAATGTAATGCAAATCATAGACAGTATATCCGATAAAATCCCTGAGAACGTCTACCTAGCCCTCTGCAACGAGTTAAAGAAACTCTACGCTTTCATCCCCGATAAAATTAGACCAGCCCTTTCTAGAACAAATAGTGCCACCAACGTACCTTCATCATCACCTGCGAATGGGTATTGGTTTCGCTAATTACTTAAAATTTAGACTCTTTAGAATTGTATGTCGGAATACCTAAGTAGGTTTGAATAAAATATAAGTAAATAATATATGAATAATCCTGTACCTGTAAAACTTCTACCAGCGGGTGCAAATCGCAATCAGCTCATGAAAGCGATTGGTGAAAAGACTCTCAAGTTCAGCAGTAAGGATTACATAGAACGTATTGCGGGAAACAAGACTGGTGGAGGAGAACGAGAACGAGCCCGAACCCTTCTCGCTATTGAGAACGCTTCTGAAATTGCCAAGAAATATCTTCACGCCCCGGGTATGTTTGAGCAGATCATGACAGATACTATTGGAACTCGTGGATATATGTCTTACCAAATTAAGGAGACCACTAATAATCTCAATACAACGAGAAAAAAGCACCCCCACGACACTGATCACGACTTCATTTTACTTACTCATAAGTTTGGGAATAGGACGGGTCATACCGGTCTCCTTCATGTAGAACACCAAAATGGTAAAGTGACTGTATATGATTCTATGTATGGAAAGGGTTCACGATTTTTAACAGTAGCGTTGAAACAGTTTGGGTCCAAGATGGAGTGGAGTACGCCTAGGGTACGATCTATTTTTGGATGTAAAGCAAAGGTAACTGCGAGGTCAGAAAAGGTAAATGTGCAACCTTCAGGTGGTTTTGTAAAAAACAGCTACAGTAAATTTACGAATGACCCGTCAAATTGGGGATCCCTAATTCGCAATAAGCTCGGTGAAAAGGGTGCACGGGGAGCATTCAGACTTTCTCAATACGATGAACTTTCACAACATCATTTCTGTTACATGGAGGCTCTGTATGCTATGATGTTAGCGATTGGTCGCACTACAAATCCGGGTCCTAATGATCCTCGTAAGCGTATCTCTTTCATTAAGAAGTTCATTTGGGGTATAATTCACAAATATACACCAAAAAGTGAACGCAACACTGCCGAGTGGAAGTATTTTTCAAAAACTTTCCCGTACATTATGAGCACCACTTCGAAGACTGGAAAGACACTTAGATTGTTTCAGGGAACAATGCAACTTCCCGATAATGACGGATTGTTTGGTGTTAGGACGACGGCTATGAGCTGGAAGGGATACGATAAAATTGATGGGTCGTGGTCTATTGAGGATGTACTCAACTGGGTACATACTGGGAGGTCACCAAGAGGTAACCGTAACGCAAACTCCAATTCTAACTCAAATAACAACGCGACACGATCGTTCCGCCGCCCCACCAAAAATAACATGAACTCCAACAACTCAAACTCGAACTCAAACTCAAACAACAACAACAACCGTAAGAGCAACTCAAACAACAACAATCGTAAAAATAAAACCTAAGTCAGCTCAAAACCTTGTATTTTTCAACCAACAAACAACAAACAACAAACAACAAACAACAATGAACTTTGAAATCCAAGCTCTCGGTGGCAAGCTCATCGGATCCCGCTCCGCCATGAAAACTTTGGATCGTCTCACGACCCTGCTCCCCAACGCTAAAATCAACTTTGAGGTCCTCCCTCCCCCCGAGACCAAGAAGGCTGAGTTTGGTAGCATGCCCGACTTTCGCGATCCGGTCCCTGACGAGGATGATGATGACATCATGCATGACCCCGACATCCAAGAGATGGTCGAAAACGGAGAACACACCTGTCACATGTTTGACGCTCATTGCCAAGCATGTGAAGATGACGAGGAGGACGAGGATGACATCACCCTCGCGGAGCTTAAGGAACAGCTCGAGGATAACATGACCCTTGCGGAGATTCAAAAGGAACTCGTTAAGGTGGAAGCCACAAAGAAGAGGCTCGAGACCATCCGTCTCAAAAAGGAAAACTACAAAAACTACGAAAACTACGAAGAAAAAAAAGAAACGTTTGAGTTTGTCGATGAGATGACTTACCATTCTCGTACTAGTGATCACCTGCCTAATTTTTAGAAAAAGCGCCTAAGTGAATGTAATAAACACAATAAGTATCAAAAAACTAAACAGCACGTACAACGTCGTCAATTGAACATGCAACTGGATATCAGCCGCAAGATCATGGAAATCCTGGACGACAACGCTCAACAAGTTCCAGAAGGTTTCTATTTGGAGATGTGCAACCAATTAAAAAAGCTACACGGGGCGGCGTCCGGTGTGTCCGGTGTGCCCCAAGATGAACTTGTAAGGAGGGAGTTGGCGGTGAGGAGGTCGAGAAACAGGTTGGAGAGACAGGCCGCGGAGTTGAACACCTTGAAGGAGCAAGTTAACAAATCCGTCCGAGATTACAACAAATGTATGGAGAAATTCAAGGAGAAGAAGAGAAAGTTGGAAGATCGTCTCCAAGTGAGGGATGATATCTTGAAAGGTCGTGAAAAACTTATGGATGATTTCGAAGATAACATCACCCTCGCTCAACTCCAGAGGCAGTTAATCCTCTCCGAGTAGGTCAATTTTAATATTTAAAGTATAACGTATTTAATAATAAAATGCCCGATAAAATAGAGATTAAACATATTCTGTTAGGTAAAGGAACTATAGCACAACTGTTCAAACTACCACAACAAATGATTGACTATCTATGGGAACGTATTGATATAGCAAAAGAAAATCAGGTTTGCCGTAAGAAACTACTAGCAGGTCACGTATCTCAATCGTACAAACTTGAAGATCCACAAAATTTGGTTATTCAAAATTTACATGACATTTTATTTAATCAGGTTGATAATCCCGAAATATTCAAATTTATAAAAGGGGAAATTGGAGCCATCTATAGAAGAGCTGGGTTAGGAAATGGGATGCGAGAAGCACACTTAGACCAGTTGTGGGTGAACTTCCAAAAAAAGGGTGAGTTTCAACCTATACATGACCATTCAGGTACATTCTCTTTTGTAATATGGATGGACATTCCTTATCATTGTAAAGATGAGGCTAAATTACCTTTTGCGGAAAGTGGTTGTGATTCCCCCCCGGGGGGTAACTTTAGCTTTGTGACTTCTGATGATACAAGTAGAAGAGTGTCTGATTATATTATTCAAATGTCACCTGAAATGAACGGGTATTGTTGTTTTTTCCCGAGTGATTTAAGCCATCATGTTTATCCATTCTACACCAGTGATAAAGATAGAATTAGTATTAGTGGTAATATATCGTACTTTACCGAGAAATCTACCACCCCTCCAGTATATCAACTTCCTTTTCATACGTCTGAGACATGAGTATATCACCCCAAAGGCGTTCACTTGATACGAAATCGTCAAACTAATCCTCGCCGAGTAGGTCAATTTCTTTTTCGTAGGTGTGGGACATGAGTATAGATTTTAAGTCTCTAGAAAATGTAATGTATTTTTTTGGTATATCACCCCACAGGCGTTCGTTCGATACAAATGCGTCGAGTGCTCCGTCTTGTAGAAGTGGTTCTAAGAGTAGCCAGTTTGGTTCGGTGTACCTAATTTTACTACACCCTCTTGCAAACTTTCGTGAGTAGATGTACCACCCAGCGATACTTCTGTATGTGTGTATAGGGCGTTTACCCTGCTCTAGACATACTCGAAGTGATGGCAAAATAAAAGTGTGAAATTTTGTGAATCCATCCATACAGATACGTTCAAGTTCGTCATGATTTGCAGCGGAAGACAGTCTTTCTTCAATTATTTCAGCGTATTCATCAATATCAAAAGGGAGCTCCATTTCGATTGAAGGAATGATCTCTTCTTTTTGAAGTTGTTTGAAATGATTGCGATGCGCCTTATCATTCATGACTTGGTCGAATGTGTCATACCCGGATAGAACACCAATATACGCCAGTGAAGTGTGTCCACCATTGAGAATACGAATTTTGGTCTCTTCATAAGGTTCAAGGTCATTTGTTATAGTGACACCGACTTGAGATAAATCCGGAAAGTCGGGGGCGAATTTATCTTCTATTACCCATTGTGTGTATTCTTCACACTGTATGGCATTATAACCAAAATCTGGGTAAAGTTCTTCAACTTCTTCACGAAGAACGTGTGTTGTACGTGGTGTAATTCTATCGACCATACATGATGGAAAATATACATTTTCTCTTACCCAATCTGCGAGTTCATACTGATTGGTTTGATAGAGATAGGCCAAAAATTGTGTTTCGAGAACGATACCATTTTGGCGGATATTATCACAACACATGATTGTGATTGGTGTCTTTCGGTTTCTAAGACCACACGCGAGGTATTCAAAGAGGGGGGACCCTGGTGCATACCCACTTTCTGTAACGGTTATGGTCACCAAATGAACACTTGGGAGTGCGAGCATATGCTTTGCTACCGTCCTATTTTTGGTCCAATCTATGTAGTCAAGGTGAGACCTAACTAGACGATAGGATGTAGGGGTTTTGAGAACATAGTCTTCAATTTCACGAAACCCTTCATTTCTTAGATTAACAGCTACGATACCCCAACGAAGATCGCCAGTTTTCTCCATGTAGTCATCTATATAGACAGCCTGATGGGATCGGTGAAACGCCCCATAACCTATATGAACTATACCAGTTTGACAATCGGACTTATCATACGTGGTTTTGTACATTCTTTTCATTACAAAAGATAATTTTAAGCCACTTAGAAAAATCACCTCAAAATACAATAAGATGACAGAACTTTTACGTGTCATGCAAATTATAGACCAATATTCAAATGTAATACCAGAAGGTGAATATTTAGAAGCTTGTAATATTTTGAAGAAATCATATGAAGATAGAAATGATCCGATATTTCTTTTTGATTATGACAACTTTCGAATACCTCCAGTTACTCCGGAGAATACATTTCATTATTTTCACGACTATTACTTTGATAAAGCTGTGAGAATGGATAGTGATTTTATAAATGGATCAGTTCGTTATTTAGAGGATGAACTTGACATGAGTCAACCACTCAAAAATATAACAAAAGCGGTCAAAGAAACTGTTCGACAACATTGTTGTGCGATTCAAGGTGATATAACTGGTAGTCTCACCCTTGAAGATATGAGTATAGGTGTTGTAGAATTTAGAAATTTATGTAAAACATATTTACACATTGAAAATGATTTTAGAGAAAGATATAGAAATTCGATTGTAGAAAAAATTAGATGGTTTGAAAGATCAGAAGAACATGTGGAATCTTTATGAAAAACACCTAAGTAAAGACTTAATATCTTAAAAATTAAGTAAAAATGGACAACCTAAAAAGTTTGATGCGATGTCTGGACGACATTTCCAATATGATCCCTGAGGGCACCTACTTGGAAATGTGTGATGATTTGAAACGGGTACATGAAATTATACCAAAAGATGATGACCCCCCTCTATTGGATACCCGGCGACCTCCACCCGTGAATGTCCCATTCCAAGTGGTTCAACCTGGTATGGCTGTTCACATAATTGCTAATGAAAGTGAGAGTGAGAGTGAGGGTGAGGGTTTTGGATGGTATGATGAATGGATACAAAATGAGGAAATTATTCAAAGGCTGTACGCTGATTATAACATTACTAAGAAAAGTTTAAAAAAATTAAAATACATTGGAAACATCACAAAAAAGGTAAGGGAAGATGCTATCCGAGATTTTTGTGATGGTGATATAGAATGTGTTGGTGGGTCTGGATGGACGTTTGATAATCTTAATCGTGCTACAATATGGAGTAGTGATGAAGAAGAAAAGGAGTGTACCAGTAAGGCATACGAACGCACACTTTACCAGAATTATAAAACGAGATTCAATCGTGGCTGTGAGAGATTACGCACAGACGCGATGGATATGAAAAGGCAGCTGGAGTGTGAGATTTCTGAAGTGAGAGATCGGCAGAACTACTTGAGAGTGCATTACAACTTGTAAGTTTGGGTACACCACCATTTGTTGCCACCTGTATATTCAAAGATTATGTGGATAAGTGCACCAGCGATGACGTATTCAGTTAAATGTGGGAGGCCGGTGCCAACCTTGGCAAGGGCTGTGATAATAGCGAGGTTCATTAGACCGATAACGATAGCTTCCATGAGAACAGTACTGACTGGTCTTTCCATTTAATATAATCCAAGAAAATAATCTCAATTGATAGAAATGGATGTTGCAAACTTAAATCCTATGGTAGCTCCTGTTCAAGCTGTCCAACCCGTTCAGTCGGGGGGTGGTGGCATATTTATCTATATAATTGTGGTAATTATGTTATTAGTATCTTTAATAGCTGCTGGGTACTTGTTTTACACATCTCAAAGTCCGAGGGTCGTCGACCAATTTCCACCTGGTTATGTTGGTCCCAAACCTGATCCTAGCCCCGGTCCTCCCTCATATGTTGGACCTAGTCCTGGTCCCAGCTACAACATACCAGAAGATGAAGATGACAGCATTGTCAATGTAGAACCTTTGGACACAGACCCAATGTCCACAACTGAAAATTATATGATTTTTTCTACCTAAGTAGGTCTCAAGAGTGAAGAAAAGCAAGAAAACCAAGAACAATGGACGAAATTTTACAAGAACTCCGTGCATTACGTGAAGAGGTTGGGGGTCTAAAAGATCAATTGGGTGTTGGTGCTAGGGTCCCTAGGGTCCCGAAACCTCCCAGAACTCCGTGTAT
>Ga0206125_10002753_pt1 | contig 17934 bp, 14 predicted proteins | sample Helgoland_Spring_4_FD_148598 | JGI IMG/M metagenome (GOLD analysis project Ga0206125, IMG submission 148598) | Pelagic subsurface seawater microbial communities from Kabeltonne, Helgoland, North Sea - Helgoland_Spring_Bloom_20160331_1 | ecosystem: Environmental > Aquatic > Marine > Epipelagic ... | reverse complement strand
AGGAGACGGAGGCATCGTGGGCATGGACCGCTTCGGAAACCCCGCATTCAGCATGAACACGCCCGGCATGTTCCGCGGCGCCTTCAAAGCAGGCGCCTCCCCAAAGGTGGCCCTCTTCGCCACCGACCAACTGACCCCCTGATCAACAAGGAGGCTAAGAAGTGTGATCCCGTCGGGACTGCGTATATCGATTTCTCTGGGCCTTGAGTTTCAAGGGGTGCCCCATCTGTTTAGTCAGTGTTGGCGAGTAATACAGGACAGAACCACGAAAAAGACCGAAATTGAATCGAACCCCATGAAAGCCAATGTAGGCTCATTGGTAGGCTCACGATTCCGCATTGAAAACCGCCTTCTTCCTCCGCTCTTCCTCCGACGGTCAAGCGTCCATCTACATCCGCATCACAGAGGGCAGGGGAGACCAGTTCAAATTCGCCACGGGTCACGGTGTCTTGCGCCCGGAACATTGGAACAAGACCAAGCAGCGGGTGCGCAACAAGGTCGAGGCGGTGGGGTGCGATGAGGTCAACGTCCAACTCGACAAACTCCAAGCCTTCGTGCGCCAGGCCCACCTCGATGCCAAGACAAAGGGCCAGCGTCGGGATCGGGACTTCTACCAACAGGTCATCCAAGACTTCAAGCGGGGCGTTGAGCGGTCGTCCGTGGGGCAGACCCTGACCATTGGGGAGGCCTTTGAGCGCTTCATCGACCATGCATCGAAACACAACAGCCCCATCACGGGCTCCCGGCTCTCCAAGGGCACCCTGGAGAACTACGCCGTTACCCTGCGGCAGATTCAGCACATCCTGATGGACTCAACCACCCTTGATGAGGTGGACATGGATTGGTACCACGACTTCGTCTCCAAGAGCGAGCAGAATGGGCTCAACGGGAAGCCTTTGAGTAAGAACTACATCGGCCGCCACATCAAGGGGGTCAAGAGCGTTTTGGCCGCCATGGAGGAACAGGGGCACGATGTCCACCCCTCCTACCGCAGGAAGGGCTTCAAGAAGATCACTGAGGACAGCACGACCATCTGGCTCACCATGGACGAATTGAAGCAGATGGAAGCCTTGGATTTGAGCGCCCACCCTCCAGGCCTGTCCTTGACCCGAGACCTTTTCCTCATCGGCTGCTTCACGGGTCTGAGGGTCTCCGACCTCAACCGCCTCCAGTCCGCGGAACTCATCACGCTGGAAGGTGCCCGGTGCATCTCCTTCAAGCAACAGAAGACGGACCGCCCTGTACTCATCCCGGTCCATCCCGTGGTGCAGTCCATCCTCGACCGTCACAACGGCCCACCTCGACCCCAGAATGACCAAATTATCAACCGCAACCTCAAGCGGCTGGGTCAGCTGATGGAGTTGACGGATTCTGTGCAGATCGAGCGCACCGTAGGTGGCGCCAAGACAAAGGAATCGAAGACCAAGTGGGCCATGCTGACCTCACACTGCGCTAGGCGCTCGTTTTGCACCAACAACTACCTCATGGGGACGGACGCGCTGACCATCATGGCCATCTCAGGTCACAAAACCGAGAAGTCCTTCCGCCGCTACCTCAAACTCGGCCCTGAGCACTATGCCTCTCGCATGGCTAGCTCTTCTTTCTTCTATCCATGAGCGGCGGAGTGGGGTGAGTGACAATGGTCAAATCAGACGTTCGCCGAACAATTCAGTCGGCTAGTGATTTAGTCGCTAACACACCTAACGGGCAGCCCGAGAACAGTGTCGACAATCCACTCCGTGTACCCTGTCGGCAGATATAGAGTTTTCGCATAGTCACCAATAGGGCTATTGGTGTTCGTCGATGACCAATAATGAATCTGAACTCCTTGGTCGTAGTATTGAGAGCCGGTAGGGTTAGGGTCACCCCTCATTCCCCCGGCTAAACCAGACCATTGACTAGCGTTGTTTCCGTTCCAGCTCGGAGTGTCTGTAGGCGCACTCATCAGAGCTGATGCTACCTCATCAAGTCCTCCTTCGATTCCGAGGAATGTCACAAGTGTGTCGTACTCAAATTTTTCAGGAACGTGCCAGCCTGTCGGACATAAGCCCCTGTCATCCACAACTGCATTCCAGTTATAGAGACGCCCATACTCTGTAGAAAGGTCCCCATTTGGATACTCATAGTAGCATGTAGCGCCGGTGTCACTTGAAAGCCATGCCCAATAGAATCCCTGAATCTGCGGGATTGAGTCGCCGTTTGCATAGTGTTCTGTTCTAAGGTTTTCCTTAATCCAACACTGGGTGCCAATACGGATAGATGTATATGGGAATCCATCGAAGATGATGCTCGGATCTTCACAGCCGACGCTGTCCGTTGCAAGTGGGTCAAAGTCGCAGGCGAAGGGGTCTGTGCATCCGGGCACCTCAAATTCGTCACAAACACCGTCGTTGTCGACGTCATCAATGCATTCTCCGTTGCAGTTATAGCCGAGTTCTTGGTATTCGCAGTTGCCGCTATCGAAATCTGCTTCAGGTTCGTAGTTGCATGCTGTGGAGTCGAGGCAGGCAATGATGATGCCAAAGGGATCTCTGACACAACGCACATTCAGTCCGAAGCCGGGTGCGGTATTCGTTGTGTGTTCTATCGGATCTGTTAGGTATCCATCGAATCTCATTGAAGGAGATTCTGTTGAGGAAGATTTGACCCACCAGTGGCCATCAGTGCCTTGGGCGCTAAAGCCGTCCCAGAAGTCATCTCCGTCTGACCTTCTTCCTCCAGGTCTGGCACTAAAGCCAAACTGATTTAGCTCTATCCAGTCGGTAAAACTCGTTGTGTTTACCCAGTCTTCAACTTTTAAGACCGTCGCCTCGAAGCCATTGTAGCCATTTTGCGAAAGGTATTCCCTCAATGAATTCCAGTCGGTAGTGTCTGAAACGTGCCAACCCAAGGGACATAGACTAGACTCGTTGTGAAGAGCATACTGATTGTAGTAGCGACCGTATAAATCCCATTCATCTGATACGGCTGGACTACCACTATCAGCTGCTTGAGCCCAATCATCTTGGTCAACTGTTTGCCAAGGGGGTGTTATGGTATTTATGTATTGACCATTTCTGTATCGTGTGCTTCTGAGGTTCTCGGCAAACCAGCATTGGTCGTTGATTTGAACTACATTATAAACGTAGTCATCAATTGTTGGAGATGTGCAGGGATTAATCAGTAGGTCACATGTGCCATCATCAGTGTTTGCAGTGGGATTAAATTCTATGAACTCCGGATTTGTGCAGCCATAGATGATGGGCGTCAGGCACGAGCCATCATCTGAATTCGCCTGTTTGGAGTATTCAAGGAACCCCCACTGTGTGCAGCCGAGAATTATCGAGGTGTCCTTCAAGCACCGTGCGGAATGCCCAAGGCGAGTCGCACGGTAGGAATGCTCTGGGAAGGATGCATCAGATGGCAATGGGATGGAGTCGTTATATGGGATTATCCATTGTAAGTGGGCAGTATTGAATTCTCCTCCTACATCACCGCCGGAGAAAGTACTGCTCCAAAGACCGCTCACTATTCCGAGTTGGCCGTATTCAGAGTTGTTGCTGAATGTTCTTGCACCAGAGGGGTGCAGAGTAAATCCAAGGGAATCAGTTCCTTGAAGTCCTTGAGGCCACCCTTCCTCTGCTCGTATATCTGCGGCTGGTGTTGGAGAAGTGGATGTGCTGTTCACGTATGTCGCAAACGTATCAAACTCCTCAACGGACGGAATGTGCCACCCAATTGGGCATATCGCTTGGTTGTTGTTTACTGCATACCAATTGTAAAGATTTCCGTGTGTTGAGACATTGGATAGTTCGTTCTCGTAATAGCAGTACTTGGCCTCGCCAGTAAGAGATTGAGACCAATTAGTTGGGCTCAGATCGAGAGTAATGGGCGAGTTATTTCTGTATTTCGTAGTCCGAAGGTTTTCTGAGAACCAGCATTGCCCACCGATTTGGATCGTACTATACGTGTAGTTGTCGATCGAGGGGTTACCGCAATCTTGTATTTGGTTCAGGCAATCACCATTGTCAGTGTCCGCGAGAGGATTGTATTCGATATAGTTCGGGTCAGTACAGCCATATATGCTTGAGTCACACTCCAGGACCTGAACAGAATCAACAGAGGCGATAAAGACATACCAGTCATTGACTTCGGCAATGAATACACTGTCATATGTGGTGATGATGTCAATTAGGACAAGTGATTCAATACCTACACAGTCGTCGTCGCAATCGAGGACTCCGTCATTATCAGCATCTAAATCAAGGTTCCAAAAGGTGATGAGGCCCAGCAGATCCTGCATGCTGATGAGTCCGTCACCATTTGTGTCGAAAGGGGCCGCTGCTTCAGTCATTGTGACGTTGGTACCCCACCATGTGAGCATGATGCTCAAATCAGTAACACCAATCTGATTGTCACCGTCGAAATCAAATTGTTGTCCTTCACAGCCCTCACAATCGACTGTAGCACCCACAGTCAAGAGAAGAATCAGGAGTAGCCTTTTGTGAGTAGCGATGAATGGGCCGAGAATTTCCATAGCCTGTTATTCAAGATTCGGTTAGGGTCAATGCAATTTAGGGTATGGTAGGATGTAACGGTATGATTGGCCAACACGGATAAATTGGATGTCTCCATTCCGGCGCATTTTCCGAAGGGTCGGCTCGCTTGTATCAAGCCGGGCACAAATCTCCTTGGTGGTTAGCCACTCTTCTTCCTCGCAAGGAGGGCAGTGGAATTCGGAGATGGCCTCTTCGATGAGGTCGCGGATCAGTTGGAGGTCCTTGTCAGTCATGTTCGGGAGTGGTGATGTCCGCGCCAAACCAGGAGGGCGGATGGGGAGCGGTTTGGAGTTCGTTGACCTGGTGGATGCACTTCGGCACCACATAGGGGAGGAGTGCGACAAACACCCGCAGGTAGGTGCGCTCGTCCTCGATCCGCATCCGTTCCAGAGTGGCCTCGACGTACCCAATTTGGCCCGCCATCAAAACGGCCGGCTTCGACAGCTGCCCCATGAAGGGCCTCGACCCCGACAAGGTCCGAGCCCTCTGCGGCCTCCCGCAGGAAGCCACCGTCACCATGGCCATCTCTGTGGGCGAGGGCACCCCAGAAGGCCTCTACGGCCCCCGCCTCCGTTTCCCCCTCGCCGACCACCTCCGCGAACACTGACCTCAATCCTCGAGTACAAGTCCTTTCATGGCGTCAGTCCTTCAAGCAGCGGATAGACGCGCCGTAGTTCTTGTCGCGAATGTCATTGCTAAAGCCGTCAGATGTTGTTGAGCGGCCCCTTGAATTCGCAGATACGGACGTCACTTCATCACCCCAAAACACACCCCGCTCCCCGAGATTCATGAATGAGCCTGCGTCCGTTCTGCGTCCGCTTGCCAGCATGGAGAAGTTGCTGTTATTCTGACCATTCCAGTCATCATCATCTGCAAGCCATTGGGCTTGAGTCTGTCCACTGGGAGTGGAACTCAGAAGTGTGTTGAATGCGTCATTCGTAGGGGTGTGCCACCCACTTGGGCAGACGTTGCGGCCGTCGGAGTGTGCCCACCAATTGTAGAGAAATCCGTGATTAGAAGCATTGGAAGGGTCATTGTCATAGATGCACCACGCGCCATTGGTTGTTGTACTCCAAGAGACTGGATCATGGAGTTCAGGAATGGCATCACCATTGGCGTAGGTCTCCGTCCGCAAGTTCTTCGCGAACCAGCACTGGTCGCCAATGAGGACGGTGGCGTAGTCGTAGTCCCAGTAGGTGAGCGGGTCACCACAATTCCAGTTGTCGGTGACTCCGTCGACATTGCCGTCATTCGCGCTGCCTTGTTCGGCAGCCAGTAGGCTGTCTTGGTAGGCCACGATTTCGAGTAGATTCAAGTAGCCTGTCGTCAATTCCTGCAGGCTCATGAGTGTGCAGGTCTCCACTGTTTCAGTAGAAGGGACGTCCGCAACGCAGGCGGACAAAGTCTCATCCCAATGGGTGCCAGGGCCGCAGTGTGCAGCGGGCACGTTGCAGGAGTAGCAGCTGCCGTCGTCCACGTTGGCTTCCGCATCGTAGTTGCACGCGTTCGGGTCCTTACAACCGGCTACAGGCGAGGACTCTAAAAACAATGCACTTACTTCCAATGGAGTCAACAGGGTTCCCCAGATGCCAACATCATCGATGGCTCCCTTGAACTGATAAGTGTGGTGAAGCGAGGACGCGCCAATGGTCCATTCAAAAGGAACAGTGCTGAATGCGGACACATTGGTGAGTTCGAACTCCTGGATTAAATTGGAATTCAGGTAAATGCTACAGTGGGAGGGGGTGCCAGTAACGCACAAGTGGTACCACTCGCCTACCAAAATTTCGACGCAGTTTGTTGCCACGGTAACATTATTGGGCCAATGTGGTCGAATACGAAGCGAATTGTTTTGACTGGAGCATGTAGCATCTGAATGGCTCGAAATGAGGGTGCCAAGGCCATCATATCTCCAACCATTCATTGTGATCGGGGCGAACCAACCGCTGGGATAGGGGTCCGGGGTCAAATTTTCCGCTTTGAACCAAACTGAATAGCTGATTGCATCGGGCCAAGTGCCAGAAGGATTGCATGCTGTTAGGAGAGGTGCTCCGTACTCACTGAGATAGGCCCCCTCAGCGTTCCCGAAACGATCGGTTGTGAATGAACTTGATGATGAACACAAATTGAACCCATTGCTGCTTTCATCTGCATAGCTTGAGGTGAAAGGGTACCAAGCGATTAAGCCGTCGGAGGGGAAATAATCGGGGACGTCAGAGGTGGTGTCTGCGGAAAAGAGAGTTTCGATTTCCTCACTCGTCAGTGCCCGGTCCCAAATGCCGATGTCGTCGAGGGTGCCCTTCAATTTGTTGTTGTCTCCTGCGGTGGGATAGCTGCATCCTAATGTGATCGGAACGTCTGAGGAGTGGTAGCCACCGATCGAATTGAAGGTGTATTCCGTGTCCAGAACGCCATTTACGTAGTATTGGATACCATCGAGATCAAAGACGGCGGTCAAATGAACCCAGTCCAATGTGCCGACAGCTTGTGTCCCGAATTCTTCGAAGGCCACACCCGTCTCGGAAGCGGTGGCGTAATAGTGATTGCCCAGACTGGTCCCGTGGCGATAGACGGCGAAAGTCCTTTTGATTGAATTGTCGCCACTGCCATAGTCGCCATCGTATTTGTAGACGAACCCGCTGACCCCATTGATTTCCGACTCTTGAACCCAGAGGGAAACTGTCAGACCATTGGGGAAATTCTGGGAAGGGCAGGTGACCGAAGCACTTCCGTCGAAGTAGAGTGCCTTTCCTGCTTCGCCGAATCGATTGGTATCAGGTGCCGTGCCATCCGGGGTGCCGTCGAGTCCCAGCGGGGAAGCGTCTGTGGCATCACCATCGAGGGGGTACCACGCGACCAATCCATCGGTTGGCACATAATCGGGCACTTGTGCGAGGCATAGGCTCGGCACGAAGAGCAGTAGGGCAAGCAGATTCCTCATGAGATTGGTTTGGTTCCCTGCAATTTACGGGATGTGCTGAAGTGCGGTGGGGCTGCTTTTGTGTCCGTCAGGGCAATTGATAGCGGTACCCTTGGCCGACGCGCATAGAGCGGATTTCACCCCGCCGGCGCATCCCGCGGAGCGTGGGTTCGCTGATGCTCAGGGCCTTCGTGGTCTGCTTGGTGGTCAGCCACGGCCGGGAGGACACCCTCGGTGCTCTCTTCTGGGATAATCCAGAAGAGGGCCTGGAGTTCCTGTGCTTCACCCTTGAGGATCAATTCCAGGAGGTGAAGGTGCCAGGGGAGACCAGGATCCCGGACGGTTGCTACCCACTCACCCTGCGCACCTACGGCGGGATGCATGAGCGGTATCTGCAGCGGTACCCCAGCCTGCACAAGGGCATGATCGAGATCTGGGAGGTCCCCGGCTTCACCCACATCTTGATTCACACGGGAAACACCGACGACCACACGGCAGGCTGCCTGCTGGTGGGCGATGAGGTGCGCACGAACGAGGGCAAGCGGAAGGGCTTCCTGGGCAACAGCCGGCCAGCGTACCTGCGCCTGTACCGGCAGGTGACCTGGCAGATCGAACAAGGGCACCAGGTGATCCTGGATGTGGTCAGCCGATGAGGGGACGGGGGAAGAGAAGCAACCGCAACGGGCCGGACCCGGAGTACTCCATCCAGGTGGCGATCTGCCAGCTGCTGGACCTCAAGGCACCGTGGCTGCTCTACTGTGCCAGCGCGGATGGTGCCCGCACCTCCCTGATCGAGGCCAGGAGGATGAAGGCCCAGGGCTACAAGAAGGGCTTCCCCGACCTCTTCTTCTACGAGCCCAGGGGAGAGCACCACGGGCTGGCCATTGAGCTGAAGCGAGACAAGGGCCGGGCCACACCCGACCAGAAGCTGTGGAAAGAAGAGCTGCAGCGCAGGGGCTACAAGGCGGTGATCGCCAGGGGCTACTCGGCCTGCCTGGATGCCATCAAGGACTACTTCAGTGCGGACAACCTCGACTGGTGACGGGCGCAAAATGCATTTGACAATGCACACAAAAAGCAAGAAATTGCAACATGACCCGTCTACTGCTTGCCGTCTTCCTGCTTCTCCCTGCTGTCCTCCTTGCGCAAGACACCACAACTTGCTCCCAACTCGCGATTGACCTCGACGGCGATCTACAGCTTGGAGCAGGTGACATCCTCATGCTTCTCGGTGGTTACGGCACCGACTTGGATGTGGACGGGGACATGATCCCGGACTGCCAAGATGACTGCGTGGGGGCCTACGACACTTGCGGTGTTTGCAATGGCCCCGGCCCACAGGTGCTCGCCATTGATACCATCATCATCACCTACGACAGCATTTACGCAGATGCGATCGACGATTGGCTCATTTTCGAGCTGGATCGAGATACGTTGCTTCATCTCGTTTGCGAGAATCCGGGCTGCACAGATCCCTTGGCAGACAACTTTGACCCTTATGCACAAGTTGGGGGATTGTGCACTTATGGAGGCCCATGTCAAGGCCCCAACTTTGATGGCTACAGCTATTCTGCAGTTCTGATTGGTGACCAGTGCTGGTTGGCGGAGAACCTGCGGACGACGCTGTACGCCAATGGCGATCTGATTCCCGCGGGCTTAACGGGTGGTGAGTGGTCATCGACGACCTCGGGCGCCACCGCTGTCTATGGTGAGGGCAATAGCGACTGCTCGGAAGGCGTACCGAGTATTGACATGTGTGATGAAGTGGAGTCGCTGGCAGCATATGGCCGGCTTTACAACTGGTATGCGGTGGACGATACCCGTGGCTTGTGTCCTTCGGGTTGGCATGTCCCGACCGATGGAGAGTGGACGGAATTGGAGGACTACATAACCTCCCAGGGATTGGCTGGAACAGAAGGTGCTGCGTTGAAGTCGACTTATGGATGGAACGAACAGTTAATCGGCAGTAATGGAACGGATGATTTTGGGTTTTCAGCATTTCCAGGCGGCGTCCGCGTCCAATCTGATGGCGACTTCGCTGCTGCCGGCTACAACGGCAACTGGTGGAGTTCGTCTACGATTCTCGGCAATGCTTGGTACCGGTATTTGGATTTCATCGCTCTAGGTGTCCTCAGGAATGACGTTAATCCAAGACAAGGATACTCCGTACGCTGTCTCAGGGATGCCGAGTGATCACTTCATTGGTCTCTTGTCCACCAGGCTGCGCAGGGTGAAGTAGCCGCGGACGGCGGTCAGGGTCAGCACCTCGTACAAGGAGACCCAAGCGTCCCGGACGGTGAAGTCCAGGCCCAAGCTGTCCAGGGTGATGAAGAGCAGCAGGGCAGCAACCAACACCAACACGATGAGGGGCCGCACGTTGCGAGCCAGCCATGAGGTGCTGGCTGCATCAGAGGCCCACCTGGCGGTGATCTCTTCCTCGATGGCCTGGATCTCACCGATGAGGGTGAGAAGCTCCTGGCGGTCTTCCTGTTCGATCTTGTCGTCCTTCTCGACGATTCGCTTCAGCACGCCGAGTGCCCCACGATCGGGGAGCACATCGCCGACGGTCTCCAGGATGTGGGGTGCCTTGCTCTTCAGCCACTGGCCGATGCGGGTCTCCTTGATCCGCTGGCGGGGTTCATGCACGGTCCCAAGCTGGGGCAGCTTACCTTCCGATGAGGTAAACGCTGGCAACTTGCTGGTGGGGGTGTTCTACCGGTACAAATTGCGGTACAAATTTTTGAACACCTTCGAAAAGCCCTGTAAATACTGACACTTCAGAAGGGCTTGGTGATCCCGTCGGGACTCGAACCCGAAACCGTCTGCTTAGAAGGCAGATGCTCTATCCAGTTGAGCTACGGGACCTCGTGCGGACATTTCCGCAGCGCGAAGTTCGGCAGGTGGAGGCTGCTTTTGCAATGCCGTGGACTCTTTTATTGGCCTGGTCTGCTGGATAGGCCCCCAACTGGTGGTCCCATCGGCATGGGCATGAAACATTCAAAGCGCGATATGAGGCTGTATAACGTCACCATTTCTTAATCCAATGGGCAAGTCGGGATGATATAATCTTCAAGACGCGGATATGCTGAATTGAAGGCGAATGCCTGTACTTCCGGGAATAGAAATTCTGAAAAGTGAAGTCAGCTTCTCCAGTTGTGCTAGATATGAATGCCCTTGTGCCCAACCTGATTGGGGCTTTTAAAGAAGGGCTGTCCGCGGCATTCCGCATGTTTGATGTGGAACTCGATTCGGAAGCACTCGATGGTGCACCTGGGGTGACTTTTGACCAAGCTGTGAGGAGGGTTTATGCGAAACACCTGGCTGTTCCAATGCCCGATGAGCAGCGCATTTTTGATTTGACCGAAGCCTACCGAAAAGTCGTTCAGCGCTTCATTCAATTCAGCAGTTCGATGGTCACGCCCCCTTATTTCGCCGAGACCATTGAGAGGCTGAAAAAAGCAGGACACCCGCTGGGTTTGTGCACGTCATTGGACCAATTGACATTGGCCATCTTGATGGACCGCTTGGGCTGGAATCCCTCTATGCTGTTTGATACATATGCGGTATCCGAAGATGGCAAAACCAAGGCCGAGATATTGGAGGTCTTGATCGGCAGGCTTCCCGACAGTGAAGAGGGCGAACCGGCTTACTTGGGAGCGGTGCCGTCTGACATTGAAGCGGCCAAGCAATGTGGTTGCGGACAAATATGGCTGATGGTCTCCCCTGACCATGGGGAAGAATCCGAGGTAGAATCCGTGGATACGGTGTACTCTGTTTCCAAAGTCTCAGCATTAATTGAAGATCAGGGGGTTGATTGCCAAGTAGATAGTGGTTTATGAGTGGGCCAGTTAAATTCCCTCTGCCACTTTGCATTTGCAGTGAACCGAATGGTCTTTTTGCGGTTATACCCGCATGACGCACGCCATTCCCGCACAAGACGCTACGTTGGATTCTAAAGATGCCTTTGAGGGCCTGGTCCATCACAGGACTTATCTCATCGATGGTGAATTGCGCACTTGGAAAGGTGAAGTGGCGGAAGTCTTCAGTCCCATTCAAACGCTCGAGAATGGCGCAGAGGTTCCCGTTCACTTGGGTTCTGCCCCGGACCTTACCAGAAAAGAAGGGCTTGAGGCGCTGGCCGCAGCCCGCAAGGCATACGACAACGGACGAGGCGCATGGGCGACCGCTCCAGCAGCAGAGCGCATCGCGGCCATGGAGAAGTTCATCGACCGCATGGTGCAAGAGCGCGAACTGGTGGTGAAGTTGCTCATGTGGGAGATTTGCAAGCGCAAGAAGGACGCCGTCAAAGAGTTTACCCGCACCGTCGACTACCTCCGGGAGACCATCACCGAATACAAGCAACTCCACCGCGAGGGCAGCCACATCCACAACGTCGAGGGCACGCTGGCACAAATTCGCCGCGGGCCTCTGGGGGTCGTGCTGTGCCTCGGGCCGTTCAACTACCCGCTCAATGAGACGTTCTGTGTGCTGCTGCCTGCCATCCTGATGGGCAACACCGCGGTGTTCAAACCTGCCAAGTATGGCGTGCTGTTGATCACACCCCTGCTCGAAGCCTTCCGCGATTGCTTTCCTCCAGGCGTCATCAATGTCGTCTTCGGCCGCGGTCGAGAATTGGCTGCGCCGATTATGCAGAGCGGCCAGGTAGATGTGCTCGCCCTCATTGGCAACAGCAAGTCCAGCAACGCCCTGATTTCACAGCACCCCAAGCCCAACCGCGTGCGTCAAGTGCTCGGTTTGGAGGCCAAAAACCCCGCCATCATCCTGCCCGACGCAGACCTCGACCTCGCCGTCAAGCAGTGTGTGAGCGGTGCTTGGAGCTTTAATGGACAGCGGTGCACTGCCTTGAAAGTGATCTACGTACACAAATACGTTCGGGCTGAGTTTCTAGAGAAGTTTGCTGCGGCCACAGACCGGTTGCGGGCAGGCTTGCCGTTTGCCGATGCTGACATCACTCCGTTGCCCGAAAAGGGAAAGGTGGAGGCCATGCAGGCCTACGTCGAGGAGGCCATAGAAATGGGCGCCAAAGTCATCAATGAGAAAGGCGGACAAACCGCGGGTTCCATTTTCTTCCCCGCCATCCTGTTCCCGGTGAGTCGCGCGACTAAGATCTTCAAGGAGGAGCAGTTCGGGCCCGTCTGTCCCGTTATCGAGTTCGAGGACATCGAGGAGGTGATGGCAGACATTGCCGAGAGCGATTACGGCCAGCAAGCCAGCGTTTTCTCGCAAAACCCCGAGGCGATGGGCAAGGTGATCGACCAGCTCGTCAATCAGGTGTGTCGCGTCAACCTCAACGCCAGCTGCCAGCGCGGACCCGATGCGCTGCCGTTTACGGGCCGCAAAGACAGTGCTGTCGCGACCCTTTCAGTACGTGCCGCTTTGAGGTCGTTCAGCATCCGGACCTTGGTGGCGTGCAGTGAAGGCCGCAAGGACATGTTGGAAGGCGTGGTGTCAGGCCGCCACTCCACCTTCTCCAGCATGGACTACCTGCTCTGATTCGAGCAGCACCGCTTCGCAGCAGGCGCAATCGCCCTCGTGATGAGGCGTGAGTAATTGGATATCAGTGGATTAATACCCATCTTACAAGGACTCAAATTCCTTGTATGCGTCTATTTTCTGCCCTTTTGCTCCTGTTTTTTGTGGTTCCATCCCGGGGCCAAGAAGCCTGTTTCAATCCCGATTTATCCAACGACGGGGTTGTCGGTAGCGCAGACCTGGTGCTGCTGCTCTCGTATTACGACCTGACTTGGCCATTGGATTCAGGGTTGAGCTGTGAGGCCAGCATCACGCACCAAGGCCACGAGTATGGTGTGGTACAGATTGGCGAGCAGTGTTGGTTTGCAGAAAACTGCCGCTACTTGCCCGCCGTTTCGCTCCCCTCTTCCATGAACTGGGCGCCGCATGCGTTTGTCTTGGACTATGCAGGAACCGATGTCGCCGCGGCCATGGCGACCACTGCCTATGCCGACTACGGGGTGCTGTACAATTGGCATGCTTTCACCCAGTGGGACCTGTGCCCTGCGGGATGGCACATGGCGACCGATTCGGATTGGTTCGCGATGGAGGCGGCCATCGGGGTCGAGGAGCTTGAACTGGAGACCACAGGTTTTCGGGGAGACAACCAAGGGGAGCAACTCAAGGACAGCGTCATGTGGAACGGCACAGACGACCACGGCATGGCTTTTCTGCCAGGTGGACAGACATTCACCAATGGGACCTTTGGCAACGAGGGGGTGATCACACACATCTGGACCGCCACCGAATTCTCTACGCTCTACCCTTGGCACAGGGTGTTCATGTCGGGTTCTGACGGGGTCTACCGCAACAACAATGTCGCGAAATCAGTCGGGGGCTACGGTCGGTGCGTCATGGATTAAATCACGCGAGCAGTTCTGCCACATTGGTCCGCATGGTATCGGCCAACGGGTCGGTAGGCAAGTCGTTGGCGTCCGTTCCAAAAGGCTCTTCAATTTCTTCTGCCAACAGTTCCAGCGATCCAAATACATAGAGGACGAAGGTCGCCAGCGGAACCGTCCACCAGTTGAACTGGTTCACCAATCCCAGCGGCAAGGTGAGGGTGTAAGCAAAGATGAATTTCTTGATGAAGAGGCTGTATCCGTAGGGGATGGGCGTCTTGAGAATGCGCTCACATGCGCCTGTGATGTCGGTGAATCGGGCGAGCTCTTTGTTGAGGTTGATGAGCATCTCGCCGGAGATGGTACCCGAACGGTTCCAAGCGGCAATGCGGCGATAGAGTTCGGCGGCAATGGCGTTGGGGATGTGCTGCGGATTTGAGGCGGCAATGTCGCCCGCTTGAAGTCCATGGGGACTGTCTTCGGCCAAGCGACGCAGGGTCTCGTCGGGCGCGACGCGGCGCAGGTGGTGGCGCAGGGCGGAAGGATAGGAGGCGATCAGCCGGGTCAAGGCCGCACGGTCCTCGGCGAATTCCTCACCGGGCAGCAGGGCGGCCAGCTGGTAGGAAAAATGCCGGGTTGAATTGACCAAGGCTCCCCACTGCTTGCGCCCCTCCCACCAGCGGTCATAGCCGGTATTGGTCCGAAAAACCAGCAGCAGGCCCATGATGAAGCCCAGCAGCGAGTGCACGGTCACAGTATCGATAAACGCGAAATACTCACGGTATTGGAGTTCGACCCAAGTAAGCCCGGTGGTGTAGAGCGCAAAGGCGAGCAGCACCCAAATCATCTTCCGAAACGTATCGCTGCGGTGGAACTCGAAAATCAGGCCAAACCAAGAACGGGGATTGTAGAGGATCATGTCCTCACAAAGATGGCCGATGATGGATGACTGCCCAATACATAGAGCTCGTCCCAACACGACCTGATGGGATCGACCAGAGTGGATTTTTTTATGCCGTATATAATTAATCTAATCTCCGCCGAAATAGAGGTAGGTGCACTCCTACAATGCGTAATTAAAGATGAGGCGAATTTAGTGCGGTGAATTAGATCATGGTAGGTTGGTAGTCAGGCAGTTGCGCCCTCCTGATTCTTCTTTCTTGATTTATCTTTCTGCGTGCGCGCAGCGGTTCAAAACTGCACCACGGACCAAATTCTTGACAATGAAACTCTCCTTGCTTAGCACGGCTATTCTCTCTGTAGTAGCCATCTATTTTACCCAACAACTCATTCCGTCCGTTTCCCAAGCGGAGTCCATTGGGGCATACGTACTCACGGCCGTCGAAGAAGAAGAAAGCCAAGAGGTACTGTCCTCAGTTGTGGACGCTGGTGCTTCTGAAGATGAGGTGTCATTGACTCCAAACAGCAAATCGGCTGCTGGAGGTTTCGATGACAGTGTTGGCTTCATAGAAGACCTGGGTCTCCATGACGACGACGACGATGACAACGACGACGACGACGACGACGACGACGACGATGACGACGACGACGATGACGACGACGATGATGACGACTGCCACATCACCGTTCATGTTGACACAGAGGCCAATACGGCTTGTGGCTTAGCACCAGGCGATTGCGACTGCCACGGATACCTCTATGAGTTCACAGTCTTGTACACTGGCCCAGACGGAGTTTGGGGTGGTGCATATGACTACCATGACAATACCTACGGAGCGTGGTCGCTTCAGAACGGAGAGACCTACACGTTCAACGTATCCAACTCCAACCACGAAGGCGAAGACCACGAGCACAACGACCCGATGATGTGGACCCACGTCGGAGACTGGGATCACCATGGCACATTCGATGCGACCTGCGGTGAAAGCCACATCGGCGACAGCTATGGCCCCTTCACATTGATCGGGTTCGTAGACGTCAATGGCAATGCTTGTGGCGGCTCAACGGGCTGCAATGGCGCAGCAGACATTACCCCCACCAGTGGTGAAGGGCCTTACACCTATGTGTGGTCAGACGGAGTCACTTCAGAGGACCGGGACGACCTGTGCACAGGTACCTATCACTTGACAGTGATAGATGCCCACGGTTGTTCCGCCTCCATTGATGTAGAGATTGGCGACAATTCAGAAGCCATTGCAGTAGAAGTAACAACAGGGCCAAACACAACGTGCGGTTCCACGCCAACTCCACCTGAGACCGACTGCGCTTGCGAAGGCAAGATGCGCAGCTTCACGTTGGAGTACATCGGCCCATCAGGGGCGACCGTTACCGCCTATGACGACGACGATGACTCTGCCATCTTGGTGGCCACGTTTGCGAACGTGCAATACGGAGACGTTCTGTATGTGTCTGCTGAGAACCTGTCTGGAGGCGACTTTGAGTCCAAGTCTTACATGTACACCAACGGCGGCGACGAGACGGAAATCCACACGTCGTGCTCCCAGAACATTGTAGGGGATACCGAAGGCAACTTTTACATCATCGGATACTCTGATGGTCAAGGCGAGCAGTGCGGCGTTTCAGGCGAAGGAGGATACGAGGGGTGCAATGGAACAGCCCATGTGAGCGCATCAGATGGTGAGGCTCCTTATACCTACCTGTGGTCAGACGGTGCAACGTCGCAGGACCGCGACAACCTTTGTGCAGGCACTTATCAGGTGACAGTGACCGACGCCAATGGCTGTTCAGCAACGACAGACGTGGTGGTAGACGACAACCCTGCCACCGTCACCGTCAACGTAACGACCGAGCCCGACACGAATTGTGACGGAGAGGACGAAGAGTGTGTCTGCGAGGGCTACCTCTACGAATTCACCGTATTGTACACCGGCCCAGACGGCGTTTGGGGTGGAGCGTACGACTACCACGACAATACCTACGGCGCATGGACGCTGCAGAATGGTGAGACGTACACGTTCAACGTGTCCAACTCCAACCACGAAGGCGAAGACCACGAGCACAACGACCCGATGATGTGGACCCATGTAGGCGACTGGGAGCACCATGGTACCATTGATGCGACATGCGGTCACCAATACATTGGAGAGACATTCGGTCCGTTCACTTTGGTTGGATACGTCGATTCCCACGGAAACGTGTGCAACGGCGGGGGCAACTGCAACGGCACTGCCGATGTGACGGCATCGCTTGGGGAAGCCCCTTACACATACTTGTGGTCCGATGGCTCCACAGCAGAGGATCGGGACAATTTGTGCCCCGGCACTTATCACGTTGAGGTCACCGATGCCAACGGATGCACAGGTTCAAGTTCAGTGACCATTGAGCAGGGTACATCCTTGGAGTTGGAGCTGACATCGACCAGTACCGCTTGTCCAGGAACGTGCGAGGGTACAGCTTCCGTTTCGATAGAGGGAGGCACAGGTGCTTACGAAATTCTTTGGAGCAATGGCGGAACCACATCCTCCATTGAACACCTCTGTGCAGGCGTATATACCGTCACCGTGACCGATGGCGATTGCATCGCCACGGGAGAGGTGACCGTGCCAGAAGGCAACCCTCCACCTCCTACGATCTCATTGACCTGCCCGTCGGATACGACTGTGTATTCCGACGAACACTGCGCTTCAGATATTTCTGTAGAGGCATTGGGCATGGCAGTGGAGACATCCACCGGTTCTGCAGCCCTTGAAGTGGGGCCTGTGGTTCATTTTGACGTCGTAACCGAAACCCAAGGAGCAGGTTGCTACACCGTCCAGCGTACTTGGACTGTGAGCGCTTCAGACAGTTGCGATCAATTTGTGACCGATCAGTGCACCCAAATGATCACGGTGAAGGACATCATCGATCCTGTGATCCATGTGACGGATACGGAGGCCCCTTGCGGCCCTCACTATGCGGGCTACACGCACGCCCAGTGGGAAGCCTTGGGTGGCGCTACGGTGACCGACAACTGTGACGACCACGTCACCACGCACGTGACCAACGTGGTGTTCCACGAGGACGACTGCTACGGGTTCTACACGCTGTACTGGTCAGCGGGCGACGAGTGCGACAACCACGCTTCTGCGACCCAGGTGATCGACATCTTCGATACGACACCACCTACTGTGACCATCAGCTG
>Ga0206125_10002749_pt1 | contig 17938 bp, 7 predicted proteins | sample Helgoland_Spring_4_FD_148598 | JGI IMG/M metagenome (GOLD analysis project Ga0206125, IMG submission 148598) | Pelagic subsurface seawater microbial communities from Kabeltonne, Helgoland, North Sea - Helgoland_Spring_Bloom_20160331_1 | ecosystem: Environmental > Aquatic > Marine > Epipelagic ... | reverse complement strand
CCTGCGCGATACCCTGTGCATAATGCGGTCGGTATCATGCCAAAAGGTAAGAAAAAATTTGCAGACTTTTGCCACCTTTCAAAGTCAGTCTTTCACTGCGTAACCCTAGGCATAATGCGAACAGTTTCCTGCGAAGACATCTGGGCCAGCGCCTGCGCTCCAACTTGTTGGCAAACAAAAAACACTGGTTAACAAACAAACGTGTCAATCCAACAGCCAAGATCGTTGGAAATCTCATGCGCCTGTCATCATCCGTCATGATCCGTCATGATGTGCGGCTGCAGGAACTGTGGCACAATACATATTATGTCTAATTGCACCCAATTTGCCTCGTGATCGCACATGCGGAGGCATTATGCGCCCACGCGACGAGATCGAAGGGGCATAGGGGGCGGGTTCGTTTCTCGCAGCGATATATACCCTCTCGTAAATTTTCAACAAAAGTCAGCACATGTTCCTAATGTGGAAAACCCCCCTAGAAAGTCGAAACTCCCTAGAGGGGCCACACATATATACACACACGTATAACAAATTGATTACATCCAAGAGGATGTTTTGTTGTTCTTCCTACCGTAGTAAGCGTTTTTAAAGTTGTCTAGCTCATTATTGAGTAAATCGACCTTTCTATCAGCCATTTTCTCTTCTGCAGTCTGTGCCATTTGTTCTACCCAGTAGTTACAGGCTATAGATAAAGCGTCCAGACGGTCATCATGACGGAGAGCGCCTCTTCCTGAAGTGACTCTGGTCATCTGATGGAACAACATGTAGTGTAATTGTGTCTCAGCTGAGTGTACTTGTGCAGTTTTGTAGTCATTCTCTACAACTTTAGGGTCTATAACAAGGCGGTGGCCTGCCATTAAAGGTTCTAAAGTGTCGATAATGCGTTTCTCTTTCTGCACATTGTGCCTAACTTCCTCAATACTTACGGGATAGTCTCGTTTAAATATAGGAGAGATGAGAGAAGTGAACATACCGTCACCGAAATTCGACTCTATTATGATGGCATTGACCTTATTTCTCTTAGCAATGCGAACAAGTTCTGTTAAAGCTTTCTCTTCATAGCCACCAGTAACACCACCAGCTTCAGGAACATATAGAGTACCATTAAGCATCTTCACGACAGCATAACCAGTTTCATCTTTACCACGACCAGAGGGGTCAATAGACATAACAGAACCAGTATAGGGGATCATGTCTCCTATGATCTTCATTGGTCGATAGAAACGATCACCACGAAGACCGACACAGGGGAGATTAGTCCACTCTAGGTCTGGTGATTGTGACCATACTAGTTTCTCAGGAGCTACGTCAGGATCAACATCATGAATAAGTAGATTACCTAGTTTTAGTGGGTAGCGATCAACATCTGACAGCGCTGTATTAAGCATAAATTGTAGTGCATACCCTGCTGAACCGTAGGATATCTTACGTTCATTAAGGTCGAAATCAGTGAAGCGACTAGGCTCAGTGGCCATACCTTCGGCTTCATCTATACATAGACTGGACACGCTGCTATTATAGACTAGTTCGTTCTTCTTTTCTGATATGGTTTCTGACGTCCATACCTTTAGATTATACCCACGCTCTCCTAGCTTTCTGTACACTGAGTCCTCACATTGTGGAGTTCCTAGAAACATGACCTTGGCGTCTGCCGTCGGTTTAAGGATAGCATCGAACTCCTTGATCTGTTCACTCAGTTTATCCCGCATTGCCTGTGTAGCTGAGTTTGTGGGTACTTCAATATCATCAGCGATAATGAGATCAGCACGGCTACCAGTTAGCTGGGAGGTGATCCCCAATGACTTAACAGAGGGGGCGTGGGATGCTGGTGCGGGGCCAACATCAAAAGATACCTTACTAAACCGTTGATCGTTCTTAGGTTTAAGGTGCATTAAGAGTGGTAGCTCATGCATCAGCCTCAGAGTAAACGTAGAGAAGTCATCAGCACGCGTCTTAGACGCAGAGATAACAAGTATGTTTTTACTAGGGTCTAGCAGTAGCTGATGCGTTACAAAGGCTGAACAGATCCAACTCTTACCCACACCACGGAAACCTTGAATAACACCGCGCTTAGGGCCGTGTTGCATGAAGTTTGCAATGTCGTATTGGATAGGAGTTGGATCACGTTTGATCTGCTCAAGAGCATGCCATACGTAATACAAGAAGTTCCTAAAGTCCTTTAGCTTCTCTGGTATCTGAGTCTGAGTCTGAGTATTCATCAAATGGTAGGATATCAACGAGCCCAGATAGTGGGCTACTCTCAGTAATACTGCAAGTAATTTGATTGTCTCTTAGCAATTGACGTGCAACTCCTAGATGCCCTGACGTAGCTTCTCCATTCTTGATTTGTTCAATAAGGTCAGCGATAGTCAGAGTCATTAACTCTTCTAATAGATCTTTGTTTTTATCTTCCATAATAATTATTGTTCTAGTAGGCCAGAAAGGGCGTCTTCATTGGCTCCTCGTTTTGCAAGTGTCTTAGCCTTTCTTAGGTCTTGATACTTCTTACGGATGTCTGGAAACTCTTCCATCATTTTAGTAAGCCCAGCAGCGCGGTACTTGCCCATTACTTTATTGATAAGATCAACACGAGGGCTCTTAAAGCCTGCTTCGGAGTAGGGGCTTAGCTTGCGGTACTTACCCGACCTAATAAGACGTTCTAGCTCTTGTCTCATTGTACGTCCTCTTACCTTTGTTTCACCCATCAACTGTAAACGACGATCATGTGCTGTTTGTCCTTTTTCATTCACATATTCGTCTAGATCGATCATACGATCCAGCTTAGTGCTAGGATTAGAGAAGCCGTGTTCAAGCGTTGCTAGTTCTTCAAAAACAACATCACCATCACGAGTAGACATAGCTGAAGGGTTGAAAGGGCCTACAAACTTGTACTGCTCTTTAATGATAGGCTCTCCTAGGATATTACGCTTCGGATCGAGGCGGTCGTTGCCCATAGGAAGCTTCTTCATAATAGCGTCTGCAATATTACGTACTTCACGAGTAGTTGTATCACCACCAAGGGCTTGACCTTGATAAAGGATATTAGGAACAAAGCCACCAGCAAGATTGTTGATCATCTTCTCCATTTTGTTTTCAGGATCAGACAACGCATCAGATAGCAGCTGAAGACCAGCAAGATAAGACTTGTCAGTTAAGTTACGAGTCATTGACACAGTAGCTGCGGCAAAGACCTGCTCACCCACGGAGGTGTTAAGATCGCCTCCCTGTTCAAGTTGCTCAACCAAATCAACAAGGACACCAAAGTGTGTGCCTAAAGGATCCATGCCAGAGAAACTAGCATACTTGTTTCCAATGTGGAACGAGTAACGCTGCCACCCTGTTTGTTCCAAGGTCTTCATTTCTCCTACATCCTTTGGCCCGCCGCCAGTGATAAGATCACGGTTGGCCATAATCATGTACAGAAGTGAACTGTTAATCATAACAGACGTACTAATCTTACCGATGGCCCTAGCTTTAGCAATTGGGTCACGGCTTTCTAGCTCGGCCCTCATACGTTCCTGTGTTTGTTTCAACATAGGCATGTCAGGCATACGAGCCATAACATTCCTACTTAACTCAGGAGCAGCAAAGAATGCACGGTCAAAAGAGAACTTAAGGATATTGATCGGAGTACGTACAAAAGGAAAGATGAACTTTAAAAATGGCACAGTTTGTACAACAGCCTGAGCAAGCTCTGCTGCTTTACCTGCGTCATTAGTGAATGTTCCGTAGCGGGCTTGTTCTAGCGAACGTGCTGCGATGTTATCCAACTCTTCTAAGTTTTCTAACCCTAGGCCGCCTTCTTCGATAGACTTAAGCTTCTCTCCTCGTACCGCTGTTTCTGAGTCTACAATCTCTTGGACTTTAGCTCCTCGTTCTGATGGAAGCATTCTAGCTTGCCCTGCGGCTACACCTGCTTCATCCATCTTATTGACTGTGTCCTGCGCGTGTTTGATGACGCCAGCATTACTAAATGCTCGTTCACCGTTAACAAGCACAGCATCCAAACCGTCAGCTACATACTCAGCTAGTTGATCAGGATCTTTAATACCTAGCTTCATTCCCTTGAGGGTAAACTCTAGCTTAGCATTTTGACGGAACATAGACTGCTTAAAGACCTCATCCATTGAGAGAAGAAGCTTTGTGGGAACGTTAACTACATTGTCTCCAATCCAGTTGAACGCTTGTCGCATAGTTTGTTCAGGAGCTGCATCCTCAAAATATTGAGGGCGCTGTGTCTTAGCAGAGTTCTCCAAGGGAGAGCGGCCCACATCAAGTAGTTGCTCGTCCATCTTGTAGGCTTTTAGGAAGAAATCCATACCTTCACGGAAAGATTCTAAAGTAGCCATCTCTTTTAACACTTGGCGAGTGATAGCCTTGTTAACAAAGACACCGCCGATAGCTGCTTCTACTTGTAGTAGCGATTGAGCAATGAAGTTACCAACACCATTCTTTACCATAGTGCGAGGCCCTGACAGCAACGAATTAACGTACCAGTTCTGAGCCTTATCCATAAAGCCACTTGGGTCAGCTTGACGGGCTGTCTTAGCAATACCCAAGGTGTTACGTACAACGTCTTCAGGATCACCAGAAAGAAGGATACGGTTAACAAGTACATCAAAGTTACCTGTTGTATTGTTATCCATAAACTCATTGACGATTTCCTGAGAACGTATTTCAACATCAGACAGGGAAAGTTTTACACGTTTAAACTGTGTAGACTGCAGACCTTGACCAAAGCCTCGGCGTAGGTTTGAACCCGCTGCATTCAAGTGAAGCATCTTTTTAAGAGTACCGACTAGCTGTGCTTTGTCAGCATCAGTAACTCCTGTTCCCTTTTTGCGGATGTTCTCAGCAGCTCTAAACACATTGTCAGCTTGGTCAGCTGCAAGGGATTCTACTACGTACATACGTGATGCAATACGTCTTAGTTCTCCTGCGTCCTTACCAGCTGCATTAATCTCAGACTGAATCAAATCTTTATCAACGCCAGTCATTTCACTGAAACGTTGTACTGCTGCAACAATACCACCCTTTTCAAGGTTAGCGGGATTGAGAGAAGGATCTGCTCTAAGCTCGGCTTCTAGTTTACTTTCAGCAGCTGCTAATAGCTCTCCAAGATCATTAGTCGTTTCAACTTGATCAAGAGATTTACGAACACCAGCTAGTGCTATTTTACCACCACGCTTAATCTCAGAGGTATCGATTTCCATCTCATCGACTAAAGTTTTAAGCTGTCCCGATTTGTTATCTTGTGTACGCTTAAAGAACGCTCGCCCACTTCGTGTAGGGAACATGCGGCGTGAAGACTCTGGGAGGTAATCAAGAGAACTGTATCGTTTCTTATTTTTTGTGACTAGATCACTATACGCTGATACGGTGTCTTCTAAAAGAGTCCCCTTAGCGTCTATACCAAGAAACTCTTTAAGTGAGTCCATGATTGTCTGCCATAGGTTTTTATTATTCTGACTAGGTATTCCCTTAAGGAAGCCTTGGAATACAGGATTAGTCATAGCCTCTGAAATGAACTCATCGACATTAGTCATCCCGTACCATTCATCTAATTCTTTAGCTCCGTATTTCTTAATGTAAGCTTCAGGATCGTTAAAGTGATTAATGATGTTAGCATGCTTTGTTGGCATGTTATCTAAAGCAGTGCGATAAGCAGTTAAAATACTTTTTACATTTTTATCTGTACCAGCGTCAGCAATAAAGTCATCAACCGTACTTAGGTACTTAGGGCCTGTTAGATTCTGATTAGCAGCAGATAAACGTGGTGGAATCTTAGTGACAGCTGTTGCGTGGACAATCTCATGCAGCAGTGTTCCTTCGCCAAATACTTGACGCGGGTCTCCTCCTTTTTCTAATTGTGTACGATTAGTATACAACTCAACTTGACTTGTAAAAGGATTGTAAGCGCCTTGTGCATCCTTGCTAAAGTAAGCTTGAATACTTGTGTTAAGCGTTTCGTTATCTTTACCGACAAGATTTGTAAGCGACTCTGCTAGTTTTCTAACTTCAGGGCTCGATCCGTTTTTAGCTAAACGGTCTAGCGCAAATCCGATTGTTGTTTCTGCATCCGAAGCAGGATTTACATTACCCGCTCGTCTTGCTGTGCTGTCCTGCTCAAGAGCTAGTGCGTCAAGTTTACTAAATGCAGCTACTTCATCAAGGCCTAGTGCTTTACGTAGCTCAGGGTCTTTAACCTGTTCGCCTAGTACATCCATCTTCTTTGTACGTACTCCCCATTGGGAAACACCTTTGCTCATAGATTCAGCCATTTCGTCTGTAATATCTATAGAGTGAGCGGATATAGGTGCGTCTTTAACTCGAGCAGTCTTAACGTTAAAACGGCTATATAGAGTATCAAAGACTTCAGCTGTACGTGGGTCGGACTCCATCCAACGATATTCATCAAACTGTTCCGCTAATTCGTAAACATCATCAGAGTTAAAATTCATATCTACGTTATCTGGTAGATTACTTTCCATAGATTCCCGTAGTGCTTCACGAACGTCTACTGGCTTGTTTGTTCCCTTTCGAGTGATCTGAACTGTATCAGGGAACGTGTCTAAAGCACTAAGCATGTTTGAAAATGAATCCTCAGATTCGCCTGCTTTAGCAGCTCTAATTTTTTCAATAAACTCTTGAGGAGATTTAATATCTAAAGGTGTAGATTTACGTTCTACATTTTTAATATTACTTTTTGTACCAAACTTCTTTGTAAATCTATTAATAGCTTTAGGCATCCGCTCATCATACTGCTGCATGAAAGGAGTGGACTTAACCGAAACAGTGTAATCCGTTTCGACGTGACCCTCCTTCCAAGAATCAACAGTATCAGCTGCTTTTGAGCCTACTAAAGCAATGAGTTCGTCTTTGCTCCGTACAATCTGATCGGTAGTCTGTCCTTTGCGGGTAATCTGAATAGACTTAGAACCATCTTCATTAATTTTATTAATCTGAACACGCTCCACAACTTGATCATACAAGTCGGTAATGTCTTGTCCTTTAGCCCACGAGACACGCTTGTATCCTTCAGCTGCTGCCATCTGTGTAATGGAGCGCATTAGTGAATCTACGTAGCTTTTCTCTATAGGATTACTTTTACCTGATAAAACTTTTTTACCTGTCTTTCCTTCGTACTGACGAGCCCGTGAAATACTTTGTAAGTAATCCGATTGTAGCTCTTCTACGTAAAGTGTTTCAATACCATCTTCGTCAAAACGAGTAGTAGTTCTAAAGTGTGCTAGATTTTCACGGCCATCTCGTTGAGCAGCTTTATCATAGTGACTTGTATAGATACCGTTTTTCTCTTTAGCCATGCTCTCCTTCTGGCTAGTTACGTTTTCGTAAGCAGGGTCGCGGTCAAGTCCACTACGTGGGTTAATGTCTACAGTAAACTCACGATAATTCTCTCCTCCAGTTTGAGTAGCTTCTTTACGATAAATTGCACTAGGTGGGCGTTCTACAACACTAAGTGAAAGCTGTGAGCGTTCTACTGCTTGTCTTAGCCCTTTCTTTGTTATCTTACCGTTAACAATCTCAGAAGGATCTACAATTTCTTTAACATACTCAGGGTCATCTAAACCCATCCATTTGATTTCTTCACCGACACCACGTACACCTCCACCAGCTCGTGCCATTTCATCCGCAATCTTGTTCAACGGAATCTCCTTACGGCTGATTTGGTCTAATGTTCTTAAGGAAGGGCTGTAAGCATCGTATGAATCTACCTCACTGAAGCTTCGCTTTTGAAAGGCATTAGCATTCTCCCGTAGGTAGGCTGCTCCATCCTCACCACGCCGATTCTTTTTAAGCGCCTTCACGCTGGTTATAAGGCCTGCGGCCAAGCCAGTAAGCCCAAGACCCTCAAGAGAGTTCTTAAAGCGTCCTTCAAGCTCTGAGTCGTTTTCGTCAGCTGCTAGGTATTCTGTAAGCGGGTTGCCTAGGGAAGGAAAGGATTGGATCAAATTAGATAAACGCTCTTCTTGAGCATCAAAGGCAATAAAATCAGTAGCACTTTCAGCAGCGAGAACGCCCTTCCAGTTTAGAGTTTGTTTTCCCTTAGCGTTAACAGAGCTAAAAGCTTTGCCAAACCTACCTAGTTTAGAGGCAGCGCTGACTCCTTTAGCGATACCACCATAGGGAACAAGGAACTGTGTTACACTTTCTACAAGACTACCTGCAATTGTTTCAGATTTACCGAGGAAACGGTTGTTGTAATCAGGGAGATAATCAAGAGTAGCGTAGTCTACTAAGTTGTAGATGCTTTGCGCTGCCCCCTCAACACCGCGAAATGGTGCGGCTAGAATATCTTTAGCATAGTCTCCTGCGCTAAAATCTTGGGTTGCTGCGTTTTCTTCTGTAAGAAGTTCTGGTTTAATTCCTAGTGCCATAATTTATTATTTGTGAAAGTTTACTCCGTATTCTCTTTTAAAAACTGCATACTGATAAGTAAGTAACTTATCCATCTCGTTCTCGTCATTAAAATCTATATTCAATACTCGCGCATATTCTTTAAGTGTCGCTAGATTATTTTCGGTATTTGGGTTAATCAATAGATCTAATGATAACATTGGAACTGTCTTTGCAGTTTCTATGCTTAGTTTAGATGTGTCAATGTGATGCATGCTGTGAACATAGCCACTTTCTAGTTCTTGCCATTTAACACCTACCTCACCATCAAATAATATATTTACACCAGCTCGGTAGTCAAAAGCGAAGTCACCTCTAAAAAATGGTATTGTCGTGTCGATAGGCCCATCAGACATCATGCTTTCTAGGTCTCGACGGTATCCTTTATGAGTCCTAGGAGAAACTCGCCACATCTCGTCTCGATTATTTATAAGATCCCTTTTGGCCTGTAATCTTTTCCTTACACGCTGAAGCTTCATCCAATCCCGTCCTTCTTCTGTTTGCTCTCTTTTTCTTGGATTAAAACCTTTAGGCATTGTTAAGGCGTTCTCTATTGTAGAGCTAATAACTAAAGGAGGGCTGCTTTCTTCCTCAACTTCTTTCTTATCCTCTACCTTAACTTCAGTCATCTCATTGTACTTAACCTCGGCTGCTTTTTCTACATCCGCTAAACTATCCTGCACTAAATTGGTGACCTTACGATTTCGATCTCCAATTGCTTTAGGTAAGTCCTTTTTTTCTTCATCGGTAAACGGGGCTCCAATAATGTTTCTTACACTTGTTTGTACGCCTTCAACTGTAGAATCACGTAAGCTGTTTATTGCTTCTGATCCTCCCTCCATGTCTGAAAACCATTCATTTAAAACTTTAGTTATTTCTGCGTTGTAATTACCACCTACTCCCATGCCTACGCTAGTAAGTGTTTTCTCTACACGAACACTTGCGTTGTAATCATTTTGCATAGTGTTTAGTTCTTGTTTAAGTTCTAAACTACGACGCTGTGTAAAGCGCTGAGCTGCTTGTTGTTTTTCTCCTAATGTTTTATAGGTTTCGTTATCAGCATATATTGCATCAACACCTTCTTTAAGCTCATCTTCTAAGCCCGTTACCTTATCTAAGATATCGTCAGTATCCATTCCTAGATAATTCTGACCTTCAACGTCTGTATTAAGACTATCACGATAGCCTGAGACTAAATTAGGAATAGAAGATTTATTATATGTAGAATTTAAACGATCTTCTTCTACAGTTGTAAGTTTAGTTATTTCGTTAAAGTGAATCCCTTTTTCAGATTCAGACATGTCACTATTAGCGACTGCATTTCTATAATTACTTAAGACTTCTAGTTTATTCTCTCCTGTAGGAATTTCAGTAGGTATGCCAGCTATATCAACCGTGAGGTTTTCTGGAGCCTCTTTATCTCCTATAAATCCAAACGCACTTGTAACAGCTTCTGTTATATTTTTACGTTGTTTTTCTACGTCTGCATCTTCTATTCGTTCAAGCCGTTGACGTTCCGATGTAATTTTTTCTGTAAGTTGATTAATAACCCCATCAGATAAATTGGCATTTCCTCCTACCTTGATGCCATCATCTTCAGTTACTAACCACCCAATTAACTCTTCAGCTTCGTGGAAATCACCAGCTTCAATAACACCGTTAACAAGTTCAGTAAGATATGTAGCTTGTTCGGTTGGAGTGTACCCAGCATAGTATTGAGTAAAGTTTTTACCGAATTGTGTGTAATCTGCTTGTTCAATATCTAAACGCAGAGCTTGCATAGAGTTAGAAATAAAAGTCTGTTCAGTCCTTTCATTCTGCATTGCAATGATTCTAGGAGCAAATCTCTCTTCTTGACGAGCTGCTTCTGCCATGAATCCTACCAAGGCATGTCCTTGTAACTCATTGTTCTCAATTAGTTTATTACGTACCTCTTGGAATTGTTTTTCAGGAGCTTCATCACTTCTAGCATAAGACTCTATATTATCCATCAAGTCTAAGCCATATTGGCCTGCGACCTTTGCACCAATAACATTCGCTCCTAGTCTATAGTTGTTAGGATTATCAACAAACTTAAGTAAGCGCTTCCGTTGTAATGTATTTAGTTTGTCTGCTGTTTTCCCTAGAGAAGCTTCGACAGAAGATATATCTCCAGACGAAACAGCTTTAGCTTGTTCAGGTGAAAGAACCTTAGCGATCTCAGCATACTCTTCCTGCTTTTGTTTTTCTAAGGATTTGTATTGATTGAGAACTGGGCCAGCAAATTCGCCTAGCGCATCCGCAATCATACCTGCTGTATTAGTGCGGGGAGTGTCTTGAACTCTTACACCGTAGTTACCTGCTTGGATACGTGGTGTAGAGAAAGAGACTTCGTCTAAATTTAAGTCAGTTTGAACACGACTATCGGAAGCTCCTAATAGAGATTTTAAAGTTTGTTTTCTAGCCATTATAATTTGTTACTTAGAGGGAGGAGCTGTAGTAGAAGCAGGAGCAGGAGCAGGAGCAGGAGCAGGAGCACCGCGGCTCATAAGATCAGTGCCGAAGGAGTACACACTCATGCCTGTCTTTGCTCCATCAAGAGCTGAGCCGAGGTAATCAGTTTGTGCGATAGGTTTATTAATAGATAACAGATTGTTGTAAGATTGCATCTGACCATCCTTTAGTCGTAATTCTCTGCCAACGTCTTGTTGTTCTCCTTGGCGTATAAGCCCATATCGATACGCTCCTTCTTGGCGTGAGTAATCATCGAGAAGGGCCTGTACGGATAAACCAGAAACCCCAGCTTCACCAGCTGAAACAACAGCAGTAGCTCTTGCCTCTCTTGCCTTTTTACTGGCCTTCTGCATTTCCTTTGATCTTTCTTCGTTATCAAAAGCTTGCTGAATACGCTCAGCTGACATCTGCTGAAGGAGCCTCTCACGTTCTGCCGCGCTTGCCCTTTGTTGAACTTTAGCTTGTGCTGATGCTGCTTGTTGTTGCGAGTAAATTGAGTTAGCTGTTGATGCTACTACAACTGCTGCTGCTATCCATGCCATTGTCATAATTAAGTGTCCCCTTCTGTTAATTCGTTAAAATTATCTACTGTTAAAATATCCATTAATTTATCAGTGTTTGTTTCAACTGTTCTATGAACAGTCATCCACACTGTCTCTGAGTGTGTATACAAGGCTCGCTGTGTGCCTGCTTCAGTTATGCCGCTGTGCGGTGCTTTAATACGTTGTAAACCATTCTCCGTAATCACTGAGACATCACCAGACATTATAAAGTATGGGTGTTTTTGTTTGTGAATCTTGCTAATAATAATTTGGCCAGCAGGCATTGTAATTTTACGCACATACATACCATCACCAAAAGTATGCTCTAATGGATTAAGGACATCTATTGTAGCCCTATCATCAGTGGCATTATCATTGTTTATTATTTCATTAGTAAATTTACTAATCTTTTCTCTAAATGCTTGTAGAGGCATAGGCTGAGCAAATACATCAAGGATGTTATTCTCTTCTTCTTCTTCTTCAGCTTCGATAACAAACTCAAGGAATATCTCTCCACCTATTTCTACTTTCTTTGTAAAATCAGCCCCCAGCCAAGACAACCAACGAATGGATGTCTCATAGCTCGCTAAGACAAAGTTTGTTACTTTACCGTACTTCTTAATAAGAGGCTGTAGCCATTCTTTAGATCCCTTAGCGAACGTATACCAATTATCTTTAATACCATCACTACCTAGCAGCCATATATAGCTAGTATCCTGTACACGTCCAACACCTAGCATCGCAAAGGGAACACCCTCAGCGTCTAGGCAGGTAACACACAGATCGTCAGCAGCCATAGCTTCTGTAAGAGCTTCCTTTGATGAGGGGTATCCAAAGGCTTTCGCTTCTGTAATATCTTCTTTCCTCAATAGAGGTGCAAGCTTCTCAGCGTGATCTAATGTAGCTACGCAGACGCTAACACCATTGGAGTATTTTTTAAGTATTTTATCCATATCGACTAGAACGCGGTTTAACAAGGGATTCAAACTCAGCGCTATTAAACTGACTATCGAAAGGCCCATTATTTTCAATAGTAATCTCAGTGTTTTTTGCTTTAGAGTGAATAGGGTATCTAAAGAAGCCGCTACCTAGGCTAACGTTACTCACTGTTGTACTTGTAGGGTCAGTAAGTGCGGAATACTCGGTAATTACAGTTGGCCTTCCGTTATTTTCTACTTTGATTTGAAATGTATTAGTTCTCTCAAAGAATACTGCACCATTACGTAGTAATAAAGGAGAGGCGGCAGATGGTGTAGGCGCTTTACCAGAACCTGCTTTAAATAACTGCTGGCTAAATTTATATTTCATGTCATAGACACGCCCAACATATCCATAAATTGTAGAAGTAGGGGCGTTGCCTACAATACGCCACACACCAAGGTTGTAAGTTACATTAAAAATATCACCGTCATCCGTGATAAACCTATACAACGGGGCGGGTAAGGGACTTCCTGCGCCTAGCTTGTAAGGCATATGGTACGATAACCCTGACCAAGTATTAGGGGAACTGCTTATCTTAACTGATAGTTGAGTATTACCAGCCACACATCTTGCTTCAAAGCGTTCATCTAAGAGAACATTTAGATCATCAAAATCTACGTTGGGGTTCGAAAGGTACGGATCTGCCTTTACCCGCCCAGCATTTAAAGGTAACGTTAAAAGATGCGTCTGATAGTCTCTGGCGACAACTAGGTACATGTCTGATTCAATAAATTCTAAACCCAGTATCTCCCCTTCTATTTCAAACTTAGACCAAGCGCTTAATACTTTCTGGTTGTTACTCCAGAAATAATTATACATATAAATAGATCCTAGTTCTTCGTTACTTACAACAGCAAGCACATCCTCCGAAGCTGTCCCTTTTAAAATACGGATGTTTTTAGGAATATAGGCAGGAATCTGTTCAGTGATCTCATTAGAATCGTAATTATCCGTCGTTTGATTCACGGTAAATTCACGTATTCCTGAGTAAGACCCACGCTTAAACGGGTAGTAGATATAAGCACCCTGCGGTAGAGGAGGTACTTGCTCATCGTAATCAAAAGTAGTTGCTGGGGTTACCGATACAGTCTTAGTTGTTAAAAGATCCCCTCCCTTTAAAACAAACTGACCTGTTTCACTAAATAAAATAAGGTTGTCTTGAAATCCTACAGCAGAATCTAAGTCGGTGACACGCGTCGAAGATACAGATATATCAATAGGAGCGCTATCAAGCAGACTAGAGACCGTAGTTCGGTAGAAGTTATACGAAATATTATTAAACTCATTAGGAACCCCTAAACCAGCCTCCGAAAGTATTACGCTGTCTTGACTAAGGAAACCAAGACGGTTCTTAAAAAAGAACATACTGTTAATTTCTTTTCCTACAAAAGAAGGATTTGGATTACTGTCTAGATCTCCAACCTCTCGGTCTGCAAAGTCCGCAGTCTGAAGAGTAAAAGAGTCTAGGTCGTTATTAATAAGAACGCGAGGCATCGTATTTGAATCAAAACCTTTTTCAATGTCAAAACCTTCAGCCTCAATCCAAGACCCTAGCCCTATACGCGCACCGCTGTCTGTTTGGAAGCGGACATAATAATCGTCTTGATCTATATCAGGATCTCCGCTTACCTTGATTCTAAAACCGTTTTCACACGTGGTTGGTAAGTCAGATATACTGGAAACGGTCTTGTAAAGCGCTGCCATACCGTTGTTACCTAAGGAGTCCTCGGTGCTTATAGTAAAATCCCCGTCCCATACACCTTTCTGTTGAAATATTATAAGGCTCCCGTACTGTTCTACATCAAAATAATCTGTTATCGTGTTATTCGTAGTAGCGTTGGCGTATAGAAGTGCTACAATGGCATTTGTATTAGCGTTTTGGCTGGCATTATTTGCAGCAGTGCCACTAGTCGCGGCTGCAGATAAATCAGTAGTACCAAGCCCAATAGAGGATTGAGGGTCGATTGATACTGTAATAGCAGGAGCTGTTTCTCCATTGAATACTTCTGTAATTCCGAGGCCGCCTCCAGCGGGTGGCACGGTTCGGACTCCACCCCCCGCGTAATCCCCCTGCGTTCCTGTAGGAAAAACCGAGGTCACTACGCCATCTGTATTATTTACTGTACCAATAGTAACTCCAAAGTCAGCGTTTTCATATACAGCTAAATCGGACGTAAAACTCGCAACCGCGCCGACGTAGTCTTGTCCACCACTAGTTAATTGTACTGATCCAACGCGCCATCTGTAGGTGGTAGTTTTAGTCCCGAAAGGAACTCCAAAGAACTGGTTTATATTTTCTGTATAACTGTATTGGTAACGTACAAGCGTAACCGTTGCTGTTGCTTGAACAAAGTTTCCCCCTGCTATAGATGAGGGGTTAACTTGAATTTGAATGGTATAGTCCTTTTTATAGTCGCCTTGTTTAATAAAAACTATAGCGCGTTCAGCTAACGGGGCTGTTTTTGAAGAATCAATAGCTACTGAAGTCGTTTTATTTAGGATGAAAGTTCTGTCAGCGATGGTTAAGGCTCCTATATCTTTGTCGGGGGATGGTGTATGTAGATAATCTCCTGCGGGAGGGACGATGCCTGAGGCCCCATTAATATCCGCTTGAACTCCTGAAATAATATTCCAAGCCTGTAGGACAGTCCCGTCATGAATCAACACGTATTTTTCTGCTGCAGACCGATTAATAAAATGAACGTAACTATTCCTATCAGCAGCATACTCTATCAGCTTAGCAATGTGTCGAGTATTAGGACGTTTTTTTAGGCCGTCCGCAACTGAGCTAAGCGCGTTTACTTGCTCATCACATTGACCTGCAAAACGTGTAGCATCAGGCTGCTGAGATACACCTTGGATAAGGTTAGGAACCGAAGTATTAATTAAAGGCATGTTTTAAAATAAATTGTAATTACGGTTAATACCAATACGAGTTGCTGTGTCGTAGTTATCAAAGACTGTATAATTAGCATTGTCAAAGTCACGATCTTTAAAGTAAATACGAAGCTCTGCTTCCATCTTAGGGAGACGCTGTAGATCAGCGCCGCTCTGTGGGTACAGCTCGGTAAGTATTAAAGCCACACGAACGTTTAGATACTCTTGAAACTTATGAGGGAGATCAAGAACAGCTCGTTGATATATGATCTTAGCTAAGACATTAGAAGGCCATAGAGTATAAGATTTCTTTTTAATGTCGTACAGATAAGAGACTCCTCCTACTTGTTTTATAAAAGTAGCCACACCTTCAACTTCTACATATAGTACGTCAGTACCTAGTGAGATAACGTGGTCTACTGATAAAGTTCCTCCTTCAAATAGTGCAGGATCAGGCCATGTTCCTGTACCTATGTCTGAATCAAAACTCGCAGTAAAAACTCCTTGAGCGTCTTCTTCAGAAAGAGACCAAGTTCCTACTGTGTTTGTGCCGTTACTATCTGTTTTACTAAAGTAATGGATATGATTTGCTTGTACATGCTCATAGCGATCAAGAACGCTGTTATAAGTATACAGCCCGTGCCAGTGTCCTCCTATACCGCTTACAGTAAAGGAGGTTTCTTTTGTTAACTCTACATCTGTCTCAGTGTTAAACCACCAACCACGTCCTTGTAGCTCTGTGTCAGTGTCGCTTAAGAGCCTAGCGCATTCAGAAGCTAAGGCGTTATCCCCCACGTCAGCCACAGGCGGCTCACCGATTAAACGAAGTATACGGTTAACTTCAGGGTTAACACCTGTTTCTGTTGCTGTAGATAACCGTAGTTTAACAGCGTCTTTTAGCACTTCAATTTTCTTATAAGCAAGGAACTGTTGGAAAGTAGATTCTTGTACTCCCATCATCCGCATCTCAGCAGCGTAGTCTCGGTAGGTGTCTTGAGTACCAGCTACAACACCGTCGTAGAAAGATTTCTCTACTGCGATTTCAACTGCTGTTTTAGTGGTAAGCTCCAAGCTCTGAGCATCTACGAGTAGTTCTTGAGCGTCTAGTAACCGAGCTTCAGATGTCTGTTTGTCTACTGTGGATACTGATTCTAATACCTGCTGACTGACAAGCGCCTGTTGGTTGGTAATCAGTCCTGCCTCAGCGGAAACCTTAATAGCATTCTCTAGTTCTGTAAGAGTCTGGTTGACTACTAAAGCAGACTGAGAACCTACTAGGCCAGTCTCAGCTGTTGTCTTTAGTGTGGTCTCTGTTTCTGTAAGAGTTTGTTCAGATACTAAGCCTTCCTGAGCCCCTATTAGAGAGGATTCAGCCGTTGTCTTAATGACAGCAGCAACGGATTCTAAGACCTGTTGGCTGACTAAAGCTTGTTGAGCAGTGATTAACCCAGACTCCGCAGCTGTTTTAATAGCAGTCTGAAGTTCGGTGGCTGTCTGATTGATTACTAAAGCGTCTTGAGAACCTAATAGAGTAGTCTCAGCTGCAACCTTTAGGGTAGTTTGAACTTCTGTAAGAGCCTGTTGAACTACTAAAGCATCTTGAGAACTTATGAGTCCTGTTTCAGCTTTTGTTTTAAGTGTAGTTTCTACCGACTCTAATATCTGTTGACTAACTAAAGCTTGTTGAGCAGTAATTAGTCCTGACTCAGACGCTGTCTTAATAGCATTTTGGAGTTCGGTAGCTGTTTGATTGATTACTAAAGCGTCTTGAGAACCTAATAGAGTAGTTTCAGCTACTGTCTTTAAAGCGGTCTTTAACTCTGTAGCTGTCTGATTGACTACTAGGCCTGTTTGAGCTGTCTTAAGAACAGTGTCTGCTCCAATGTCTAAAACCTTAGCAGCCGATTCTAATACTTGCTGGCTAACTAAAGCCTGTTGAGCAGTAACTAAGCCTGCCTCAGCAGAAACCTTAATTGCGTTTTGAACTTCTGTGAATACCTGCTGTGTAACAAGGTCAGCTTGCTCACCAATAAGTGATGTCTCAGCTACTGTCTTTAAGGCTGTCTTTAACTCTGTAGCCGTTTGATTAACTACTAGATCATCTTGAGACCCGATAAGAAGAGTCTCAGCTCCTATCTTTGAGATATTAGCTACAGCCTCTAAGACCTGCTGGCTTACTAGAGCTTGCTGAGCAGTGATTAAACCAGACTCAGCGGCAGTCTTAATTCCTGTTTGAACCTCAGTAAGAACCTGTGTGTCTACTAGTTCTTCTTGGGAACCAATAAGGGCTGTTTCAGCACCAAGCTTAGCAGCAGTATTTAACTCTGTTGCAAGACGGATTGTAAGGAGCTTTTCTTCAGCGTTCCCTTGAAGGAACATGAACTCCTCAATCCCCATTCCTTTAAGCTCAGCTGGGAAGGAGGTAAAACTTGTAGCTCCCCCTCCATTGCGTACATGAGCCTGAGTCAAGACAGCATAACTGACCTGCTCCTCCATCATTGAGAACTTGTATAAATCCTCAGAGCCTAAAAAGCGAGACTGTAGAATACGCGAAGCTCGGATAGAGATATAACGCCTAGCCTCTTCTGGTAGGTTAACATCAAAATCTTCAAATTGAGTATCTACCG
>Ga0206125_10002747_pt1 | contig 17946 bp, 12 predicted proteins | sample Helgoland_Spring_4_FD_148598 | JGI IMG/M metagenome (GOLD analysis project Ga0206125, IMG submission 148598) | Pelagic subsurface seawater microbial communities from Kabeltonne, Helgoland, North Sea - Helgoland_Spring_Bloom_20160331_1 | ecosystem: Environmental > Aquatic > Marine > Epipelagic ... | reverse complement strand
CCTGGGCCAATATTAGCTATCTTGTTCGTAAAGAGGTTTGGCTTTTGTTGTTCAATTAGTGAGGCTTTTTTGCCTTCAGCTTTAGCTTCTTCATATATAACCCTAGCTTCTAATTTTTCTTTGATAATACCTTCTATAAACCTTTCACCTATTCTTAGCTTTAAAGTATCGACGGCTGCATCCTTTCCAATTGGAAATACATAAACTCCTTCTGCCCAAGTCTTGCCAGTATTTATAAAGCGCTGACTAACGATTGTTAGGCTTGATGAGCCAGCAACTGCAATTTTAATGTCTGTTGAAAGAAGGACTGCACTACTTAGCTCATTGCCTGAACGCATTAATAATTGCCCACTCTCAACATCCTCTAAATTAATTGAAGGCTGATTTGGGGAATATTCTGCCCTTATAGGACTAGTTGAAGACAAAATCATAAGGATGATAAGGGTAAATCCCACAACCGCATTCTTTAGTATGATCAATCCTGCAAGGATTGGTGAGAAAAACTGTTTAGATGTTATTTGGAGTTCATAAAATTCAGAACGCTTGATAATTCCAAATGAAACCAAACTTAAACTGAGAAGAATGAAAGAAATGAGCATGATATATTCCTTAAAAAACCCCAGTGGCATAGGACATCCACTGGGGAATAAGTGCTGAGTGTGCATGGGGAGAAAATACACTCAGAGAGGCCATAAGCTCATTGTGAACTTACTGAGTATCTATTTGGCACTAATCTTTGCAGTCAGCTTTAAGGATATGTGAAACAATTATGTTTAAATATGCAGAAACGATGAAACCTTAAAAAACTTTATGTATTATTATCAAAAATTTTCGTTGATAGCTCATATCAAGCAATTAAAATATCCAGTCTTGACATGAAAACGTGTCATCAACACATAAATGGTTGACTTATAATCTTTTTAACAATACAAGTTAACTTGTTGATAACATATTAATTCGTTAAAGGAGAATTTTAAATGACAAGATACATTATTGAATTAGGTGAGCGCATGCAGTTTGAAGCTAAAAATACAAATGAAATTGTTCTTAATCTAAAGAAAGCATTAAATCGTGAATATGAAGATGATAAAACGTTTTTATTAACATTTGCTTCTAGAGTTAGAGGTTGGAATAACGTCACAATAAATACAAAATGTAATTGCTCATTTGTTCAAAGTATCAAAAAAACAAATTTATTAACTGAATTGTGTAATCAGTATAAGGAGCAAAAAACAACTTACTTATCCCAATGGATTGAAAATGGTTTCGGGAAGATCGAATTTGGGAAGTTAACTTCTTTTCAATTAAATCTATTAGATAAATTAACATTAAAATTAAGAAAAGTTGCTGATAATTTGAATGATCATACAATTTCTGAGATTTTTAATTACAACAATGAAGGTTATCATAACTCCAAGGAATACAACTTATTAACTAACAAACAGCACTTAATTCCGTTCTTCTTGCTAAATTTTATAATGCATACCGTTAGTGAAGAAACAAAAACAGACTGTTCTAGCACTTTACACACTTCGATTTATACCAAATTTCAAGAATTATTAAGCCAATATGCAATCATGTGGCAATTTACTCTAAATCAGCCAATGGATATAAATTTTATGAGGTCAGGATTAAACTATCTTGCAGATATTTTAGATAAACACCCACTTCACAGGTTTGATATGATTTCTGATTACCTGCCCAGCAAAAAAATTTCACCTGCCGCAAAATTGTATTTTGCTTACGGCTCTAACATGGATGATAATCAAATGAAGGCTAGATGCCCTAGCGCTAAATTGATTGGATGTGAAAGCCTAAAGAACTTTGAATACTATATTGACTACAGAGGTGTTGCATCACTTAAGCCAAAATATGGCGCAACAGCTTCAGGTACTATTTGGGATATCCAGGATTCTTCAGATTGGAAAGTTCTGGATCATTATGAGGGAGTAAAATCAGGCATTTATCAAAGATATGCAATAAATACTAAAATTTTCGGCCAGTTAAAAACATTTCAAATTTACATCTCTAATACTTTGAAAGAAGGAAATCCTAGACCAGGATATCAGGAAAATATTATTGAGTCTTTAGTTTCCCTTGAAAGCAGATACAAAAAAGAAATCTCAGACATGAATAAAATCAACAAAGAATTGAGTATGGAATTAGGGCTAGATAATTATGATTATCCATTTAAATCATGGAAAACTGAAATGACTAATTGGTTAGGAGTTAAAAATGTCTGATTTATTCAATCTTATTAAAGAAAAACAAAACTGGTCAGGGACAAGATCAGAATTTAAAGACTTAATTTCAATTATTGAAAATGCTGACGAGAATACTAGAAAACTTAAATCAACAAAAAAACCTTATTCATTCCTTCCTGTAACTGACAGGCGCATTCAATGGTTTTCAACAAAAAAAATTATTCCGTTGCCAATGGATTCAAAATATAATTATGAACATCTAGTATATTATTGGTTAGCAATTCGCCTTAGAAAGCATAAGGAATTCCCATATAAATGGGAACTATTAGAGGATTTACATCTAAAAACCACTATAGAACAAGCTGAGGAGATGCTTGATCCAAAAAATGATAAAGCACAGTCTAAAAATTTAACGGAGCATCCTTTAAATAACTTTACATCTGAGGCTTTAATTAAAGGTTTGCAAAAAATGGGGCGAAAAGAAGGACGAGCACTTAAATCAAACCTCGTACGGCTCGCGATAACTCCGTGGTGTCATGTCACTATAAATGAAAATAATATTGCAGACTTAACATCTGAAGATGCAGATATATTGACCAATGCATTTAGGCAGTCACTCTCAAAGATTATACAAGAGAAATAATAATTGCTTATTAAACTTTGAGGATTAATTTTTGGAAGTAGATTCAATTTAACTTAGGGCAATAAGATACATATGCAGAGATTTTTCTTTATATTTCTAATACTATTTTGCATTCATGGACCTGCATTATCTGACATCACGTTCGAGGGCGCAAATAATGAGATTGTGATCCTAACAGGATTTATTGAAACTGAAGAGCTTGATGAAATTATTACTGAAATCAAAATAAAAAAACCAAAGCAAATGATATTAGATTCTTATGGTGGTAATACTCAATCTGCTAGGTACTTAGCCCAATATATACATGATAATAATATTAGTACTTACGTATCAGAAGTTGCAGTCTGCAAATCAGCATGCGTTATATTATTTTTGGCTGGCAAGAAACGACTTTGTGAAGGTGAGTTAGGAGTTCATCAAGGATATTTACCAATAGATGAAGAAAATGAAAAAGTTAAAATTAAATACGCGTTGGTATCCATACAAAAAGTTATAGGTGAAGAAATTGAGTTACTTAACAGCTTTAACACCCCTCCTTTTGTTTACCCATATATGTTCAAAAATACCGAAGTGTATAATTTCTCAAAAGAAGAAATAGCAAAGATAAATACTGTTAAGAGTTTAGATGAGATGTGAATGAAAATGGAAAAGTTTGTTTTTTATGATTACGAGACAACTGGAATATCTCCAGAATACGATCAGCCATTGCAATTTGCGGCCATAATTACAGATTTAGACTTTAATGAAATCGATAGAGTAGATATTCGCTGCCAATTATCACCACACATATTACCAGCACCAAAAGCTCTTCATGTAACTGGCGTTAATCCAAATCAGCTTCTTAATAATAATTTACCTACTGCATTTGAGTTCGCTCAAACAATACAAGAGTTTACACAAAAATGGGCCCCTGCAATTTGGATAGGATATAATACAATTCAGTTTGATGAGAAAATAATGAGGCAAATGTTCTATCAAAACTTACAGCCAAATATATTTGCCACCCAATTTTTTGATAATTCACGCCTTGATGTGATGAAAATGGTTTTTGCAGTTTTCGCTGAAAATCCAGATATCCTAAAATGGCCAATAAATGCAAAAGGTAATATTAATTTTAAATTAGACCAACTAGCCCCCGCTAATGGCTTCAAGTCTCATAATGCCCATGATGCACTTGGAGATGTTGAGGCAACCATATTCATATTAAATAAAATTAAAACAAAAGCTCCTAACCTATATGATCAGTTAATTGAAACTCGTAATAAAAGTTACAACCTGCGCCTATTATCCTCATTTAAGCCCGTAGAAGTTACTTTTAGGTTTGGAGGACATCTTCCTAAAACCTATGTTGGATGTTTATGTAGCATCCCCTCTAGTATTAATAGAGTAGGTTTTTTTGATTTAAATCAGTCCGACCCAATGGATGTAATTCTTGGAGATAATGAGCTTATAGAAGCTGCAATGCAAAAAAGCCCTCAAAGAATACGCAATTTTGCTATCAACCAAGCAGATACCATCAGACCTGCCAAGAATACTAATGATGAATGGGACCACATATGTTCAGTCATTGAAGAAAATATTGAATTCAGAAAGATTGTCTCAGACTACGTCATTAACCGTTATGAGAGTGAAGAGGATGATAATGACAAAACAATAGAAGAGAAGATTTACGGTGAATTTTATTCAAATGAAGACAAATCTATTCTTGAACAGTTCCAATTAGCTTCTTGGGAGGAACGATTGAATTTATTATCTAGACTTTCAGACGAACGCCTCATTCAACTCGGTCGTAGATTAATTGCATTTAATGCACCCAAATTACTTACACAAAAAGAACACGATGCATTCGATACTTATTTGAAACATAAGTGGGAGTCAGAAGATGAGAAAGCAGAATGGATAACCACAATTAAAGTTAAAGAACAGCTTGAAGAGCTTGAAAAAAATGGATGCGATTTGTCTGTATTAAATGAATTGAAAGGTTTTTATAAAGATCGATTAGAAGATAAAAAATGTTTTATTGAATTTGATTAGTTGGCCAAATAACAGTAAAATTTATAAATTTTGGTTTTTAAATAAATCTAGCATTGCATAGCTGTAATTACATTTACTAAGGCTTGTAATGGGCATGTGGATTAGTTGAAAATATACTGTATAATTCTGAAAATAAGATTGTTATAATTATTGGCGTAATAAATAAATATGCCACATATAAAAACCTTCTCGAAATTGTACTTTTCTCCCAAATCACAAATTTTAATAATGCCTTAATCCACAAATAAAAACCATAAATTATTGTAATTATCATCAAGGTTGTAATGAAAAAACTGAACTTATCATGGCCTGCAAAGATAATTATATTTGCCCACCACATATTTTGGCTTGTTCTGTATTCTAAAAAAACAACATTTAGAGCAATTAATATTAAATAGATAAAGCCTAATTTTACTACGCATTCTTTGAAAAATAAATTTTTTATAATCATAGCTTCTTCATATTAAGTATTAATTAGTCTGAGCGAAAAGAATTAATTAAACATAATATAATTCTAATTAGATATCTATCATCAATTAATTACTAAACTTTTTATATCCTGTTATTGACCTGGTAATTCAAAGTCATTAAGAATGAGATCAAAAGGAGAACACGATGCTTGATAGAATGTTGGAAATAAGCACTTGGGTTCAGGAAAAGCGCGAAGGGCTTGGTCTAACACAGAAAGCATTTGCTGAACTCCTCGGCATGCCAGAAACAGGCGAACGAACAGTTCGTGGCTGGGAACTCGGTGAACACCTTCCAACTCCAGCTAAACGTACTCAGATTGATAACCTACCAGATACAGCCCTTCTAAGAAGCCCATATAAAAATAATCCTGAAAGTGCTGACTTTTCCTTTATAGACTTGTTTGCTGGTATAGGCGGCATTCGCTACCCTTTTCAAAAGCAAGGTGGTCATTGCGTGTTCACCTCTGAATGGGACCGTTTTGCAAAAAAAACTTATGCAGCTAACTTTGGCGAAGTTCCTCATGGTGATATTACTAAAACTGCTGCAAGCGATATACCAAAACATGATCTATTACTTGCTGGATTTCCATGCCAAGCCTTTTCACAAGCTGGTTTAAAACAAGGGTTTAACGACACTCGAGGAACAATGTTCTTTGAAATACAACGCATACTTGCACAACATAGACCAAAAGCTTTTCTTCTTGAGAATGTGAAACAACTTAAAACACATGATCAAGGACGAACTTTAAAAACTATTCTTGATATCTTAGAAGGACGAACGATTGCGGAGATACCAGAGACTGTCCCGATGTCTGAAGAAGCACGAAGCTCATTACGCACAAAACTAAATTACCGCGTCGGATACCAAGTTTTAAAAGCGTCAAATTTTGGAGTGCCACAAAATCGGCAACGTATTTATATAATTGGCTTTGATAGAGATCAGGTTTCCTCTGCCAATCAAACAGACATATGCAGTGAAATTTTTAATCGCCTTAGTAAGGTAACATGTAAAACACGCGTTGGGGACATTTTAGAAAACAATAAAATAGTAGATCCAAAGTATACAATTTCTGACAGGCTGTGGGCAGGTCATCAAAGACGGTTAGCAATGCATAAGAAAAATGGAAATGGCTTTGGATATAGCCTCTTCACAAAAGACAGCCCACATACGAATACGATAAGTGCAAGATATTACAAAGATGGTAGTGAAATCTTAATTGATCAAAGCGATATTGGAAAGAACCCACGCAAGTTGACACCAAAAGAATGCGTTGCCCTTCAAGGGTTTCCAAAAGAGTTCAATGTTGATGTAGTTTCAGACGGACAAAATTATAAACAATTTGGTAATTCAGTAGCTGTTCCTGTTATTAAGGCTATTGCAGCTGAAATGAAGCCATACCTTTATAATAGTTCATTATGACTGTAAAATGACGAGCTTCATAAAAACATTTTATTTGTGGGTTGGATAATTAGTCAGCTTAATTGTAGTCTCATATTGATTCTTTAAGCAGGAGACCAGATGACAAATAATGATTTATCAATGGATGCGAAAACAGCATTAGAAATAGTTTGTTTATTCCTTGCACAGCAAGGTGAACCTTTTAAAGAATTAGGCTACAAAAACTTTGTATCCGCTTATACAGAAATTGGTAAAATATTTAATCGTAAAGCTAATTCTGTTAAGAATATTAAAGATACATTTGATAGATTTACTGATAGCAAACGAAAGGGTTGGAAACCTAAATCAGGTGATACAATCGCCAAAAATCAAAAAAAAACTTTTGAAAACTATTCCGATAAATCTTTTGAAGAACTTTCGTCTTTATCAAAACAAATATTAGGAGAGAATTGGACTAATTTTATTACATTTAAAACACTTTTCGAGAGAGTTGCTCTAGACCAAAGTTCAGAAGTTCAAGTGAAGGTTCCTCATGATAATATTACTGTGGAGTTTTCGAGCAAAACACCCAAATGGTTTGTTATTACTATAGAGCAAATCATAAGTGTTCTTGATGATTTAATGATAAATCAAAAAAATATATTGAAACAAGCAAAAGGTACTAAAAATAATAAGGGACTTATTTTAAATGTACCCAAAACAAATATGATTTTGTACAATGAAAATTTCTGGCGCGAAAAAGTAAATCCTACAATTTCCAATTTAGTAGCAAAAAACCTTACACATACACAACCGAAGGTTACTTTCGAATTATTATCCAAAATTATACATTTTTCTGGTTCCCAGTTCGAACGTAAAGAAGAATTAAACCTTGAGATAAATGCATTACACTTGGCAAAAAATACTCTTCAAAATATACAAAGCCCATTAGGCATCATAAGTGATCTCACTGGAGGAGAAAATAGAATATTTTATGGCGCTCCCGGCACTGGAAAGTCTCATGAGATTAATAAAATAATTTCAGGCAAAATATATACTAGAACAGTTTTCCACCCTGATTTACAAAATAGTGATTTCTTTGGCTGCCTGAAACCTAGAATGGAAGAATCAAAAGTTAACTATGAATTTGTTCCGGGTCCATTCATGAAAGCATTGAGTGAAGCATATCTTAATTACAGCGATCCTGTATATCTCGTAATTGAAGAATTAAACCGCGCTCCTGCTTCCGCAGTATTTGGTGATTTGTTTCTATTACTAGATCGAAATGATGATGGGCAAGGTGAATATGATGTGGATTTTCCATCACCAGAAAGCCTTAAATGGTTTAATTATGAGACTGGAATGACTTGTGAAAAGATACTTATACCATCTAATTTATATATTTATGCGAGTATGAACAGTGCTGATCAGGGAGTGTATCCTATAGATACTGCATTTCGAAGAAGATGGCAGCAAGAATATTTACCATTAGATTATAAAAAGGGACCGGTTGGTAAAGTTTCTTATGTAGATAAAAACAACAATAGAAGGACTATAAAATGGCAATTTTTTGTAGAAGCCTTAAACAATTTCTTAACTAGTATAGAAGATCAATCAATAGCTGAAGATAGACTAATAGGCCAATGGTTTGTGAAAGTTAAAGAGCTAGATGGAAAAGGAATACCTGAAAAAATCCTACTATACCTTTGGGATGATTTACTTCGACATGAAGGTCGTGAAAAAATATTTGATTTAGATAAAATCAAAACATATGGGGATCTAGCTAAAGCTGTAGAAAATCAGAAACATTTTTTATCAACCGCATTTACTGAACATTTAAACAAAAACCCAGATACAAATGCTGAAATCTAAAAGACCAAAAATATTTTCTGATAGAGATCCAATAAGTAAATTAAGCTCTGAAGCTAAAAATATTTACCTTGCGATGCTTAGCTCAGGACATGGGAAATTGGAGCAAAAGGACAAAGTTCAATTCTGTGGAATGGTACATCATCCTAAAGATGGTAGTGCTGTCTTTCTTCCAAGAGAAGCTAAAACTGGGACTTCAGATTATGATTATGAAACTGCTAAATTAACCATGAAAGCACTTGCTAGATTTAGCATTGAAACTTCAAATCGCCAATTCCAAGATGATGGTGAAACTGGTAACCCTGAACTACTATCGGTAATAAAAAAATTATCTGATGATTTTATAAAAAATGGTCTTTTCTTTGAACGTATTCGGAAAGATACATTAAATTCAGGAAAAGCTAATTGGGGGAAAACAATAAAACGTGAACTACCAATGCCTAATAAATTTAAGCAACCAATATTTATAAACATACATTCCAGTCGTTCACGTAGAAGTCATGATACACTTTTAGCACAAATTCAGGCAGCAGTTATCAATGAAATTCATCAAGCTCATTCTTGGTGGCTTAATAATATGTCTGGCAGAATAAGTGAATTGTCTTCTTGCAACCGACCACAATTTCCAAGAACTATATGGGCTAATAAATTAGACGCATTAATGCCTTCTTTATATTCAAGCAGATCTATTTTTCTCGCTAATTATTTAAGGTACTATCTAAGAAAGTTACGCACCTCTTCTGATGGTTCATTTGTATTTGGATTGAATGATTTTCATACAGTATGGGAAACTATCCTTAAGAAAACTATAAGTAGATCTCCTTATGATCGTTTGAAAAATTGGAATAGTAAATTACCAATACCTGTCTACTCTAAAAAAGATAATAGTGAGATAATGTCTAAACTAAAAGGTATGCAGACTGACATTATCCTCGAAGACGAGATAGGATATACAATTATTGATGCAAAATATTACTCTGCAAAAAGTGCTAATACTGCACCTGGATGGCCTGATATAGCCAAACAGTTTTTTTATGAGAAAGCGCTGCGCGAGGTAGTTGATAGTCCGAATAAAATGCCATCCAACATCAAAAATATATTTGTTTTTCCAAGTAGAACTAAAGATGGCCCTTTAACTCAAGTAATGCTCCAACATAGAAAGTCAGAAAAAACAGTCAGTGATTACTTTCCACCTATCAGTTGCATGTATGTACCTGTTCGCAATGCACTTGAACTATATGTAAATGGCAAACAAGGAATAGAAATAAATATTGCAGATGATACATAAAAGAAACTATTGTATTAAGATAACAAACAAATACTCGCATGCCTCACCAGATCAATTAAAGAAAAATATGAATATTGAAGAGTAGTACCTACTTGACACTTATTGATACTTTGGATTGAATTATTAAAAATATAAATCAGTCCATTTAAAAGCTTTTTTATAATCAATAAGATGATTTAGGCTGGGAGTTAATTGTAAAATTTCAAAAAATTCATCAAATCAAAAGTTATTTCTTCGAACTGTGGATGCTACACCCCATGCCGCGTCACTTATAGAAGGCCATAGAGATTTTGGTTATAACCTCGAGACTGCGCTTGCTGATATAATTGATAATGCAATAACCGCTGGAGCTAGAAATTTAGCTCTTGTCGCTGACACTGTTACTGAAAATCCATGGATTGCATTATCAGATGATGGTTCAGGAATGTCTGAAAAAGAATTAATTGAAGCTATGCGATTAGGGTCAAAGAACCCCACAGAAAAACGATTAAAAGAAGATTTAGGCCGTTTTGGACTTGGATTAAAAAGTGCGAGTTTTTCCCAATGCAGAAGCTTAACTGTATTAACCCGAAAAGATTCTAACACTTCCTGTGCACGTTGGAACTTGGACCGTGTCGTTAAGCGTAATGATTGGAATCTAGAACTAATAGATAACCCAGATACTGTAATTGGGAATGATCTTTTAAAAGAGAGAGGAACCGTTGTAATATGGGAAAATCTTGATCGATTATATGGCGGGTATACCAATGAACCCCATAAGCGAACAGAACACATGAATTCTGAGCTAACGCGAGCTGAATACCATCTTCAACTAGTTTTTCATCGATTTTTAGAGGGAGTAAAGCCTAGTTTGAACTTATCACTTAATGGGAGATTTTTAAAACCAATTGACCCGTTGGCATCTTTTCATAATTCCACTCAAAAAGATCCAGAAGAGATCCTTCGACTAAATGAAGGTGACGTGAAAATTAGATGCCACACACTTCCACATCACAAACGAATGTCTAGAGAAGAGTGGGAGGAAATTGGTGGCCCTGAAGGACATCTAAAATCTCAAGGGCTTTATATCTATCGCGAACAACGTTTGATTATAACAGGTAGCTGGCTCGGACTTGCTCGTCAAACAGAATTGACTAAACTATGCCGCATTGCTGTTGATATTCCGAATACTATGGATGCAAAGTGGAAAATTGATGTAAAGAAAGCCTCTGCACAACTACCTCCAATTGTTCGCGAACGCCTAAAAAAGGTGGTTGAAAGATTTGTTGGCACTTCCAAACGCACATATCGCAGTAGAGGCCAGAAGTTGGTTGATGAGGGCAACTTTCCTATTTGGAATAGAGTGCGCAAAGATGGCCAAACTGTCTTTCGACCAAATATAGAGCATCCTGTTTTTCTAACATACACCGAACACTTACCGGAAGACTTGAGAGATGGATTCGAGCGATGTTTGCGCCTTCTTGGAGCGGGTTTGCCCATCGAAACGTTACATGCAGAATTAATCGGAAACGCTGAATCTGTTACCTCTGACGAAACGCTAGCAACTGACTTAGAAGAGTTGGTTTTTGTACTAGCTAATAATCTATTAGAAAATGGGACTTCAGCTAATGCACTCGCTGATAATATGAGAAATTTTTCATATTTGCGATCAAAATGGAATGAAGTCGAACCCTTACTAAATAAATTCCTTACTGAGGCAGATCTATGAGAACACCCTTTGAAAAACTTAAAAATACAGTTGAAATGGATCTTTTTGATAGCCCAAAGCTAACTAGAGATGAATTACGCACATATATTTCAGAGCTGAACATGTTACATGCACGTAGGAACCCGCCAGGCGTTACTGATAGTGAAATTGAACTGATTGCAAAAGAAATTGAATCCAAAGAAGGCATAAAAGCAGGCTTGGGTGCAGTTGTTGATAACGATGATTTTGTTCCATGGCTAAATGATGCTAAAGTAGATATCGATCCGTTCTATTGGGAGCGGTATAAAAAACTACTTCTAACAAATTTACCAAAGGATGTTGTTACAACAACCGACCAAATAACCGATACAATACTAGACCGCCTTGGAAATCCACATTTAGAGGAGCGGTGGGATAGACGGGGCATGGTCGTTGGGCATGTGCAAAGCGGAAAGACCGCTAACTATTTGGGCTTAATATGTAAAGCAGCAGATGCTGGATATCGTTTGATAATTGTGATTGCAGGTATCCATAATAACCTTCGAGCACAAACACAGGAACGTATTGATGAAGGCCTTATTGGTTTTGATTCTGGAAAACAATGGGGCCAAACTGTTGGTGGCCGAAAATACGTCTTAGGTGTTGGAGAATTTGATCCTAGCCGGCGCCCAGTATCCATCACCACCCGTATCCATGACTTCAATAAGGTAAGAGCTGATACTGACAGTAGCGAAATTGATGACTACGTCGAGCCAGTTATATTAGTGATCAAAAAAAATTCATCAACTTTAAGAAATCTCTTGCAGTGGCTAAAAGATAACAGTGCGCGAGGCGATAGTGAAATGATCGATCAACCAATGTTACTTATAGATGATGAAGCGGATAATGCATCCATCAATACAAAATATAATAAAGAAGAAGTTACAACCACAAATCGTTTAATTCGTGAGCTACTAAACACTTTTCATCGAAGTTGCTACATTGGTTATACTGCAACGCCTTTTGCCAATATCTTCATTGATCCAGACCAAGAAGATGAAATGCTAGCTGAGGATTTATTCCCAAAAGATTTTATTATAGGTCTTGATGCCCCCTCCAATTATTTTGGTGGAAAAAAAGTTTTTGTCGATGGGTTACCACATGATAGCGATCCTAAATGGGTCAGGTATGTCCACGATAATGAAGATGTTCTCCCAATCAAACATCCTCAAGACTTCATAATTGAAGGCCTGCCTGAATCATTAATTACATCTATAAGAGCATTCGTTCTTGCAACTACTATTCGAAGTTTGCGTGGAAATAAACACAAGCATTGCTCAATGCTTGTTAATGCAAGCTTTAGAAATCCTATTCAAGCCCAGTTGCGTAACAGAATTTATGAAGAGTTGCAGAAGATCCAAAATGCAGTTCGAGTGAACGGCTCTGCTGGTGAAAGGGGTCTAGCTGATCCAGAATTAGCGGCGTTGAAAAAGCTTTGGAAAGCTGAATTCAAAAATAGTCATTCTTCTTGGGATGAAATTCAAGACAATCTTCATGAAACAATTGCCCCAATTCAAGTTGTGGTTGTTAATGGCAAGTCGAAAGACACACTTGAATATCCCGAAGAAGTTCAAGGGCGATTTGGAAACAAATACATTGCTGTAGGCGGGTATGCACTTTCTCGAGGCCTTACTCTTGAAGGCTTAACAACTACATGGTTCTTAAGAAACACCCAGATGTACGATACATTGATGCAAATGGGACGATGGTTTGGATATCGAGATGGCTACGAAGATCTTTGTCGTATCTGGATGCCTGCCGACTCCATTGAATGGTATGCATTTATCTCAAACGCAACTGAGGAGTTACATAGTGAGCTGTTCAATATGGAGAAAGCAAAAGCAACACCGCAAATGTTTGGTCTAGCTGTTAGAAGTCACCCAGCCTCACTTTTAGTCACTGCTCGTAATAAAATGGGATCTGGAAAAAGAGTTACAATGAGGATTGGTCTTTCGAATAGATTTGTCGAAACCGCAAAAGTTAGTATCAGACCTAAAGATATAAAAGCAAATATTGAAGTTGCACAGAATTTGGTTGGCAAACTTAGAAACAGAGAATTCTTAGAAGAAGACACCGAGTGGGGAAAACTTATCAGGGGAGTCCCAGTGGATGTGATAGATGAGTTTTTAACTGGCTGGCGCAATGAGGAAAGTAGCGTCACTACTATTCCAAGAATAGTTCGTAGTTATATTCGTCCAAGAAAAACTGACCAATTAAAGATATGGGATGTACTTATCCCAAGCTTAAAATCAGGAGAAACAAACAGCACACTTGGTATACCTATAGTTCCAGCCAACCGATCGATTGAAATTAAGGATTTAGCTAATGATTTCATGTCTTTCAGTGGAAAAGCAATGAGAGTTGCATCGCGAGGCATTGAAAAAGCTGGAGTTGATCCAACACTCGCAGCTGCAGTAGAGGAAACCTACCGAAAAAAGAAAGGTTTAGATGCGGGCGAAAAAGCAAACTATCCAGATAAAGACTATCGTAAAGTTAGAGATCATGGAATGTTTATCTTACACTTTGTAAAAGCAAAAAAACCAAAATTGACAGAAGAACTGAGCGCTTCAAACAATTTACTTGCAACAAAGATACCCCAAGAACCAGTAATTGCTTGGGGCATGAGTTTACCTACTTCTTTATACGATGATCAAGGAGAGGAATTTATTGTGAACTCTGTGAAATTCAAAGAACTCTTTGGCGATGAAGATGAAGATGAAGATTTTGATTTGGAGAACGATCTTGAAACACGTTGATCATTGGAAAAATCTTAAATTAGGCGAAGCACGACGAGTTGATGTTGAAACTCGCTTTGACTTTTTCTGGGTATCTCTGGAGGGGGGGATGCCTGGCTTAATGTTGAAATTGAACAATCCACCCAATCCACTTCCTCGATTACCAAAACTTAAGAACCTGACTATAAATTTTCGACAAGCAGTAGGAGGGTCTGCTTTTGTCCTTGGTCTAAAGGAAAAAAATCAACTTGAAATTTTTCAAACTCTTTGCCTCGATGTGATTAATGCTGGAGAGGCTGGTACTGATATATCCAATGCATTGTCTCGCACAATACAAAGGACACGCCGCTGGTATCATCTACTTCATGGAGGTAAAAATCAAGGTTTGTCAGTTGAAGATCAACGTGGGCTTATTGGTGAGTTGGCTTTTCTGCGAGATCTAACAAATGAGCTAGGCCCAGAGACTGCAATTGAAGCTTGGACTGGGCCAACTGGATCTTCTAAAGATTTTGAACTTATTGGAACGTGTATTGAAGTTAAAACAAGACGTACCGCGGCAAAGCCATTTATTTCGATATCTTCAGCTGATCAGCTTGAAGATGTAGAGGGTTGCATCTTATGCCTTCGTGTTGCCAATGTTACTTCTGCTGTTTTGCCTGAGGGAAAAAGTTTACATGATCATGTGCAAATGACAGAAAAACTTTTTATCAGATCTGGCAATAGTTTTGAAACTTGGGAAGAGATGCTTTACGCTACTGGTTATGATCCTGAAAATGATTACGATGATCGTCGGTGGCTCCTTGGCACAGTAACTAATTACGATGTTAAGGATAATTTTCCACGAATTGTATCTCCTCTTGCAACAGGTTTGAAAGATATTCGGTATTCGATATCTCTAAATGAATGTGAAGCTTTCAAGCTGGATATTGAACTGATCGATTTAATTCGAAGGGGTCTTAATTATGAGTGAACTTAAAGAATTCCACCATAACTTAATTGCAGACGTACAGGGCGACGCTGATGCTCTTGGCATAGTAGCCGTTGAAGCATTTTTCGAGAAGGTTGGAGAGCTACTCACAGAAGCTGGGGAACTGGATGGTGCCAATAGAGCTTATTATGAGGGTGGTGGAGCCAATAATCCTATACAGATTGATGGATATGGCGGTGATCCCAGAGATGGTGATGGTATTTTAAGCCTAGTTTTATGTGACTTTGTGCTTGGTGAAGAAGTGCGTGTACAAAACAAGGAACAAATACAGCGGCTTCTTCAGCGCCTATATAGATTTGCAAAATCTAGCTTAAAAAGGACTTTTCGAGATGAATTAGAAGAAACTAGTGCCGGCTTTGGAGTAGCTGACTTAATTGCAACTACTTGGAAAAACATAGAAAAAATTAAACTTATTATAGTTACGAATGCTGACTTTCGTGCTCGAGCTGATGCAGCAAAAATCAAAGATCTTGAAGGTCGGCCCGTAACACTTAGTGTTTGGGATTTGAAGCGCCTAAAACAGTATTTAGAGCAGGGCCAGGCAAGAGTAGATTTAGTAATTGATTTCGAAAAAGATTTTGGTGGTGGTATTCCCCTTCTCGCAGCATCTGGGTCTGATACTTCACTAGATAGTTATTTGGCAGTAATTCCGGGGACCCAGCTTGCTGCAATATACGACAAATGGGGTCCACGACTTCTTGAGTCCAACGTTAGAAGTTTTCTTCAAGCCCGCGGCAAAGTGAATAAAGGCATTCGAAATACAATCCGCGATGAACCACACATGTTTTTTTCATATAATAACGGTCTAAGTGTGACTGCTGACTCAATTGAAATCGAGCAAAATAATAAAGGTCTGCAATTAACAAAAGCGAACAATTTGCAAATAGTCAACGGAGGGCAAACAACAGCCTCGTTACACATGGCTGGAAAAATATCCAAGGAACAGCTTAAAGAGGTTCATGTTCAGATGAAACTGAGCATCGTACCACATAAAAAATCAGAAACTGTTGTTCCGCTTATATCTGAGTATGCAAACAGCCAAAACAAAGTGAACGCAGCAGACTTTTTCTCCAACCACCCTTTCCACATTCGAACTGAAGAATTATCGAGAAAAGTACTTACTCGTGCTAAAGACGGGTATCGAGACACTAAATGGTTCTATGAGCGGGCTCGGGGACAATATGCTGATGCTCGTGGACGTAGAACTATTGCTGAACGTAAAAAGTTTGATGCTGAATTTCCAAGATCTCAATTCCTTACAAAAACTGATCTTGCTAAATTTGAAAATACTTGGGCGTGCTTACCGCATACAGTAAGCCTTGGTGCTCAAAAGAATTTTGCAGTCTTCGCCAAGTCTATTGGAACGCATTGGGGGTCTCAAGGGGCTTCATTTGACGATCTTTGGTTCAAACGTATGATTGCAAAAACCATCATTTTTAAAGCGACTGAAAAAATAGTTTCTAAGGCAGAATGGTACGAAGGGGACTATCGTGCCAACATTGTAACTTATGCTATTGCTAAGCTTGTCCATGATGCAAAAGAACAAGATATGGTTATTGACTTAGATACAATTTGGCGACTTCAAGATGTTTCTCTTGAATTAAGTTCTGGATTAAACGTTGCTGCTGCAGAGGCACAGGAAGTGATTACAAACCCACCACAAGGTTTTCGAAATTTTGGCGAATGGGCAAAAAAACAAGCGTGTTGGAAATGGATGGAAGAGCGTAAACTAAATCATTCAGAGGATTTTGACAAAGTTCTAATATCATTTGATCTCGCCAATGAAAGTATTCGTGAAGCTCGCAGTGATAAAGCTGTTGAGACAAGTGTCGAAGCCGAATTAGAAGTTCATCAGCTTGGTGCTTCTTTTTGGGCTGCGTCACGCAATTGGGCGCGAGAAAATGGTTTTCTTTCTCCAATTGAGAACGGTGTTTTAGAAATTTGCGCTGCAATTCCACAAAAAATTCCATCAGAAAAGCAATGTATAGTAGCTGTAGAAGCACTGAAAAAACTTTATAGTCATGGCTTTAAATATTCTGAATAGTTTTAAAATACTTAAATTATTCTCTAAAATCTAATTATATTTTGGCTTTTCAAAATATCCACTATTAAAGCTAAAATGGCAAATAAAATACATGACACGAACTATCTATTTTTTGAGACACGTTTATGTTTTTTAGCACTAAAAAATACAATGTGAATGTGCCATGAAATTATTAATCTTGAAAAGCGTTATTTTATTTGAAAATTTTAAGGCCATTTGAAATCTAAAATCGATGAATAAAAAATACCCTCGTCCATACTCGTATTAATAACAAAAATAGGGACTCCTAAACAACAAACCGTTGGGTACCCCTAGGGTATTACCTTACAAATAAAAATTGAATAGTATGAAAAAAACCTAAAAAAACATTTGTTAAAATAAGATAATGTGGACTAAAATGTGGACTAAAATAATATTAATCATATTTTATTTATAAATAACAATATCTTAAAGCCAGTATCTGGCGGAGAGACAGGGATTCGAACCCTGGGAACCTCACAGTTCAACGGTTTTCAAGACCGCCGCATTCGACCACTCTGCCACCTCTCCGTGCCATAAAACGGGATC
>Ga0206125_10002745_pt1 | contig 17953 bp, 19 predicted proteins | sample Helgoland_Spring_4_FD_148598 | JGI IMG/M metagenome (GOLD analysis project Ga0206125, IMG submission 148598) | Pelagic subsurface seawater microbial communities from Kabeltonne, Helgoland, North Sea - Helgoland_Spring_Bloom_20160331_1 | ecosystem: Environmental > Aquatic > Marine > Epipelagic ... | reverse complement strand
TTAGCTTATCATAGCAATAAGCTTTTGCTGTATCTCGTATCATGCGTTCTTCTTCAGTAAGCTGATCTTCTAATAAGAAAGGATCTTCCCAATTGAAGTTAGCAGGTTTTGATCTTGCTAAAAGTGGTGTGTTTGAACTCATAATACATTCTCTTATTTTTTCATTTATATTGGTAGTTTTTAATAAAAGAGGCAATGCGGCAATTCTTCTGGAATATATTCTTTTTAAGGGTTAGTTATTTATAAAAATAAATTAATATATAACTGCAATGGAAAATTAATATGAGAGTTCTTGTGACAGGTGGCGCTGGTTATATTGGTAGCCATACATGTGTTGAGCTTTTAGATGCAGGTCATGAAGTTTTTGTGATAGATAATCTCTGTAACGGACATGAGATTGCGCTTGATCGAGTTCGAGGTATTACCAATCGGGACTTACAATTTATGAATGCCGATATTCGAGATACAGATGCATTACTTAAAGCTTTTAATACTTTTAAACCAGAGGCAGTTATTCATTTTGCAGGGCTGAAGGCTGTTGGCCAAAGTGTTGCAGATCCATTGTTGTATTATGATGTAAATGTTGGAGGTTCAATTTCTTTGCTTACAGCTATGTCTAAGGCGGGATGTGATAAAATTGTTTTTTCTTCATCTGCAACTGTTTATGGCAAACCGCATTATTTACCATATGATGAAGAACATCCAACTAACCCAGTAAATCCTTATGGGTGCACCAAGTTGATGATTGAAAATATAATACACGATTGGACAAAGGTAGATTCAAAAAGAAATGGAACCGTTCTCAGATATTTCAATCCTGTGGGAGCTCATGAGTCTGGTCAAATTGGGGAAGAGCCAATTGGAGTTCCAAATAATTTAATGCCGTATATTGCACAGGTGGCTGATGGTCGCCGTGAACATTTAAATATTTTTGGAAATGATTATGAAACTGCTGATGGAACCGGTGCGAGAGATTATATCCATGTTGTTGATTTGGCGCTTGCACACATAGGCGCTTTAAATCAAAGTAAATTGAATAAGTTTGAAATATTAAATATTGGAGGTGGAATAGGTACGACTGTTCTTGAATTGGTGAGTAAATTTGAAGAGATATCTGGCGTTCCAATTAAATTTAAATATTTACCTCGACGTGAAGGAGACCTTGCTGCCTTTTGGGCAGATTCTTCAAAAGCATTTGAGATAATTAGCTGGAAAGCAGAAAAAAACATAAAAAATATTTGTGAGGATACTTGGCGTTGGCATGAATCAAACCCAACTGGTTATGGAATTAAATAATAAATTTCATGCAAATAGTTTAATCTGTTAGTCTAAGGGCATGTGATGTAGATATAACCTTTGTCTTCCTGCCCATTAAATCCATTAGTATCGATATGCGATGATCTGCTTCATATTTTTCAACAGTTGCAATAAAATTTGCAAAAGGCCCCTTTAAAACCGTTACCTGATCGCCTTTTTTTAATTTTTGAATAGGTAGTAATTTACCCGATGAATCGTAGCGCTTCATCAAATTATCAATAAAGTTGGTAGGAACTGATTTAAGAATAGAACTAAAGGTAATTAAGCGAGATACACCGTAAGTATTATTTATTTTATGCCAAGCGGGTTCTGTTCTATCAAATCTGACGAACATGTAGCCTGGAAACAAAGGTTTAGAAGTATGTGTAAATCGAGATGATTTTCTTGAAATGTTATCAATTAAGGGTAAAAATATTTTAAATCCTTGTTGGTTTAAATTATTTTTTGCTAGATTGTGTGAATTGGATTTGTATTGTAGGATGAACCATTCTTGTGACATATGCAAACACCTGTAAGAAATGTACATTTTTGGATAAAATATTTAATAATTTGAAATATTTTCCAGATGATAAAGATACGTATCTTTTTTGATTTTTTTGTCAATATCATAAATGATTAATTCTTTTTGATATATGATATAGCTTTCAATATTTAGTCTCATTATAATATTTTTTATTGACAGTAGCTATAATATTATACATTATAAATTCTTTAATGATGTGGAAATAGCTAAATCAATTATATTAAAATCACAAAGCTTTGTCTCAAAGCTTTGTGCGGTAGCTATACATGGCTAGTCGTCGAAAAGAGCAAGAAAAAGATGCAAATTAAAAGTGCTTCAAATAATAAGTAGTAACCCTCAAATGACTTCGCGTTATAATAGATTGTAGCTTCCAATAATTAAGTTTATGAATTAGGAGTTGAGTTTCCTAAACAACATACTGATCAGATAACATTCCTCTACGTGAAATATAATTCTAATCAAAAATTGAGAGATGAAATGGCTGAAAATTTGGCACGTAAACCTAACAGGAAAGTTTATTATTGGTGGCCCTGATGGGGATGCGGTTCTTAAAGGGTGCGAGATCATCGTTTATGATTACTTTAGGGCCGCATCGCAAGGCTGTCAATTTAGGTGGGGGTGGACTGATTTAGTTGACGCACTTAAAACGGCTGAATAAATATTCAGTATATTTTTACAATATTGTATTATTAAATCTGGAATTTTAAAATTTTATATTTTACTAAAGGCTTGGGAAATTAATGAAAATTGTTGTTGTTGGATTAGGGTATGTTGGCCTTTCTAATGCGGTGCTATTGGCTCAGCATAATGAAGTAATTGGTGTAGATATTTCCCAGGAACGAGTCGAATTACTGAATGCACGTCAATCACCAATCATTGATTCTGTTCTTTCTGAATATCTAGCTGAAAAAAATCTGTCTTTGTCTGCAAGCGTTGATTTAAAAGCTTCAGTAATTGGTTCGGATTATGTGATAGTCTCAACACCTACCAATTATGAAGAACGAACCAATTCTTTTGATACGTCTTCGGTCGAGAAAGTGATCACAGAGGTCACCAGATGTGAACCTAATGCCTGCATCGTTGTGAAATCTACCGTACCGGTTGGATTTGTGGAAGACATAAGAAAACGTCTTAAAACTGATGCGGTGATCTTTTCCCCGGAGTTTCTTCGAGAGGGACGAGCCCTATATGATAATCTATATCCAAGCCGCATTATTGTCGGTGAAAAGTCGACAAGAGCAGAATTATTTGCTGGATTACTTGTAAAGGGAGCAGAAAAAAAAGATGTTGAATTGTTATTTACTGGACCATGTGAGGCAGAAGCAATAAAATTGTTTTCTAATACTTACCTGGCAATGAGAGTTGCCTTTTTTAACGAATTAGACAGTTATGCGCTCGCTAATAAATTCAGTAGCGCTGATATAATAGCAGGCGTATCTCTAGATTCACGTATTGGAAATTATTATAATAATCCATCTTTTGGTTATGGTGGCTATTGCTTGCCAAAGGATACGAAGCAACTTCTTTCAAACTATGCTAATGTCCCACAGCATATTATTCGTGCAATTGTTAGCTCTAACTCAACACGAAAAGATTTTCTTGTAAATGAAATTATTAAGAAGAAACCAAAGGTCGTTGGTGTGCATCGTCTTGTTATGAAAACGGGAAGTGATAATTTTCGAAAGAGTGCTATTAAAGGTATCATAAAGAGAATAAAAGCTAGGGAAATAGAAGTTATCATTTATGAACCAGAGTTGCGTGATAATTATTTTTTGGGTGCTAGAATAGAAAGAAATTTAAATAAATTTAAAAATATATCAAATATTATAATAACAAACAGAATGGATGTGGAACTCGATGACATAAAAGAGAAAGTGTTTACTAGGGATGTATTTAATGAAAATTAATGAACAAACAGAATGGCATTCAATTGAAAAGCTCAATATTGAGGATAAGGACATTATATCAATAGATGGTTGTATAACTGAAATTCTAAATCGAATTGAGCTTTTTAAAATAAAAACTTTTTATATTATTGATGATAAAGAAAAACTTATTGGAATAATTACAGAAGGTGACATACGCCGGAGCCTTATTAAGGGGAATAGTAATAATGATGAGATCAGTAAGTTTGTCAATTTTCATCCAAAATTTTATAATCAAAAAGAAATAGCAAAATTAAAAATACCAAAAATAATAAACTCTACAAAACGACTCCCTGTGATAAACGAAGAAGAACGTCTCATTGGTTTCTTCCCAAAAAACCTTGAGAAAAATGGTATCCCTCAAAATGCATCAGCTTTAGCAATTGCTCCAGTCAGAATTTCGTTTGCGGGTGGTGGTAGTGATCTAAATTATTGGTTTGATGACCATAAGGGTTGCGTAGTTAATGCTGCGATACAAAAATACTCAAGGGTAAGGATAAATAGAAACTACTCAAATAAAGTCAATATAACGTCATTAAATACCAACGATAAAGTCAGCATAGAAGTGAGTAATCTTGAATTTTATGCCAATCAAACACTCATTTTAATTGTCAAATGTTTAACAACTTTCGGTGTTAAAGACGGTTTAGATGTGGAGATATTTTGTGATTTTGAGCCTGGAACTGGATTAGGCGGATCTTCCAGTTTAGTTATCGCAACATTAAAGGCTCTATCGAAGATATACAGTTATCAATTAGCTACCCGAGAACTGGTGGAATTATCTTACTATATTGAAAGAGAGATAGTCGGTATATCTGGTGGTTGGCAAGACCAAATAATTTCTGCATTTGGTGGATTGTGCATAACAAACTTTGAAAATGCTACATACGAAACTTTTAAAATTTCTTTATCTCCAAAAAACATGGGCTTTATGAATTCACAGTTATTTATGTCGCCAGTGGGTGAAACGCGTAAAAGCAGTGGTATTCATGAAATGCAACGGAAAGAAAGTAAAGAAATAGGTTATGAGCAAAAGATGGCTTCAATAGTTTCTTTGGCTAATGAGTGTGCTCAATTACTGGGGCAAGGTAAAATTGAAGACCTAGGTAGCATCCTGGAAAAAGGTTGGAATTTTAAAAGAAGTTTAGGAGATTTTATATCAAATAAAAATATAGATCAAAGATATGAATTTTTGAAAAATAGTGGTGCGGAAGGTGGAAGGCTTCTTGGCGCAGGTATGTCTGGATACCTTCTTGTTTTAGTTCGGGCAGAAAAACAATTGTCTTTTTTGAAAGCTTGTAATGATAAGGATGTACCCATTGAGAGGGTGTACTTGGATCTAGATGGGGCAAGAATAATATGAATGTTAAAAATTTACTTTTTATTGCTGAAATTGGTAATAATCATAATGGTGACCTTCAAAGAGCAAAAAGGCTTATTGATATTTGCTCTCAAATGGGTTGCGAAGTCGCAAAGTTTCAATTGCGAGATTTTAATTCTTTATATCGAGAGACACCAAACGATATTGAAGACTTAGGTGTCGAATATACTAAAGATTTACTCAAAAAGTACGAACTGCCAGCTTCAGCTCACTTCGATTTAGCTCGATATTGTGAGCAACGTGGAATTGAATACATGTGCACGCCATGGGATGAAAAAAGTGTGGATTTGTTAGAAGAAATTGGCGTTAAAAGATATAAAATTGCAAGTGCAGACTTTGACAACATACCGCTGATCGAGCGCGTCTTAATGACGGGGAAACCACTAATTCTGTCAACAGGAATGGCAAGCTATGAACAAATTTGTGAACGTGTTGAGTTCTTAAACCTTAATCGGGCGGATTTCACTCTCTTACATTGTAATAGTACATATCCAGCACCATTTGAGGATATTGAGCTTAATTTCATTAAAACACTTAATAAACTAACAAAAAATATAGGTTATTCTGGTCATGAGCGTGGCATATCTGTTTCGTTGGGAGCGATTGCGCTGGGAAGTGTTGTTATTGAACGCCATATTACAGAAGATAAATCTCTAGAGGGTCCAGATCATGAAGCAAGCCTATTGCCCGCAGAATTTGCGAGCTTGATCAAACTTGGTCGCGAATTGAAAGTTTCTTTAGGAGAAACCAACATCAGCAAACGTAAGTTATCACAAGGTGCCTTACTTAACAAAGAAAACTTAGGAAAAAGTATTGTCGCGCGAAGATTCTTGCCAACTGGAACAGTGTTGAGTGCTACTGATGTAATTATTCGTGCACCTGGACAGGGATTACCGCCTAACGAACTTAAAAGCCTTGTGGGTAAGATTTTAAAAGCAGATGTGCATGAGCATAATTTTATTTTCCATCGACATTTTGCTACATCAAACAAAATATGGAAGAGACCGATATTTCAGTCAGAAAACTGGGGTATTCCTGTAAGGCCACACGATGTGAGGTTTATGCATGAATTATTTGACGCTCCGGTATATGAATTTCATATATCTTATAAAGACCTTGAGCGAGAACTACCTTCTGACGACTGGAGTTTTCTAAAAAACAAACAAATATTAGTTCATGCTCCCGAACTTTTTGCAGAAAGCAAACTCTTAGATTTATGCGACAATACAAATCCAAAATTACACATTGATAATCTGAATTTAGTCTGTGATTTTTGTCGAAAAATATCAAAAAAAATTGGTACTAGTCAGGTCATAAAGATAATTGCAAACATTGGGGGTTTTAGTACACACGCGTTTAGGCCCCGAAACGAGATTCAAAAACTATATGATTGTGTAGGTGAGCGTCTTACAAAAGTCGATGAAGATGGATGCGAAATAACAATACAAAATATGGCACCGTTTCCGTGGCATTTTGGTGGGCAACGTTATCAGAATATATTTGCTGATGCTTCGGAAACTATCGAATTTTGTAGAAAATTCGATAGAAGAATAACATTAGATACTGCGCATTTATCAATGCACTGCAGTTATCGTGACGAAGACTTTCTTGAATCGATCATCAAATTAACACCCTGGACTGCTCATTGGCATATGAGTGACGCTGCAGGAACGAATGGTGAGGGTGTAGCGATGGGCAAAGGTGATGTTGATTTTAGGGGTGTGCTCGCATGTGTAGCTGAGGATCAAACATTTATTGTTGAAACTTGGCAAGGCCATAAAAATAATGGAGCTGGCTTCATGTCAGATTTAACTATATTGAGCAAGAAAGAGATGCTAGAATGATAAAGTCTGAAATTAATGAACATCAAACTGTAGTAAATGAAACATTTGATGATGAGATGATTGCCAATATATATTTGGTAGGAAAAATTATTGATGAGGCATTCAAAAATAATGGAAAAGTAATAATATTTGGCAATGGAGGAAGCGCAGCTGATGCGCAGCACATCTCCGCGGAATTTATTTCTAAGTTGAAAAAAAATCGCAAATCTTTACCTGCAATTGCGCTTACAGTAGATACATCGGCTTTAACAGCAATTGGAAATGACTATGGTTACGAAGATTTGTTTTCCAGACAAATATCCAGCCTTTGCTCTAAACAGGATATCGTAATTGGAATTAGTACTTCGGGAAATTCAAAAAATGTAATCAAAGCGTTGCAAGAATCAAATGAGATAGGAGCAAAAACAATCGGCTTTTCAGGCGTTGATGGTATCAAAGGGGTCGATTTAGATTTTGATTTACGTGCGAAAAGTAAAGTGACTGCAAGGATACAAGAAGTACATATCATGTTTGGGCATTTGATATGTGGACAGGCAGAATTAGACTATGTCTAAAACTGCATTAATACTCTGCGGAGGAAAAGGTACTCGATTTTCAACTGTAAGTACCCAACCAAAAATACTAGCTAACTTTAGAGGAGAACCATTTATTAAATGGCTAATCGATTATATAGAAGATCATGGTTTTCTAGAGGTGATCTTTAGTCTTGGTTACAAAAGTGATTCAATTATAAGATATCTTGAACGGATACCCTTAAGAAAAATTTCAATCAAATATATTGTTGAAACTTCACCTTTAGGTACAGGAGGCGCAATAAAAGGGTACTTTGAAAATCAAAAACCAGATGAGGTATACATTTTCAATGGTGATACATTTTTTTCCAAAAAGATGCCTGAAAAGCTTTTTTCAGAAAGCTATTCTGATCAAATTGTAGTTGTGTGTAAAAAATTCAGCATAAACGATCGATATGGCCATTTTGAAGTTGTGAATGGAAAGTTTTCTATAAAAAGAGGTACGACAGTAAACCCCATAATAAATTCTCAAGTATATTGTGGAGTAGTCAGAATTCCAAAATTAACAGATTTTAAAAAATTATTACCACCATTTTCGACAGAGAATTTATTATTAAACCAAGATTTAAAATTAAATATTTTATCATATGATGGTGAGATGATTGATTATGGTATTCCTGATGCATATGATCAATTGCGAACTATTTATGAAATTTAAAACTATAATTTTAGACCGAGATGGTGTAATAAATTTTGTAAGAAAAAACTACGTCAAAAGTATTGATGAGCTCGAATTTATACCTGGATCCATTAAAGCAATAAATATGCTATTATCACATTTCAATGTAGTAGTTGCATCAAATCAAGCGGGAATTGGAAAAGGTATATTTGGAGAAAAAGAGTTATGCGATATTGAAACAGATATTAATTCGAAACTTGAGCGTAATATTGAGTTCTATTATTGTAAGCATCAAATACAAGACAATTGTAATTGCCGAAAGCCTGAACCTGGAATGTTGTTGGAGATAAAGTTAAAATATCCTGGCCCATATCTTTTTATTGGCGATAATAAAACAGATTTTTGGGCGGCAAAAAACGCAAAAGTTGATTTTTATTTTGTAAAAACTGGTTATGGTGACAAACACCATCACTTGGTACCAAATGAAAATCTAGTATTTGAAAACTTAGAAAGTTTAACAAAATGGGTCTTGGGGAGATAAAGATATGAAGACATTTGCGATAATGTTGGCGAGAGGTGGCTCTAAAGCAATCCCTAAAAAAAATATCATGTCGATTAATGGTACGCCCCTTATTGAATGGTCTATAAAACAAGCGCTAAATTCATCTGTTATAGAAGACGTTTATGTCTCCAGTGATGATAATGAGATTTTAGAATGTGCCAAAGATTGTGGGGCGGTCCCTTTGGTTAGGTCTCCTGAATTATCTTGTGATCAATCATCTTCAGAAGATGGTTGGCTGGATGCATTAAATAGAATAAAGCAAACACATAAGTTAAAGGGAAGTTTTTTCGCTCTTCAAGCGACTAGTCCAATTCGTCATCATGAGGACTTTGATAAATCCTATTTAACTTTCAGAAGAAATGGACTTGATTCGCTCTTTTCTGCAGAGGTGATACGAGACCATCACATTTGGGAGTACATAGATGACAGGCTTGAACCAAGTAATTTTATCTATGAAGAGAGAGGTATGAGACAAAATTTAAAAGTAAAATATTTAGAAAATGGGTCATTTTATATACTTAACACTCAAAAATTTATTCAGCACAAAATTAGACATTTTGAAAAGATTGGTGTTTATGAAATGCCAAAATATAAAAGCATACAGATAGACGAGTATGATGACGCATTGATAGCTGAAGCACTAATGACTAAGTTTGGCAATTCTCATGATTATAATTAACCATTATAATTTGAGAGAATGAGGTGGTAAATAGTGAATATAGAGGCCAAATATTATTGTCTAATACGCGTCGAATATTTTAGCATAAAATTTTGAAAATTTGTAGTTTATGGATATCAATGGAAAATATTGGGATTAATTAGTGATACCTAAGTTCTTTTATATAAGCTTAAGATTGATGCCTATTTTAAATTCTATTATAGCCATCTTTGTTATAAGATCAATTGTATCTGTGAAGAATGATGACCTAATTGCATTCGTATTTTTTTTCCCGCTACTTTTTGAAATTTTTAAATTTGGTTACCAAATGTATTTCTGGTCATCAGGTGATTCATTTTATGATAGTAAATTTTTAGACATTATATGCTTATCAATTTCAGTATTATCTTTCATAATTTGGATCACAACGGATAATATTTATTATTATATAGTTGCTCTAGGGTTAGCCGGCGCATTGCTGGGAAAGTTGTCTGATCTTTTCCGGCAGGTAGATAAAAGAAGTTTTATTGTAGTTTTTGATAGTGCTATAATTTTAATTTTCGTTTGCTTAAACTTTAATAGTTTTTATCTCGTGTCGTGTTATGGTTTAGTTGTTGGGTTATTTATAATCAATCGGGTTTTTCTAGTTTCTCCAGACATATCCACTGGAACCATAGATTTCAATGCATCCCGCCGGTTTGTATTTCTTGCAATGACGAATACTGGTTTATTATCACAACTTTTATTTTTCTATTTATTCTCAAACCATGTGAGTTTAGAATTTATTTTTATATTACGGCTGTTAACAGGTAGTGCGTCACTCAGTGCTTATTATGTGCGGTTCTTCCCATCGGATAGTTTAAAGAGTAATCGTACATTTATTGGAAATTTCATATCAGCGTTGGGTGTTGGAGCTGTACTATTATATTTGATCGTCTTTGATTATGCCTTGCTGAGAGAAAATTTAATATTAATATCTATATTCAGTGTTTACCAATCTCTAAGATATACAATTACAAGAAATTCCCATCTTATATCTGGATGTAATAATAAAATCCTCATTACAAGATCTTTAATTTCGCTGTCAATTATAGTAATTGGCAATTTTATATTTATACTTACTGAGTCTATTTACCTACCCCAATTAATTTTACCATTGTCGTATGTTGCTACAATGATGATTGATTTTTATTTTTTAAGAGATTTAAAATAGAGATGTATTATGTGTTGATATCATTTGTTGTACTGTTCTTACCAGTCTTATTTCATGATTATATGCAGGACATATATCTTATACAAATATCACAACAGACCCTTCTAACATATACTTTGTTGCTCACATATGTCTTATTTTTTGTAACGGTTGGATATTCTTTAAAGATTAAGATTAGAAATACTTATTTCCCTAAAAAGATTCGATTTCTACTGGTAATGGCTTTTGTTGTTTTTTTGTTTTATTGGCTAATGAAGAATATAGACTCGCTTGCTTCTTACGGCATCATATTAGCACTCACTGGGGGCGACGTAGGCGTTTCTGCTCGGCTTGATGCAACTGGCAATATTGATAATTGGTTTACAATATCGTTGATTAGTGGATTCATTTTACCGATAATTTTAAGGTTATCCTATAATTCTAAAATACTTCAATTCTTTCCATTAACCATAAGTTTAATCGGGGGGAGCAAATTTCTATTCTTTGCTCACTTGTTGACAGTATTTGATAATTTTAAAATTAAGTGGCTAAATGTATTCGCCTTGATGTTTGTCGTTGTGTCGGGATTGAGTGTTTTTGCAGTTTTAAAAGATATTTCGCTTATAAGTGCTCCAGAAAAGATATTAAGGAGGTTGATACTGTTACCTGGATATATTTGTTTAATTAAAATTGAGAATGCAAATGTTTTGAACAATTTTGCAACAATCGCACGTGATACATATCAAATTGGTTGGGGGTGGAGCGGTAATGGTGGAGCCCCTAGTTTTGTACTTGTTGATATGTTTGTTGTTGGCCAAAATATATGGGTTATACAGATAGCAATTTTTTCCACATTAATCGGTTTATTTCACCGAAGCTACTGCTCGCTTTGTTACAAAATGAATGCGAGATATTTTAGTAGTTTTCCTTGGTTAATTTTGGTTTATTCATCGGGTCCGATCATTATGTTTAAATTTTTCGTGTTGTTCATAACAATTTATGTTTTTGGGTCGAACAAAAGGCGTATTGCAAATGTCCGATAAAAAAATTCTGTGTATTGGTGACTCTTTGGGCAAACCTCGCGGCCGTCCAAGCCTTGTTAGGCTAGAGGACACTTGGCCTAAGCTTCTTGCAAAGAATTTGAGAGGCCATCAAATCATCAGGAACTTTAATCCAAGCAAACAAAGTAAAGATATTGTTGAAGAAGTACAAAACGACTCGTTATGTTATTACGCTGATATAATTATAGTTCAGGTGGGTGTTGTTGAATTATATCCAAGATGTTTAAAACGAATAGAGCTAGAAATAATTAAGCGCTTGCCACTAGTTAGAAATATGTGGAAATATTTAGTTTCTGCTTATCGTCCCCAAATAATTAAGTTCCGCAAAAAATCATATGGATCACCTAGTAGATATATCGAAAATCTTTTGGAATTCGAAAAGTTGAATCTTGGAACAAAGATAATTTTCATTCCGCCTTTACCACACCCGCCCGACTTTGAAAGATTTCATTCACCGGGGTATAATGCTGTTATAGGGGAGGTTATAAAGAATGATATATTTGCTCGATATTTTGATTCCGAATTTATCAACTTATATGCAAATACAGACGCTTTGATGGTCGAAGATGGCCATCATTTATCCGTTGCCGGTCATCGAACTTTGGCAGCTAAACTTATCAAAATTTGTGAGGCTTTATGAAACATCATCCCTTTATTGACCATGCCACTTGCTCATCTCTAATTGCAAAATTTGTTGAGACGCGTGCGTCTCATGGAGTTTCGGTCCGTAATCCAGGAGACCATAGGATTTTTGGTTTTGAGCGGTTCATTTCAAAAGACATAACTCAAGAGATGTTTGATTTAGATGCGGATTATATTCGCGAATCTTGTGGATTAGATGTCAAATACCAGACGTTGATGGTTAATCATACGTTTATGGAGCCCGGAGCGTTGGGTAGTGGCGAGGGTTGGCATCGTGATTCAGTTCGAAGTAAACAATTTAAAACTATATTTTATTTAGTTCCAGTTAATTTAGATAATGGGCCCTTTCGGATCTTCTTAAACAAGTCATTTATTCTAGATTTTGTGTTTTGGTTTAAGCGTCGGCTTAGCGATGATATTGTAAATTTTGCAGGCAGATTTGGTATTAAACCTAAAATAATAACCAGTGATACTGCGGGTTTTGGTTTTTCGGCTAATACTAACCAAATTCATAGAGGAAGCACTATCACGAACGGTGAGAGATACGCTGTCACTGTTTACTCATATCTCAAAGAACCTGACAAAGGGATCTATGAATTAGCAACCGGCGAATTGAAAAAATGAGAATTTTTTTTGTAGAGTCCAAATTTCAACGCAGGTTGGCAGAGGCTAGCAAAAATGTTGACGATCTTGTTGTTGATCTTACCGACACGGGCAGGATCAAAAAGATAACAAAAATAGGTCTTAATTTTATCATTGCTTATTTTTATGGGAAGACTGTAATTGTTGCAGATCATAGAAATATTGCGTTACTGTTTTCCCTTTTTTTTCAGCGATATTTTAAAATGAAAATCTTGGTCATGGAGGATGGTTTTCACACGTTAATGGTTGATGAGTATGGTTTGAAGCACCTTTTCTGGAATTGTAGCTATCCAAAAGCGGTCATTTTAAGGTTGTTTGGCAGTAGTATAGTTTCTTTGGAAAGGTATTTTGCGATCAATAATTACTGTAATAAAATACAAATTATTCCTAGTATTGACACTAATTATACATTTTTCATTGATCAACCGGGCCTTACTAATCTTAAGCAAGTCGAGAAAGTAAAAATAAAAAATGCAGTTTCAAATATTAAGTTTTTGTTATTAAGGCATCCAAGAAGTAATTTTGGGTGTCCAGAGAATGAGCCAGAATTTACAACTAATGATGATGCGCTAAGCTTTATAAATGCAACCTTCATTGGTTACTGCTCGACGATGCTGTTATTGGCGTTGACGCTAAATCGTAAAGTTCATCTTTTACCCCTAATTGTGCCGCAGAATGCACCGAAGCGTATAGGTGTTTATCAAGCTGATATTCAGAAATATTTGATTAAGCATTTCCCAGAAAATGTAGAGGTATTGGATTTATGAATGTAACTGTCGTAATCCCATGTTTTAACGAAGTTGATTATATTTATAATTGTGTTCAATCTTTGATTGCTAACAATAATAAGATTCAATTTGATGTGCTGGTGGTCGACGGTCGAAGTACAGATGGTACCGTTGAGATTTTGAAAAAACTTAGTCGTAAATTTCCAAATGTTGAGTGGTTAACGAATGAAAAGAGGACCGTACCGTACGCGCTCAACATGGCAATTAAAAATAGCTCAAGTGAGTTTATTGTCAGGGTGGATGCGCATTGCACTTACCCAAATGAGTATATTTCCATCCTTGTTTCAAGTCTCCAAGAAAACAATGTAGATAATGTAGGTGGTGTTTGGGTGTCACTTCCAAGTGCTAAAAGTAATGAGGCAGTGGTTGTTGCACGCATTACTTCTGATAAATATTGCGTAGGAAATGCGGAGTATCGTATTGGAGTTAAGTCACCCACTTTGACTGATACTGTTCCTTTTGGTTGTTATAGAAAATCTCTATTTGAAAGAATCGGATATTTTGACGAAGAAATGACTCGTAACCAAGACGATGAACTCAATTCAAGAATCATCAAACATGGAGGTAAAATTCTTTTAATCCCAGACCTTAAAATAATATATTATTGTCGACCAACTATAAGATTGGCGTCAAAAATGTTTTTTCAATATGCATTGTTTAAACCATTAGGAAATTTCAAAAGTGGCCGAGTTAGTACTACACGCCAGCTCCTACCACCTCTTTTTTTAGTTCTGATAGGTTTATTGTTAGCGTTTTCTATTTTTTCTACAGCTGCTTTAATTTCTTTAGCAACCCTAATTTCGCTTTATTTTCTTATAATTTCGGTTAGGTCTATATTATTAGAAATGAAAACTAAGAAATCTAATTTTTCGTTCAATCGAATAGGTCTCTCAATAAAGTGTTATGCTTTAATTCATGTAAGTTATGGATTGGGTTATATCAAAGGTATCTACGGTTTGTTGTTAAAAAATTTCATAAATTCAAATATTTTTACTGTAGGATCTTCACGATGATTCAAGAATCAAAATTAAAGAAAAATGCGTTTGGGTGGAATATAAATGTTTGGTATCGAGTTTTTCATAAGCTGAGTCAAAATAAATTACTTCATGCTGAAAGCAATAAGAATCTGAGAATACTTGAGATTGGAGCCACACACACTTCGATTGTTTCTTCTATGTATCAAGGACTGAGCGCAAAAATTGAGGTTTCTTGTTATTGTGCTCAAGCTTTTGAAATTTTGAATGATAATGTTCGTAGATTGAATACTGGTAAAGCTGTTTATAAAACAACTCAGACGGATATATTCAAATTAGTTGGAAATTATGATGTTATAGTGATGAAGAGTGTTTTAGGGGGACTGTTTAGAGACTCAAGGGTACCATCGGAAGAAGCAAACGCCTTAATATCAAAAATAGTATCTAAGAATTTGCTTCCTAACGGTATTTTGCTCACTTTAGATAACGGCTATTCTTATGCAGAACCACTTTTAAAGAGATTTGGAGCTCGCAAAAATAGATGGACTTTTTTTTCTTTAGGTCAAATTCAAGCGGATGAGCAAGTTGGTTTTGGAGTATTGTCATGCTTTAGCTTTCAGACCAGATTTGGCCTTTTTGGTTATATTATTGATGAGTTTATTACATATCCAATAGATTTAATTTTATCGAAATTTTTTACTTTAAGGCCTACAGTTGTGGGTTCAATTATCATCAATGACACCGTTTCAAAGGATTAGTTATCATGACTTGGAAGATTCAATTATCAGAGTTAAATTATGATCATTCGGAGAGGAATGCTGTTAATCGGGTTGTTTCGGGCGAATGGCTGACGATGGGAGGTAAGTGTGGAGAATTTGAAACAGAATTTTCACGCCATCATGACTTTGATCATCCTGGTGTATTTGTATCAAGTGCTACTGCTGGTCTTCACCTTATTTTGATGGCTTTGCAGATAACTGAAGGCGATGAGGTGATTGTACCAGCACTGACGTTTGTATCAGACGCCAATGTCGTGCTACAACTCGGTGCTACTCCAGTTTTTGCTGACAGCACTAGCCTGGAAGATTTCAACCTTTCGACAGACGATGTAATTGATAAAATTACTGATAAAACTCGTGCAATAGTAATTGTTCATTTCGCTGGTTTCCCTATGGATCTGGAAAGGTTGAAAAAAGTTTGCGAAGCCAAAGGTGTTTGGTTGATTGAGGATTGTGCGCATGCACCTGGTGCCTCCATTGGGTCTAAATATTGTGGGACTTTTGGAGATTTTGGATTTTTCTCTTTTTTTAGTAATAAAAATTTAGCTGTAGGTGAAGGAGGTATGGTTTTCGCGAAGGATCAAGATAAATTAGATATGGTCCGGTCAATGCGTAGCCATGGTATGTCCTCAGTGACGCTAGATAGGCATCTGGGGCGAAGTTCCACTTATGACGTTCAAAACATAGGGTTAAACTATCGTCCAGATGAAATTCGAGCGGCTCTAGGGATTGAACAATTAAAAAAATTAAAGGAAGGTAATGTCAAGCGAGGACGGCTTTTTGATCGATATAAGGAAAATTTCACTGATTCCTTGGTAAAAGTGCCGTTTGCTAACATTGAAGCCGATGTTCTTCCTGCCTATCATATCATGCCGATAATCCTTCCAAAATTGTGTGATCGAAATATGGTAATGGATAAAATGAAAAATGTTGGGATTCAGACTAGTATTCATTACCCATCATTTTCATCTTTCAGTGCTTATAAAAAATTGGTTTCTTTTAATGGTATAAATATTGCTCAAGACATTTGCGCTCGGGAATTGACACTCCCCTTACACCCTCGATTGAAATTTGGAGAGTTGGATATAGTTTCAAATGTTTTGTTGGAGGCTGTAAATTGAATATTTTCGATATAGTTGGCAGGAAAAACCCTTTGTTTGAGGGTGACCTCAAACGGCATAATGATGAAATTAACGATTTGGTTAGATCTAATAAATTTTTGGTAATTGGTGGTGCTGGATCCATCGGCCAAGCAGTTACTAAGCAGTTGTTTAGTAGGTCCGCTAAACTTTTGCATGTTGTAGACTTAAGCGAAAATTATCTTGTAGAATTAGTGCGCGATTTGCGCAGCGAGCTTGGTTATAAGACAAAAAATTTCGATACGTTCTCAATAGATTGTGGTTCAAAAAATTTCGGTGATTTTATGGCTGCTGGTCAGTATGATTTTGTTCTCAATCTTTCCGCAATGAAACATGTCCGTAGTGAAAATAGTGCATTCAGCATGTTACGTATGCTTGAAACAAACGTTTTCAACGCGATTTCAACTTACAAATTTGCTGATCTTTATGGAGCAAAAAAATATTTTTGCGTCTCAACTGATAAGGCCGCTAATCCAGCAAATTTTATGGGGGCAACTAAGCGCGCTATGGAGATATCGCTGATGCGGGATTGTGCGGAAACACCAGTATCTGGTGCGCGTTTTGCTAATGTTGCGTTTTCTAATGGATCTCTATTGCAAGGTTTTGAGTATAGAATTCAAAAAAGTCAGCCTTTAAGTACGCCGTCTGATATTAGTAGATTTTTTGTATCACCTGATGAGGCTGGCATCATATGTTTGTTTGCTGCGTTGTTAGGTGAGAGAAACGAAATCCTTTTTCCACATAATAATCAAGAAATTCAACTGCATACTTTTTTGAAAATAGCTAAGAGCTATATTAGAAGTACAGGACGGCAAGGTGTTGAGTTTGCGTCTGAAGATGAGGCAAGATGTTTTATGAAAAGTGGGGATTTAAATAAATATTGGCCGATAAACGTCTTTAAGTCTGATACTGTAGGTGAAAAGCCTTATGAAGAATTTTATACTAATAAGGAAGAATTAATTTGCAACCGTTTTATCGATTTTGCTTCTGTAAAATTTGTTTCTGATGTTACTGATGAAAGAATCTCTAATTTTAAAGATAAAATTTATCAGGTCCCCCTTATTGAAGACAATGCCCGGGATAAATTTTTACACTTAATTCAGGATTTTGTCCCAACTTTTCGGCACATTAGTGCTGAAAAATTTTTGAATGCTAGGATGTAGTATGAGATTTTTAGATGTTCTTTTTTCACTTTTTGCTCTTGTTTTCCTTGCGCCATTTTTTGCAGGCATAATGCTCTTGTTAAGATTTACAGGAGAAGGCGAAGTTTTTTATTTTCAACAACGCATAGGTTTAAATGGACTCAAATTCAAAGTTTTCAAATTTGCTACTATG
>Ga0206125_10002736_pt1 | contig 17981 bp, 14 predicted proteins | sample Helgoland_Spring_4_FD_148598 | JGI IMG/M metagenome (GOLD analysis project Ga0206125, IMG submission 148598) | Pelagic subsurface seawater microbial communities from Kabeltonne, Helgoland, North Sea - Helgoland_Spring_Bloom_20160331_1 | ecosystem: Environmental > Aquatic > Marine > Epipelagic ... | reverse complement strand
TAACTTGAAGGTTTCCTGTTGGGACTCCACCGGTAACCTGACTATCGGCATCGGTCAACATAAACTCACCAAAGCCATCATTGTCAGGATCACAGTATTCTAAAGGGTCGGGTTGAAAAATATCGGGCGGTGGAATTACTAGTAGATCCATGATAAATGTCTCAAAGCATCCCGTCGTATTATCTTCAACACGAACCACTATAGTTTGTGGATTGCTGATATTGGTATAGGGTTCCGGTAGTATAACATTATTATCGGCATCTGTTTGGTTAAGGTGGTACGAGACACTTAAAAATGGATTGCCTCCAGTAATTAATTCGTTCTGAGAACTCAAATCAAATTCAGCTTCATTGTTTAGTGGTAGGTCGTCACAAAGTTCGAAAGTTGGAACTACCGAATAGACCGGAGCACTTCCAACGATTAAATTAAAACTAAGTATTGTGACACAGCCCGCTGAATTATCTGCACGCACCCATACCACTCCACCTGAGCTTAAATAAGCATTAGGAGTTGGTATTTGGGGAGTACCAGCAATGGCTTCAGCCTCTGTTTCAAAATAAGCTAGAGAAACTCCAATTTGAGAGTTTAATATTTCAGGGTCTTTCGATAATAAATTAAAAAGTTCCACCCCATCACCACTCACATCATCGCATATTAAATAATCTGATATTGGGTCGGTTATTGCAGGAGATTCATCTACTTGGAGAACAAGTTCAGTCACGTCAAAACAATTGGTGTTCGTTAAAATTTCTACTCTTGCATATAAAATTTGATAGCTAGGGATGGTATTAATAAATGGAGTGGTAGTATCAATAGCATTAGCCCCTGTTTCTGCATCGGTTAAAGTTAAATGATAGGTGACGTTTAAATTTGGGTCTCCACCCGTAATTTCAGGATCTTTTATTGCAAGGTCAAATACTGCCAAACCATCATTTGGAAATTCATCGCAAAGGATAAAAGGTGTTGGTTCATTGGCTTCAGGGGCTTCAAATATAAATAATTCAAAGCTACCTGTTAAAAAACAGCTAGGGTTTGCATTGTTTTCAATTCTCACAAAAATAATTTCTGAGGGTCCAGTAGCTGTGTAAAGGTTTGAATATGCATTCGCCCCCGTATCTGCATCTGGCTGTGAGCCGTGGTAAGTTATGTTGTACAAAAGAGGATCTAGTGTGTCCAAAACTTCTAAATCTTTTAATAAAGATAAATCGACCTCTAAAATACCATCGTCGTCGTCGTCACAAAGTTCCGAATCGGTTAAGGATCCTATAGATATGGGTGCAAATTCGATCAGAAAAGAATCGGTTGCGAAACAAGTTTCCTGAATAATAACTCTAATATCATCAATCGCAAGATCATTACCACATACTCCTGTGATATCATTGTTTAAAACAATTTGGATCGAGGTATTAGGACCGCTGTTAAAGGTAAGCGAATAGTTGATCCAATTTGGATTGCTCTCATTTACTACATTACCCGTAGAATTAGTTGCTATGACTGTTCCAGTGGCATCTTCAATTTCATAGACTACCCTTGAGTCGATACCAGTTCCTGGACAAATACCTGAATCTGTATCATACATCGTTGACATAACAAATTCAAAACTATAATCAGTGTTTGCAGCTACGGTTATTTCTCTTCTATATAATTCGTCAACCGCATCGGTAGCGTCAAAGACGATCATTCTTCCATCTATATCGCCGGAAGTATAATCCTCCATGGCTTGATGCCAACCAGTATTAAGGCCAGTCGAATTATTCGTAACCGCGTACTCACCAGCGTTTAATTGTGTGGCAGGATTGAAGATATAATTTGTAAAAGGACTCACTACTCTACCTAATCCGGTACCAAAATCTTCTAAAAATGCAGTGTCTTCGACCGATCCCTCGACACGAACAAAAACTTCTTCAACAGTTCCTGTGATTGGATAAGTTGTAGGAGTTGCTATAGGGTCAGCACCTGTGTCAGCATCTGTAGCACTATTATGGTAGGAAACATTGAAATCGTCAGGATTTTGCGAGCCAAGAACTATCGGAGTGTTGACGGTTAAATCAAAAACACCTGTATTGATTCCATCATCACATTGGAGTAGATCAATCGGAGGGTTTTCTATTTGCGGTGATGCTAAGTTTACAAAAAAACTGTCGACTGCAAAGCATGTGGGAGTTGCGATGTTTTCAACCCTTACAAATATTTCCTCTGCAGGCCCTGTAACCGTATATGGCACTGGATGAGGGTTGTTACCAGTGTCAGCATCTATTTGCGAGCCGTGGTAACTTACAAGGTACAGGCTTTCCTCCAAGGGACCTAATGCCTCTGTATTTTTTAGTAAAGGTAAATCTAGGTCAACAAAGCCATCATCATCGAGATCACAAAGATTATAATTTGTCATAGCTCCAACGGATACAACAGAAAAATTTATGTTAAAATCACTTAGAGCATAACAAGTTCCGGAGTTAATGTCCTGTATTCTTAAAAATATTGGTTGTTGTGGCGGGCTACCAATAGGAAACATTGTTGGATTAGGAATAGCATTTACACCAGCGTCACTATCTGTAAAACTTTCATAATAGTTAACTTCAAAATCACCTGGAGTTTGAGTACCATAAACAATGGGCGTATTTTGTGTAAGGTCAAAAACACCATTGTTAGTTCCGTCATCACACTGAAAAAGATTTTCAGGGGTATTTTCTATAAGTGGATTTGGGTAAAAAATAATTTCAAAAGGAATGGTAATATTGCTTGGGGAAACCGTTACCTGGTAAATACCAGAATTTGTGACATCGATAGTAGGAAAACCAATACCATTAAATATTTCAATAAACCCTCCACCCAGTCCATCGTCATATTCCCATATGTAGTTAGTTGCACCAGCAGTGGTTCCATCCAAAGTAATAGTATCACCCTCACATCCTTCTGTTGAGCTAATGATTGAACAATCAGTTTCTCCAGCCCCAGGATCTCCTGCATTTGTTTGTACTAATTGAATAAATCCTGGATCATCGCTATAATTAGTTATCAGTAAAACATAAACTTCTCCGGGTTGTCCGTTAGGTATGGTAAAATTTTCAATTGCATCAATTGAATAGCTACAGTCTATTTCGTTAAAAGCTTGAAGTTCTGTAAAATCACATAAATTATCACCTTCAGCAAATGGTCCCCATGCAATAAAATCGACATCTAAACCTGCACCGGTAGGATTTCCATCCGAATCAAAAGCTGTATTTTGAATAATATCAAATTCTAATATACCAGATTGGTCAATCTGTAGGTAAAACCAAGCAGGAAAAGGTTGTGTAAACAAACATCCATAATCTGGTCCTACTTCAGCAGTTGCGTCACAGGTAGGTTCGGTATTATTGCAATTTGGAAAAATTAAGGCTTGATTGCCCGCACAAAACGGATCCATTGCAGCACAAGTACCACCTTGAGAATAACAATTCTCAATAAAAAAAATAGAAAGAACTATTATTAATAGTTTAAACGGGGAAAAATTCACAGCAAATCAATTAAAATTGAAGCGAAATTTAAGAAAATTTTATGATATATTTTAATTTCAGATCTTCAAAATTATATTTTACATTTTTTGAATTTGTATCTTTGCAAATTATATTTTAAAAAAAGCTATGAACACGAATCATCTTAACAAGTTAACTGAAGAATTAGGAGAGGACCATATAGGAACTTCTGCAGAAAACCCTATCCGAAAGGATGCTTTTTTATTGAGCGATTCTGAAAAAATTGAAGCCATTCAAGTGGATGTAAAAAATATTCTTAACACATTAGGAATGGATTTAACGGATGATAGCCTAAAAGGAACTCCAAAAAGAGTTGCCAAGATGTTTGTTAATGAAATATTCGGGGGCTTGAATCCTGAAAAAAAACCAAAAGCTTCTACTTTTGAAAATAAGTATAAGTATGGGGAGATGTTAGTGGAAAAAAATATTACCCTGTATTCAACCTGTGAACATCACCTGCTTCCAATTGTAGGAAAAGCACATATAGCTTATATATCAAATGGAACGGTTGTAGGCTTATCAAAAATGAATAGAATTGTTGATTATTTTGCTAAAAGACCTCAAGTCCAAGAACGATTAACAATGCAAATAGTTAAAGAACTACAAGCTGTTTTAAATTCAGATGATGTTGCTTGTGTAATTGATGCTAAGCATTTGTGTGTCAACTCCAGAGGAATTAGAGATATTGACAGTAGTACCGTTACCAGTGAGTTTGGTGGAAAATTTAAAAATTCAGTAACTAAAAGAGAGTTTTTAGACTATATAAAATTAAATATTGAAGACAAACATATTTAATAATACTATATTTAGGTTTTAATATAAAAAATTGAATCTTTTACATCAATGAAACTTTTCGAGCAACAAGAATTAGTTATTTATAATTCTACATCCAAGTCTAAGGAAAAATTTAAATCAATAAATGAGGGTAGTGTTGGAATGTATGTTTGTGGTCCAACGGTTTACAATAATGTTCATTTAGGGAATTGCCGTACTTTTTTATCGTTCGATTTGATATTTCGATATTTAAAACACCTAGGCTATCAAGTGCGGTATGTTCGAAATATAACCGATGCTGGCCATTTAGAAAACGACGCTGATAGCGGAGAAGATCGGATTGCAAAAAAAGCAAGAATCGAGAGGCTAGAACCTATGGAAATCGTGCAAAGATATACTATTGACTTTCATCAGACGATGTCCTTGTTCAACGCCTTGCCACCTAGTATAGAGCCCACTGCTACAGGCCACATCATTGAACAAATAGAAATTATTGAAAAAATTTTAGCAGAAGGTTTAGCCTATGTTGTTAATGGGTCTGTTTATTTTGATGTTCATAAGTTTAACAAAAACCATTCTTACGGAAAACTGAGCGGAAGAAATTTAGAGGACATGGTAGCAAATACTCGTGATTTAGCTGCCCAAACCGATAAAAAAAACCCACAAGATTTTGCCTTGTGGAAAAAAGCTGAACCGGAACATATCATGCGTTGGTCTTCTCCTTGGAGTCAAGGTTTTCCTGGATGGCATTTGGAATGTACGGCAATGAGCACAAAATACCTAGGAAAACAATTTGATATTCATGGAGGTGGAATGGACTTAAAATTTCCGCATCACGAATGTGAAATAGCTCAATCTGAAGCCGCTCTTAAAACAAATCCAGTAAATTATTGGATGCATGCCAACATGCTGACGCTCAATGGTAAAAAAATGGCAAAATCAACGGGTAATAATATTTTACCCCATGAAATATTTTCCGGTAATAATTCTAAGTTGAGTAAAGCTTTTTCACCTACCGTGACCAAGTTTTTTATGTATCAAGCCCATTACAGAAGTATTCTTGACTTTTCAAATGAGGCTTTAATCGCGTCAGAAAAGGGGTTTAATAAAATGATGGAGGCTTATAAAATGCTTTCAGTAATTACATCATCTGATGAATGTAATTTTGATGCAAGTACATGGAAACAGTCCTGCTTCAATGCAATGAACGACGATTTTAATAGTCCTATTCTAATAGCCCAACTATTTGAGGCGGTAAAAATTATTAATTCAGCAAAGGAAGGAACTATTAACCTTGACCAAAATGCGATCACCATGCTTCAGGATACCATGCACACATTTATTTTTGACGTATTGGGTTTGCAAGATAATTTAGTCACTAATACTGCAGGAGATCATCAGTTAGTAGGAGCTGTAAATATTTTAATTGAATTGAGAAACCAAGCAAGAGCAAACAAAGATTTTGCAACCAGCGATTTAATTCGAGATCAATTAAAAGAAGCAGGAATACATTTAAAAGATGGTAAAGCTGGTACTTCATTTACTACCAGCTAACTATTGAGGTCAATTACCGATAATGAATAAATTTAATTTTAAAAATTTTTCAATAGTTCTTTTTGTTATTTTGATAAAGGGTTATCAAAATTTTATTTCTCCCTTGCTACCATCGACCTGTAGATATGATCCAACCTGCTCTCATTATGCTATCAAAGCTCTAAAAATTCATGGATTATTTACAGGAACTTGGTTGGCTATAAAGCGCATTAGTAGTTGTCATCCCTGGGGAGGTTCCGGTTTTGATCCCGTTCCTGAAAAAAAAGAAAAGTAACCAAATTAAGGAATACCTTTCATATATTTACTTTTTTAAATTTATCAACAATAGTTTATGCAAATATTAAGTTTTGTTTGGGATCCATCACCAGGAATTGATTTAGGTTTTTTTATCATAAGGTATTACAGTTTAATGTTTGTAATTGCCTTTTCAATTGGCTGGTTTTTAACAAAAAATATTTTTAAAAATGAAGGTCAACCCGACGATAGGTTGGACAGTCTTTTTATCTATGTGGTGGTAGCTACTCTTGTTGGAGCTCGGTTGGGTCACGTATTTTTTTATCAACCAGAGTTGCTAAAAGACGATTTCTTTTCGGTTTTTCTTCCTTTTAGTTTTAAAAATGGGTTTCAATTTACTGGTTTTAGGGGCTTAGCAAGCCACGGAGCTGCAATTGGCATCATTACTGCCATGTACTTTTACAGTAAAAAAGTATTAAAAAAGCCGATATTGTGGATACTGGACAGAATCGTAATAGCCGTTGCAAGTGGTGCTGTATTTGTTCGAATCGGAAATTTTATCAATTCTGAAATTATTGGAACAGCAACTAACAGTGATTTTGGAGTTGTTTTCACACAACTAGGAGAAGATTTTCCTAGACACCCTGCTCAATTATATGAATCGTTTTGCTATGTTTTTGTATTTGCTATACTTTATTATTTGTATTGGAAAACAGATAAGAGAAACCAAATGGGGTATTTGCTCGGCACTTTTTTAGTACTGCTTTGGACCGTCAGATTTTTTGTTGAATTTGTAAAAGAAGCTCAAGTAGATAACAGAGCTGAATGGATTTTAAATACAGGTCAATGGTTAAGTATACCTTTTATATTAATGGGAATCTATCTAATGAGTTCCTCTTCTAAACGACCTGTTAATGATTAATAAGGGTCTGGTTATAATTTTTTTATACTTTTTTATGAGTGCTGTTCAATCCTGTGACCAACAGGTGAAAAAACCAATATCTATTACGAAAGAAATCAATTTTTCGAAAGAAGGCGAATTAACTTTAAGAAAAACAAAAAGTGATTCCGTATTTAAAACCTTAGATATTGAAATTGCTCAAACCGATTATGAAACTCAAACGGGTTTAATGTATCGTAAGTCGATGGAGGAGCACCAAGGAATGTTATTTATATTTCAGGAAGAGCAACCTCGATCGTTTTATATGAAAAATACAGAGTTTTCATTGGACATTATTTACATCAATAAGAAAAAAAAAGTAGTGAGTATTAAAAAAAATACTATACCCTATGATAAAAATTCGTTACCCTCAGGGAAACCTGTTTTATATGTGTTAGAAATTAAAGCTGGACTTTCTGATCGCTGGGGAATTGAAAATGGGGATAGTGTGAGGTGGCTTCTAAAATAAATTGATTATATTGAAGATTATTAACCTGTTAAAATCTTTAAATTATGAGAAAAATTACGTTATTTTTTATTTTTGTGGGAGGTATAATGTTTGCCCAACAACCGCAGTCTTACCTAGAATTATCCAATCAAAACCAAACGAATGAGTTTAATGGTGAAACCGCCACTGTTATAAATAACAGTTCTCAAGGTATCATTGCAACGTATGTTGCTAAAGTGCTTTTTGATATTGGATTGGAAGAAAATTGTTCAGAACCAACAGTGACTTACGAAGATTTTCTCGGAGGTCCAATAGAAATTCTCGATTGTGGTCTTACCATGAGTAACGCAGGTGATGGTTGTTATGATCCAGGAGAACTTGAAATTGGATTTCAAATTTCTGCTTCAAATGGATCTAATACAGTAAGTATACCAGCAGGCGCTATTGGAAATACAGATCCTTTGGCCGGAGCAATAACTTTTGCTGAGTATACCGTAGTTGAATTTACGCCTAATGTTTATGCAATTGCAATGGATTTGTGGGAAAACAATTTTCCGTTAACCGATATTAGAGTTTTTGGGGAGACAGGAGACTTAATTGAAACGATTCAAGTAAATGTTCCAACAAATCTTCAAGTATTTTTTGGTATGATTGCTGACGAACCAATTTCAAAAATTGAAGTTCAAGGAGAGCAAGATAGTGGTGAGTTAGTTGGAAACTTGTATTTTGGAGCTACTTGTGAGGCTTTGTCAGTTAACGATAACATTTTATCTCAATTATCCGTTTATCCAAATCCTACAAACGATATCGTGACCGTTAAGATGCCATCAAATATAGAAGTAGTTTCAATGAAATTATTTGATGTGCTTGGAAACTTAGTTTTAAATAATGCTAACACATCACGATTAGATGTTTCTAATTTGTCTTCTGGGTTATATCTTTTAGACATCACTACAACAGCAGGATCTGTTTCCAAGAAAATAGTAAGAAATTAATAAGTATAGTTAAAAAAGCCATCTATAATTATAGATGGCTTTTTAATAAATCACGTAGTTAACGGTAAACGTAAAGTTATTTTGGATATGGTCAATAGTTGCTTTATCGGTCAAGCCAATATGATAAAGAGATAAATTTCCATTTTGTTGGATTCTTGAATAGGAAAAATCAAGACTATAGCTTCCCAAATAAAACCCGATTCCTCCAGAAAAACCATTTAAGTTTCCTCTTGAACTTAGTTCCTTATAAGGACTTTCTTGATATTGATAACCGCCTCTTAAGCTTAATCTATTTAATCTGTATTCTCCACCGATTTTGATGGTAGAAGCCCCTTTAAACTCGTTTTTAATTATATTGTTTTCATTATTAAAATAGGTGCTAGAGGAGTTGAAACGGGTGGCTTTGTAATCTTTATAGGAATAATCAACACTTATTAAACCTTTTTTTCCGAAGATATAGGCGCCGCTAAACGCTAATTTCCATGGAGTTGTTAAACGATATTTGGAGAAAATATTTACAATTCTTGGATTGATAAATTCGTTGTAAATTAATCCCTCTACTTCTCTTGTGGTTTCCAAATACTGCGAAGTCTCCTCATAGATATTATACCAAGTAGGAGTGTCAAAAGTTGCCGCAATTTTTAAAGAGTTGGTCATTTTTGCAATAGCACCAATTTGCGCGGAAAAACCTCCGCCATAGGCATATAAATCGTTTTGAAAACCAACATAACTAACTGTGCTTCCTGGATTGTTATTGGTTTCATTTAAAAAGGTGCTTTGTCTGAAATTAAAATTATTACTATTAAGATTGATTCCAACAGAAATAATATTTTTAATCTCAGCTGCAAAATTAAAGGTGTATTTTCCATTGTAACCAGAAGAACTATAGTAATATTTTTGATTAAAACTACCAGGTGCAATATTAGAATAGTATTCAGTATTTTCAGGATTATCGATATTTTCTGGGTCTATTATAAAGCTCTGATATCCTAGAAACGCATTTTGTGCAGAGACTCCATAGTTGGTTCCCAAATAAGCATATAAACTAGAAATCGTTTCATTATTTTGTAATTGTAGCAAATCAAGCGAAATTCCTTCAGCTTGCGCCAGAAAGTAATTAGCAATGGAGTTAGTGCCTGTTCCCGCTACAAAAATATCATTGTCAAAATTATTAGTTGCAACGTAATTGAAACCGCCAGAGAACTTATTAATTACAGATTTTTTATTTCTATAGTCTGATGAAAAAATAAAACCGGCTTGATTAAACTTTGAATGGGTATGTGTAGTCTCGGTAGTTGAACCAAAATAATTAGCGTTGTTTTTGTGGTTGAGTATTGAAAGAGTTGCTGAGCCGGTACTTTTAACAAAAATTGCACTGGCTGCTGGGTTAATAGCTATCGAAGAAACATCTGCTCCTAACGCACCAAAAGCACCACTTAATGCATTAAATCTTGCAGTTCCATTGAGCGATTCTGAAGAATATCTTAACGCATCTTCAATGGTTTGTGCCTTCCCTTTTGAGATTGATATACATACGATCAACAAAAACATCAACCTAATTGTCATAGAATATAAAATTAATTTTTAAAGCCCTCCACGTCTACCACTACCTCCGCGTGAAACGCTTCCTCCACGAGACCCACCACCATAACTGCCACTTCTGGAAGTATTACTTCTGTAGGAACTACTTGGTTTTGTGCTGGATCTTGCTCTATTACTGGTGTTGGATCTTGTTGGGGTTTTGGAAGTATTATAGTTTCTTTTTGAAGAACTTCCATTGGTTGAATTTACTTGATAGCTTCCCCTATTTGTTGCTCCAGTATTTCCGCTATTTAGAGTGGATCTTCTGTTGGAATTAGATCTTGAATAATTTATATTTGAACTGTTGTAATTTCCTCTTCGATTGTAATTATTAGTTCCTCTACCTGCATAATTGTTGTTGCTCCTCCCTCTGTTATAACTTCTTGCTCTTGTATAGTTGTAATTGCTTCGTCCTCTGTTATAGGCATATCCATGATACCCACCGTGTCCGTAATAGCCACCGTATCCATAGTATCCACCATAACCATACATTGGATACGGGTAAGGATAGCCCCATCCATATCCATAATATGGATAATATCCGCCCCAGTAGTAAGGGTAACCCCATGCAGAACCAAATCCAATATTCCAACCTCCGTAAAAAGGGGCATAATTATATCCGCCATATACATTGATAGAAATTTGTGTTGAATTAGTACCCCAAGCACCGTATTGCTCATCGTATTCTGAAATGTAGTCTCTTTTTTCTGTTATTACATAACCGTCAGCGTCCAGCGTGTCTTTTGAATGATAAGCTTCGACATCTGTTAGAATAGTGTTGTCCTCTGGGAGATCTTGATAATCAAGTGACTTTGTCTGAAAATATTGCTTGTAATAATTGTTTTTATCTTCTTTACTCTCTACTTCTACAATTATTTCTTCAGCCACGGGTGTATTGTTAGAGGCGTATATTCCGTCGTCCTTATCATAATTTTCAACCTTATAAGTTCCACATGAACTAACAAGTAAAGATGCCAACATAAGGATTGGTATCAAATTTAATTTTTTAAAATAGATAAAGGTTTTCATAACAATAGCAATTTAATTGTTGGACATTATAAATTTAAGTAGTTTTGCCGAGAACTAAACTAATTTTAACAATAATTACAATATTTGTGCCAAACACATTACTATGGCTAAAAATCTAACAAAAAGAAGTGAGGACTATTCAAAATGGTATAATGATCTGGTGATTAATGCCGATTTAGCTGAAAATTCGGGTGTAAGAGGATGTATGGTTATCAAGCCTTATGGGTATTCTATTTGGGAAAAAATGCAAGCTGAATTGGATCGAATGTTTAAAGAAACAGGTCATCAAAATGCTTATTTTCCGTTGTTTATTCCCAAGTCCTATTTTAGCAAAGAAGCAAGTCATGTGGATGGTTTTGCTAAAGAATGTGCGGTAGTAACTCATTACAGACTAAAAGAAGATGGAGCGGGTGGAGTTATGGTCGACCCTGATGCTAAACTAGAGGAGGAATTGATTGTTAGGCCTACTTCTGAAACCATTATATGGGACACTTACAGAAAGTGGATTCAGTCCTACAGAGATTTGCCATTATTAGTAAATCAATGGGCAAATGTTGTTCGTTGGGAAATGAGAACAAGATTATTTCTTCGAACAGCAGAGTTTTTATGGCAAGAAGGTCATACTGCTCATGCTACTAAAAAAGAAGCCATTGAGGAAACAGAGCAAATGGTTAATATATATGCCGATTTTGTGGAAGAATTTATGGCTGTTCCAGTAATAAAAGGTTTTAAAACAGCGAGTGAACGCTTTGCTGGAGCAGAAGAAACTTATTGCATAGAAGCCTTGATGCAGGATGGGAAAGCGCTACAAGCAGGAACCTCTCACTTTTTAGGTCAAAATTTTGCAAAAGCATTTGATGTTAAGTTTACAGCCAAAGATGGAAAGCAAGACTTTGTTTGGGCAACTTCTTGGGGAGTTTCTACCCGATTAATGGGAGCGCTAATTATGACTCATAGCGATGATCACGGATTGGTTTTGCCTCCAAAATTAGCACCAAATCAAGTAGTAATTGTACCTATATATAGAAGTGAAGAACAATTTGATTTGGTTAGTGATGTTGCAAAAGAAGTGATGAAAGAATTAAGAGCTAAAGGAATTCGAGTTAAATTTGACAATAGAGACACCCATAAACCGGGTTGGAAATTTAATGAATATGAGCTAAAGGGGGTTCCAGTTAGATTAGCGATAGGACCAAGAGATGTTGAAAATGGCACCCTGGAGCTAGCAAGAAGAGACACCTTAACCAAGGAAACGATTTCAAGGAATGAGGTAGTAACGACTGTTGTAGAACTTATGGATGAAATTCAAAGTAATTTATATAACAAAGCAGTTGGTTACAGATCTAAAAATACAACTGAAGTAAATAGTTATGATGAATTTAAAGAAGTTCTAAACTCCAAAGGAGGATTTATTTTAGCTCATTGGGACGGGACATCAGGTACTGAAGAAAAGATAAAAAATGAAACAAAAGCAACAATAAGGTGTATTCCTTTGGATGCTAAAGAAGAGCTTGGATCGTGCATGGTTACTGGTAAACCATCGACTAAAAAAGTGTTATTTGCCAAGGCTTATTAATTTTAAAAAAAAACTTCCTGTAAACTTGTTGCATTTAAAAATAGTTGTATTTTTGCACTCGCATTTAAAAATAAACGGTCCGTTCGTCTAGGGGTTAGGACGCCAGGTTTTCATCCTGGTAACAGGGGTTCGATTCCCCTACGGACTACAAATAAGAATTAAAAAAAAATATCATGGCAAATCATAAGTCAGCATTAAAGAGAATAAGAAATAGTGAAGTGAAACGTTTACGTAATCGCTATCAGCACAAAACAACTCGTAATGCAATGAAAAAATTTGTTGAAACTACAGACAAAAAAGAAGCTGAAAAAATGTTTTCAGGCGTTATTTCTATGATAGATAAGTTAGCTAAAAACAATGTTATTCATAATAACAAAGCCTCAAACTTAAAGTCTAACATGGCTAAGCACGTTGCTTCTCTGTAAGAAAAAAATACTTCATAATAAAAAAACTCCTATACTACATAGGAGTTTTTTTATTTTAGTACATCACACTTTCTGGGACTAAACTTTTGTAATCGCCTCCATTTTTTATAAGGTCCCTAACAATTGTAGATGATATGAAAGCTAATTGGGGGCTAGTAATTAAGAAAACACTATCTATAGAAGATAGTGAGGAATTAGTTTGAGCGATGGATTGTTCGTAATTAAAATCGGAACTGTTTCTTAACCCTCTTAAGATATATTTTGAATTTACTGATTTACAAAAATCAATAGTCATCCCTTTGTAGGATTCGACTTTAACTCTAGGTTCCTCTTTGAACGTATTTTCGATTTGACGAATTTTATCCTCCAAAGAAAATAGTTGTTTTTTATCAGCGTTTACACCAATAGCAATTACAATTTCATCAAAAATTTCAAGGCCTCTATAAATAAGGTCTACATGACCTAAGGTAATAGGGTCAAAAGAACCAGGAAATACAGCTTTTTTCATGATTGGTTTTTTTAAATTTACTAAATAACATTTTGAATCATCCTATCAAATAAATCTGTGAGACTCATTCCAATTTCTTTTATCTGTTTTGGGATAATACTCTCTTTTGATAATCCAGGATTGGTATTTATTTCTAAAAAATAAGGGATTCCATCTTGAATGATAAATTCAGTTCGAGTAAGTCCTTTCATGTTGAGTGCTTTATAGATTTTTTTAATTTCTTGTCTTACTTTTTCGGCGTCCTCCTCTGAAATTCGAGCTGGTGTTATTTCATTAGATTTGCCAAGATATTTAGCTTCATAATCAAAAAACTCAGTTTCAGAAACAATTTCAGTGAAGGGTAGTATAATGAGATTTTCTTGATTCTTAAAAACACCGACGGAGACTTCTACCCCCTTGATTGCTTTTTCAATGATGATTTCATCATCTTCTTGATAAGCTTTATGGATAGCAGAATCTAATTCTTCGCTGTTAGACACTTTACTGATGCCAAAACTAGACCCAGCACGGTTTGGCTTTACAAAGCAAGGTAAACCAACGGTCTCTATAATTTCCTTGTGAGGAATGGCATCTCCTTTAGTAAGATAGTAGGATTTGGCACATATTATACCTGCATTTTTTAGAACCGAAAGACAATCTCTCTTATTAAAACTTAAAGCTGCTTGATAAAAAGGGGCACTTGTTTGAGGTATATTTATCAAGGATAAATAAGCTTGCAGATAACCATCTTCGCCAGGTGTTCCGTGAATAGTATTAAAAACGACATCAGGTTTTATGACGTTGGTGCCATTGGAGAAACTAAAGTCTGCCCTGTTAATAGGATATTTGTTGCCGTTTGGTGCGACGTAATCCCAACCTTCTTTTAGAATATGAATGGGGTAAATATGGTATTTTTCAGCATTTATAAATTCACAAACTACATTTCCGCTTTTAAGAGAAATTTCAAATTCACTTGAATAGCCTCCCATTACAACTGCAATATGCTTTTTATTCATAACAAAACTTTAAAAGCTACGTTTAACAAAAATATCATTATTCATTATAAAGATACTAACTTTAGGTTTTATATTTTTGTAAAATAACATCATCTTATGTCATTTATTAAATTTTTGTTTACAAGAGTGTTTATAAAACAACTTTTAATTGCAGGGTTTGTCCTCCTTATTTGTGTTATAACAACGCTTTTTTGGTTAAGATTAAGTACCAACCACAACCAAAAAATTAAGGTTCCGGATTTAGCTAAACTTAGTTTAGACTTAGCCGAGGAAAAATTAGCTGAATTAGACCTGAGATTTGTGGTATTGGATTCTTCAAATTACAACCCTGATTTCCCAACACATTCTGTTATTGAACAACTACCTGAAGCTGGTGAATTTGTGAAAGAAAATCGAAAAATTTATTTAACACTCAATAGGTCTGGGTATGTTTTTTTAGAAGTTCCTAACGTCATTGGTAAAACGAAAAGACAGGCAGCTCCTACCTTGGTTTCGATGGGTTTTCAAATAGGAGAAATTGAATACAGTTCATATATAGCATTGGACGAGGTATTAGAAATGAGCTATAAAGGAAAAAAGATAACTCCTGGAGATAAGCTGCAAAAAACCTCCATTATAGATTTTGTTTTGGGGGATGGTGAAGGAAGCTTAAAAAGAAAATTTGATAAAAAATAAATCGAATGCTGAAGGAAAATAATTTAGAGGGACCAATCAGAGATAACCAAGATTTATACGAACATTTTCATTTTATCGCACAAAAAGGACAGCAACCGCTTCGGGTCGATAAGTATTTGATGAATTATATTGAAAATGCTACACGAAGTAAAATTCAACAAGCTGCTAAAGATGGAAATATTTATGTAAATGATGTCACTGTCAAATCCAATTATAAGGTAAAGCCAAATGATGTAGTTCGAGTTTTATTTGAGCATCCACCCTACGAATTTTTATTGGTTCCAGAAGATATTCCACTAACCATTGTGTACGAAGATGATGCATTGCTAGTGGTTAACAAACCTGCAGGGATGGTAGTGCATCCAGGACACGGAAATTACAGTGGTACCTTAATTAATGCATTGACTTTTCATTTTGAAAATCTACCTAATAATAGCAGTAATCGCCCTGGATTGGTACATCGCATAGACAAGGATACTAGTGGGCTACTCGTGGTTGCAAAAACAGAAGAGGCTATGACGCATCTTGCGAAGCAATTTTTTGACAAAACATCAGAGCGAGAATATATAGCTTTGGTATGGGGCGACGTCAAAGAAGATCAAGGAACTATTAAAGGAGCTATTGGCCGTCATCCGAAAAATAGGCTTCAAAATACGGTTTTTACAGGTGACGACGTACTTAAAGGTAAACCAGCAGTTACTCATTATAAAGTATTGGAGCGCTTTGGCTATGTCACTTTAGTATCTTGTAAATTGGAAACCGGAAGGACTCACCAAATTAGAGTACAATTAAAGCATATAGGACATACTTTATTTAATGACGAACGCTATGGTGGAAATCGAATTTTAAAAGGAACGAGTTTTAGTAAATACAAACAGTTTGTCGAAAATTGTTTTAGTATACTTCCTCGACAAGCATTGCATGCAAAAACATTGGGTTTTATTCATCCGGTCACTAAGGAAAAAATGAAATTTGATTCTCCTGTTCCAGACGACATAGCGCAATGTCTTGAAAAATGGCGTAATTATTCAAAAAATTCAATTCAACAGTAAAAATCAACCTATGAAAATTTTAGTTTCACCTGCAAAAAGTCTTAATTTTGAAAGCAAGGTACCTACCAATGACTTTTCTGAAATTCCTTTTTTGGAACGAACCAAAGTACTGAGTCAAAAAATGGCCTCAAAATCAAAAGACGATTTAAAAAAACTAATGAATATTAGTGATCAATTAGCAGAATTAAATTACCAACGGTTTCAAGATTTTTCTTTTCCCTTTAACAAAGAAAATTCTCGCCAAGCAGTTTATTCATTTTCAGGGGATGTGTATAAGGGGTTGGATGTATATACGTTACCGAAGGAGCATATCGATTCAATGCAAAATAGTCTTCGTATTTTATCCGGACTATACGGCCTTATAAAACCCTTAGATTTAATCCAGCCTTATCGTTTAGAAATGGGAACTTCCCTCAAAGTAAATTCTTCTAATAATTTATACGAATTTTGGGGAAGTTCTATTACCGATTATCTAAATCAGGAAATGGTTAAGGATGAGTTATTAGTTAATCTGGCTAGTAAAGAATATTTTAAAGCGGTTCAATCTAAAAATTTAAAAGCCACCTTAGTAGCCCCTATTTTTAAGGATTATAAAAATGGCAAACTAAAAATTATTTCTTTTTTTGCTAAAAAAGCCAGAGGACAAATGACTCGTTACATTCTTGATAATAAAATCGAAACATTAGAAGGTTTGAATGGATTTAATTATGATGGTTATGGTTTCAGTAAAACAGAGACGCTTAATACTTATGAACCTGTTTTTATAAGATAACCTAAAAGTTTTTTGCTTGTTACCAACTATTTTTTTAATTTTAGTACATTAATATAAATCGGGTTTAAAACCCAAGAAAACAATAAATAATTCACTACAATCATGAAAAAAAATTCCTTTTTAATTTTAATTTTCTGTCTAGTTTTTTCAAGCTGGCAGACTAATGCTCAAGACGGAGGCTTATTAATTACTGCCATTGCGGATCCCAATGGAGGAACTTCTTGTCGCTTCGTTGAGATTCACAACAGTAGTCTTTCAGCTATCGACTTGTCTGGCTATGCATTGCAACGTTGGACTAACGGAAATTCGGGTCCTTCAACAAGTAACAATATTGATTTAAGTTCAATTGGTTCTTTAGGACCTTCAGAGTACGCTTGGATTGCAAATAATGCTAATTTTTCGAGTTGTTATGGATTTGCTCCAAACATCGTTGCAGGTAGTGGCGGTCCTGCTGATAGTAATGGAGATGATCAAATTGCCATTATTGACGGTAGTTCTAATATCATCGATATTTTTGGTGTGCCCGGTCAGGATGGTTCCAACACATGCCATGATTTTGAGGATGGAATAGCTTTACGAGCAGAACTTAACATAGATCCAAATGCAGGTAATTGGAACGAGGCAGGATGGATTATTTATTCTGACTTCTCTAACGCAAGTGGTTGTACTAATCACAATTCAAATCAGCCACAGAATGCTGCTGATATAGCTCTTTTAATCGGCGATTGGGCTGGAGAGGGAAGCGTAGTGCCACCACCACCACCAGGTCCAATATTAAGCTTTAACTTCTGTTCAGAAGAGATGCCTTTAGAATTTAATCCACCATTCCTTGCTTCTGCAGGAGTAATGGTTTCTGATACTTCTGATGATCACTCAGGTGATTTAGGAGTTATTGGTACCGCTTTAGG
>Ga0206125_10002728_pt1 | contig 18022 bp, 38 predicted proteins | sample Helgoland_Spring_4_FD_148598 | JGI IMG/M metagenome (GOLD analysis project Ga0206125, IMG submission 148598) | Pelagic subsurface seawater microbial communities from Kabeltonne, Helgoland, North Sea - Helgoland_Spring_Bloom_20160331_1 | ecosystem: Environmental > Aquatic > Marine > Epipelagic ... | reverse complement strand
TCTTAGCGCTATATCGCCAGGAAGTTCGGTCGCCACTGATTTTTGTATTTACAAAACCAATTATAACGCGGTTAGGTCTATTGATGTAAGTGAAGTGGTAGACGGCCAAACCCTAACAGTCACCGACCAAGGTATAGGTGGTCAAGGTGTGTTGCGTAATGTAGTTGGTCATGGCGTAACCGATAACGGCGGCACTATCATTGTTATTGATGCTAACTGGTATTGGGAGCGAATCTATAGTGGGGCCGTTAATGTTAAGTGGTTTGGCGCAGCTGGGGATGGTGTGACTGATAATACAGCGGCAATACAGAACACTTTGAATGCCGCAAAATATATAATTTTCGGTGACTCTAGCGATAACTTTTTAGTATTAGGAACATTAATATTATCTGATAATCATTGTTTACATTTTAATGAAGCCACTCTCACACAAGGAACTGACCAGACTATTACTATAAATGCCGGTTCTACTGATGGATGTACTATATTTGGCGGCAAATTCGTAGGCAAGAGTGAAGCGTCATTTACAAACACATCCTCATCATTAGCTAGATGCATAAGCGGGTCAGGCACAACAAATTTGACAGTGTCTGCAAATAAGTTTGTGAATTTTTATTATTCCCCGATATACATATCGTCTGGTGGCGATAAAATTACTTTTTCCAACAATACAGTTACTGGGCCTGGAAATTCTGTGCTAGGCGTAGATATAAATTATAGGAATTGTACCGGGGTTACGTTAATCGGCAAAAACTTACAGGTAGTTAATAATGATATTACTGATGTCGCTCAAGGCGTGATCATTGGTCAAGGTTCATCAGAAGTTTTGGTTTCAGAAAATGTAATCCACGACCTCATTAATGAACACGGCATATACGCTGACACGGGAATAAAGCGTATTGTAATCGCTGACAATATTATTCGGAACACTGGAGCGGTTGGCACTGGCTTAAAAGTTCAATGCTACGATTCCTTTGGAATACAGCCGGATACAATTGCAATAACAGGAAATACGATTAGCAATACAGGATCGGACGGCATTCTAATTGACAATATTACTGCTGGAACACCTACTATTTTATCTACGGGGTGTGTAATATCTGGCAATACAGTAATTGATACTGGCGCTTACGGTATTGATATACGTGACACCCAGGATTGCAATGTGACAACCAATGTTGTAATTAATTCAGGTGCTGGCGGTATCTTCTGGAAGAATTGCAATAATCTTAATATATCGGAAAACATGGTCAGAGGCTGTGTTAATTCAGCCATTTCTGAAGCTGGGCCAGCTTCAAACTACGTAACAATCAAGGATAATGCTATTAAAGATTGTGCGACAGGAAATTTAGTTGGTGATGAGTATGGAATTTATGTGCAGTCTGGAGGTAGTGAGTATGTGATTGCTGGTAATATTATTACTGATGCTAACGCTAACATGGAGCGATCTATTTACATAGCGGCCAATATTAATAGTACATGCAGTATATACGGAAATATTTGCCCAGACTCAACTGCCCCCGGATTTCGTCTTGGCAATGCAGGCGCACTTAGAATATTTCGCGACAATTTATTTAATGGTGCGTTTAATGCGTCAGCAATTCCAGTAGTGGATTCTAGCACTGAAGTGTCAGGCGGAGTTTTAACATTGCCGCAGGGGTATGATACTTATGAAATAAGCGGAACAACTAATTTCTTCAATATTACTCCATCTGGACATTCTGGCGAAGTACTTACTTTGATTTTCCAGGGCATTATTACTGTTACAGATACTTCTAATTTGAAATTATCTGGTAGTTTTATAACCTCCGCAAATAGCACATTAGTATTAGCGTGTAATGGGACAAATTGGTACGAAGTTTCTAGATCAAGAAATTGATACTAAAATTATAGTTCATTGTTCTGCTACTAAGCCTACACATTTTGTTGATGCTGCTAATAGACAGAAATGGAAATAATCAGTGGGACGCTATCTCGACCTCAAACAATGTTTAATCTATGAAGCTGCACGATTTAAAGCAAAGAGAATGCGACGCGCAAGGATGCGGATTTTAACCATTAAAAGTCTACCGTTAAGCCAATCAGGCGACCGCGACCCAGTGCAGGCCGTAGTCGCCTTTTTGGTTACTGTGATTTAGGTAGCGCCCATCTCGGAAGAGCTGGATGAGTCTTTATTGACTTCCATTTATCTACTTCAACCCATGTGCTATCTAGGTAATACAAGTATCTACCAACACCCCATAAAACAGCGGCTCGTTTGAATGCGTCAGAGTACTTGCCTTTTTCACCCTCAACGTCAGTTTCACCAGCGCCATTGCTTCGCCACAGCCATTCGTCACCAATTTTTACGCCAATGCGACAACACCCATCAAAAGGATAATCCACTTGCCATAGGTCGCCACATACATCATCGAATCGCTTCATCACGTCTCTAGCATTAAGATATGCAAGAGCAATACCTTTAGTTGCCACGCCGTTATTTTTTTTTGCGTTGGTTGCACCTACTCGCCAGTGGACTACTTTTGGGTCAAACGGTGCCTTTAGTTGCTCTGTAATTGACATCATAAAACACTCCTAATAATTGATTCTAACGTTTGGTATTTTGTTATTGTAAATAGCAGTTATAACGGCCTTTGCCTTAGCCTCGTCCAGCTCCGCTTTTTGCATCAAGGCAGAAAGTATCTCATTGTTGATTTTTGTTTTGTGAGCTATATCTGACTCGCGCTGCTCTTTTTGTCGCCTTTCTACCGCTTCTTGAAACTCGCGGTCACGCCTTTCTTGCTCTACTGCTGCGGTTGCCGCTTGTTTCGCTATAAGCTCGTCACGGGCTTGCTGCTCGCGTATGGCTTCGGCCTTGTCTGCCATTACCTTAGCGTCCATCAATAACGCGTACTCATGATCACGCTCTTTTTCGATAGCCATAGCTTTCTCATCTTCGATACGCTTTTGTTCATCTAGTATCTTTTTGCGTTCTGCCTTATGAGCATCAATAAGCAGTGTAAATGGCCTATTAGCTTCCTCTAGCCGCTCTTTTATGTACGCGGCCTCCTTCTCTACACTAGCTTTAAAATCCTTTGCTTTGTCGATTCTGGCGCGATCCAGAGCCTTTAGCATTTTAGTTATTGTTTCCGCTTGATCTTTCACGTACTTTCGCTCAGGAGCGTTATTCATATCAACATAAAGGCCGGTGTATTTTTTACCCTCTTCTTCAAGGCTAGAAATAATATCTTCTGTTGCTACATCCTTAAATAATACTACGCTCATCGTAAAACCCCTTTTTCCATTAGCTGCTCTTCTTCGTATCTAGCTGAATATCCTCGCCTATGTGCTTCGCCTTTATCTTCGTGAGGCACACCGTTTTTACATTCGTTATAGCCTAACATCCATTCATCACAGAATTGCTCATTACCGATACTTGTCATTGTCTTTCCCCTGCTATTTGTTGTAATTCTAAGTTGTATTCAATGGTGCCAGATACCAGCAAGCAAGCTGTTATGATGCTTACTGCTAGCCATGTTGGTATTTTATTGATTAAGTTCATAAATTTCTGCCATATAAGGGATTAATGAAATGCATGCTATCGCTGAGATAACCCACACCAGTATTTTTATATTTCTCTTTGTGCGTACCATAGTGCATTCCTTAGATTTTGTGCTTTTCGTGTATCGTTGTCGTCAGAGACGGTGAACTCAACGCTACGATATCCGTGACCAAATGAGGGGTTTAATCCTATTAGCACGCCCTTTGCTATCTCAGCGTTAAGTTTCTTGCCTTCGTCACAAGCAAATCGGTAAGTAGTTGATATAGCTTCTAGTGCCATTATCGTATCTCCGTGGCTTCGTTAACTACCAATATAGTAGCGTTCCAGATTTCGTTGTAGTCGTGTATTTGCAGATTAAACAATCCGTTACCCTGACGGTCTACGCTTTGAATGTGATAGTTGTTGTGTGCTATCCAGTCCATAAGTTGCTCAGGGTTACCGCATACCGCTTTAACGTCTTTGGGATAGTTATCGTCCGACCACTGAAAAAGGCAGTTAACGTCTGTTATATATAGGTCTGCTGGTATTGTTATTGATTTAAAATCTGGCTCGTAACTCATAATATTTCCTCGGTGTTTTTTGTTTTAGTTCGCTAACTATAATACTTAAGTTTAACTCTGTCAAAGTTTTTTTAAAGTTAAATAAAAGTTGACGCAAGGCAATATTCTGTTATAGTTAGCTTAATTCAACGGGAGAATAAGCATGGCGTATGTGGCAAGGCAAGAAGTGACATCAGACCAGAAACAGGTGTTAATAGATCGCGCAATAAAAAACAAGACAAATCAAAGCATTGAGCTTAGGGCTATATTGCAGGAGGCGGTCGATAAAGATAAGCGCAAGAAAAGACGCAAGGCAATATAACCTTTTAATTTGTGGCGGCAGCAAATGCCACAGAAAACAAACGGACGTTAACCCGTCCACAAGATTACGTTGTTATAACTAATTGAGGAATTTGAAAATGGCAAAAGTAAAATTTTATTGTGATTCTGGTGCAAACATTCACTCAACTCGTGAAGAGGTTGTAGATACCGTAGCTGACTGGGGTATGGACGAAGGAGAATGGGAAGGCCTGAGCGATGATGAGAAATGGAAGGTTTCAGATGAGTGGGCGCAAAAACGGTTAGATATAGGTTACGAAGAGTTATAACCAATTAATTAATGGCTTACGAAGCGTAGCGGAGTAAGTCCAAGTGAAGCGATAGCGTAACGCTTATATTACGTTGTTATAAATCTGGAGTTAAAAATGAATGAAGTTATAGGTATGGATTCAGTATATAAAGAAGCACTTGAAAAGCCTTCGCAAAATATGACTATCTCCACAAATCTTGTCAGAGAAATCATAGAAAACTATTCAGAGATGCAAAATGCAATTATTGACCTGAAAGCCAGTTTAAGAACTTGCCAAAATACAAGCAATGCTGTCTTGGATCAATACAAATATTTATAACCTTCGCATAAGCGAGTAAGCGTAGCGCATCCGCTTGATGCGGTTGTTAGCTGATAATTTAGTGAGAGACAAGAAATGAACGAAAGAACAATAGAAAGATTACCGGATTTACTAAGACGACTGGTTGATGATTTTTTGGCAGCAGATAAAAGAATCGAAGATTTAGAACGACAACTTGAATGCGCGAAAGTTGGCGCATGGATGGATACAAGGGCTTGCAAGCCCGAGCAAAACCCAAACGCAAGACCTTTTTGGGCAACAATTCAGAAAGGGGGCTTGAGCCGTATTGCGCTTGTGGCATGGTTTGACGATCTCGGCTTCTGTGAAACTAGCGACATTTACGCTGAGACTTATTGCGAACAGGTAATGATTGAAAATATCACTCACTGGATGCCTACAAACAAGCCGTTATATCCAGCGACTAAGTGACAGCTAACCTATTAATAATTTGGAAACGGAGCAGCGCGTAGTTGCTCAAATTGATTACGTTGTTATATTACGCTTTTTTTGGAGGGATTAATGAAAGATAGAAATTTAAACCATAGTGATAGTTGGGCAACGCCACCGTCTTTGTATGATGAGCTTAACGCTGAATTTAACTTTGACTTTGACCCATGCCCACTGAACACAGGCAAAATAACACCAGACAAGGATGGGTTACTAATAGAGTGGGGCAATAGAAACTTTATAAACCCGCCATATAGTCGGAAGCTAAAAGAGGCGTTTGTAGCTAGGGCGGTAGAGTTTAAAAATAAAGGGAGGCTTTGCGTAATGCTGCTACCCGTAAGCACAAGCACAAAACTATTCCACGATGTTGTACTACCTAATGCCGATGACATTAGATTTCTTCGAGGCAGAGTAAAATTTGAAGGGGTTAACACCTTTGGTGAAAGAGTAACGAATAGGGCTGGAATGCACGATAGTATGATAGTTGTGCTTGATGGCACAAAGTAATATAACCTTATTTTTAGCTGCGGCGGTACGCAGCATGAAGTGAAGCAGTTTTATAACCGTCTGCTATAAAATGGTTGTTATGTGACGCATATCACAGAAACATTATTATATTTATATTATTATAGGCTCTCATTAACCAGAGGAATAAAAAATGAAAAACAAAAGAGTGATCGCAAAGGCTGTAGTTTCAAAAATTAAAAAACAAGTACCAGATAGTGCAGAAGCCAAATTAATGTTTGCGGTTTTTGCTACTGCTGTTAGCGATCTTTTCAAAAAAAACCAAAAAAAATCGGCTGCGACTTACTTAAAAAGCGATATGCCTCACTTAAATAGAATTGGTATAGAACCTAGCTGGGTTAGATTGCAGTTTAAAATTGCGGGTATAGATGATCTTTACACATAACACTGCAAAACAAAGGAATCTCCGTTATCAGTAAATAACCGAGAACAATGGATTCCTGTATATCAACTATGGCGTATACCGCCGGGAGAGAGTAATGAGTAAGATCGGTGTAGAATTAAAGATTGATGTAACAAAGATTGATAAAGCGCTTTTGTTTTCAGGTGCTAAAGGTACATACCTTGACGCAACAGTGTTTATTGATATTGACAACAAAGATCAGTATGACAACAACGGCATGATAACGCAAAAAGTGCCGCAGGGTGGCGAAAAGAATAGCGGCGCTATACTTGGTAACTGCAAGGTTTTCTGGAGTGATGGCGCACAGCAGCCAGTACAACAGGCACAGAGACCGGCGCCGCCGCAAGCGCCCGGCATGGATTCATTCGACGATGACATCCCATTTTGATGCTACAATAGATTTTCCCCTCGGCTGTTATAGCCCTTAGCTCACTTCGGTGGGCTTTTTTTTGCTTAAAATTTAGTAAAATCAGTGCTTGCAATAGTCACGCGTGACTGTATAATGATGTACATCAACTACGGAAACAGAGAGAAATAAAATGAAAAACATTACACTAACTAAACGCGCAAAAGTAGACGCTCCACAAGAATTGAAAGATGCAGGGGTTGTTGCTTTTCAGGTGGTAGACTTTGTTGTTGATTATTTTGGTAATAAGATTGAAAGCAGCCATGACACTAAAATTCTAGAAGATGGCCGCCAGCTCGTTATAGGTGGTGACGGCTTCATACGTGAAGGGTTTGAGGTGGCTGCATAAGCCGCCCGCTAACAACAAAAGAAACAAGGCGAAAAAAAATGACTACACTAACTAACGATTTTAAAATCAAAGCTCAATGGGTTGCAGATATGATGAAAGCCGACGGTGTTACGCCAGAGCAGATTAATGACGATCTAGTGATGAGCTACATGGATTCTATCGGTAAAAAAATACAGTCAATACAAAGCACGTATTTGACGAGAAATGGCGCGGCAAAGGCTCTTTCTGACTATGTTGTGGTGGCTTTATGAGTCGCCCACTAACAACAAAAGAAACTTCACAGCGAGAACGCGACAAGAGAGCCGCTAACGGCGTTAAAGAGATTCGCAATGTATTCGTGCCAGTATCATCCGGAAAGGCTGAGAAAGCTAAAATTCAGGCGTATGCGGATAGTATTCATAAAGAGGTTAGTGATGAATCATAGACGACTACAATGGCTGTATGAATGCGTAGCCAGAAAAAACGACGTAGCTATAGAAATTGCAGATCACATCGAAAAGCTGGAAAAGGCATTGAGTGACATCAAGCAGCATCAAGAAATAGTTGCAGGTGATGGCGCTAAACTTTCGGCAACGTGGAATATTGCAAATAATGCGTTAATTGAGGTGAGACAATGACTACAGATAAGCAGCCAACAAAACCCGAACTCATAACAGCGCTGCGCCAGTTAGCAGACGACATGGAAACGATAGGGGCGGCCCTAGACTACTACGGCGGCTTTGATTATCTGCTCGCTGAACACGGCAAAGAGATTCTTGGTGCAGCCCTAATAGCTAGGGGATGGGCTGATGGTATGGAGGGTGAGCATGAGCTGGGTGATAGTTAGATTAAGCGATAACGAGGCAGTGTGCGAGCTAACGAACTATGAAAACGTGCAAAAGCTGAACACTGATAAATATAAAGCTGTACCGGTCCTAAAGTACTTAGGCGAGTTGAATAGAAAGATTAAAAACGGAGAGCATCAATGCAAGTTAAAAAATTAAGCGATTTACCAATACCGGCAAGACAAACAACGGGCGCGGCTGGGTACGATTTACAGTCTGACAAGGATTTTACCATCAACCCTATGCAACGCGTATTAGTGCCTACAGGCTACGCGTGGGAAATACCTATGGGTAAGGTAGGTATAATTAAAGATCGTAGCAGTATGGCCTATAAATATGGCATATCAACGCTTGCAGGTGTTATCGACTCAGACTACCGTGACGAGGTTAAAATATTATTAATAAACCTTGGTAGCTTGGCGTATAAAGTATCTAAAGGCGACCGCATAGCTCAAATGGTTATTGTTGATCATTATAGCGATGAGTTAACCGTTGTAGATGAGCTTGGCGGTGAAGATAGAAATGGCGGCTTTGGGATTACCGGGAAATAAAAAACCCGCTAGACGTTTCCGAAAAGCGGGTTAGTGAGATTAAAGTGGTTTAAGTTTTCATCTCTTTCTTGCTGATTGCTATAAGCCAGTAAAGCAACTTTACTTTATTAAAAATAAAATTACAACTAAATTAAATAGGTGATTTATGGATATATGGGAAAAGCGATTTAAATGGCTAGCGGAGCAACACTGGGTTGAAGGTGATGCCGCTGAAAATATGGATATAAGCTATCAATGTTATGACGATTATATGAGCAGGCTAGTTAAGGCTGTAGACGTTGAGATTGAAAACGAAGATGGCTGAACGCTTTACAACAAAAACAGTTATAGTATAATAAGCGCATCGCCGTACTCCGAGGCGTTTTAAGTATCGGAAAGTAATAAGGGCTTTGGTAGGCTCTATAGAATTGTGAATTAGTAGAGGCTTTAGACGTTGATTCAGTTGGGTGATTTTTCTCTACTGATTCGCAGCCCCTACCAAGGCTGAATCAACTTCTAAGGCCTTTTTTTTTGCCTCAAATTCATCTATATCCTGCCCCCCCCTTATTGCACGGTTCATTAATTTTGGATTATGCGGCAATGACACAAGACGATCTAAAACAAATTCTAAGATACTGCAAGGATAGCGGTAAATTCCACTGGCTTTCTTATAGATCGCCTAAAGCTAAAGCTGGAAGCGAGGCAGGTTGCTTGAGGCCAGACGGCTATATTCAGCTAATGATTAATGGAAAGAATTATTACGCGCATAGGTTGGCGTACCTCTATGTTTTAGGCCGCATGCCTATAAATTTTGTTGATCACAAGAATGGCAAAAGAAATGACAATGTATTCTCTAACCTTAGATTGGCTAATGGTAGCCAAAATCAGCATAACCAAAACATGTACTCAAATAATAGCACTGGTTATAAAGGTGTTTATTTTGACGCTTCAAATAAAAGATATAAGTCTCAAATATCCATTAAAGGCAAACGAATTCATATAGGCAGGTTTGACACTTTGGAAGAAGCGTCAAAGGCTTATATTGAAAAAGCGAAAGAATTACACGGAAGATTCGCAAAGATTTAGTTGTACGGTTCATTAGATTCAGTAAAGGTTTACACCGTAAAACGAAACCTATCTCACACAATTAAACTATAACAGGCAAATTAAGCCAATATAAAACAATTGCACCAGCTAAACAGTGGAAACGCTCAAGGCAAAATCTAGTACGCTAGGTGGATGATAGGGGTGTATGTAGTTGCGATGTATCTCACGCGCTGCATTAAACAGAGCCTTCATGTGACATTAACCTTTTTGGTAGGTCAGACTCGTAAGTCTATAAACTATGCTCTGATAAGATCTGTTTTGTAATTGATACGATATTTAAACAAGATAAGCTAAGGTGATCCAATAGGTCACTAAGAGCCTATCATAGACCCCTTATACCTTAAATAAAGGCAATGATAATGTTAGAGTTTTTAGAAAGTATTGGCGCGGAAATAACAATGAACGATGGCTATATTGTTATTGATAATCTTACTATCGCGGATGAATGGGTTGTGGAAATTGCCAAGATCGCCAGAAGCAGCAAAGAGTTTTTAGATTGCCAGCGATAAAGGTTGCATAATAATAATAGGCCTATTAGAATGTATAACACAATATAACAAAGGGTATACATATGACTATACAGACCGCATTTAGGCTAGATAGAAACCTAGTAGATAAATTGAAGAAATACTGCGAAAGAGAAGGTCGGTCGCAAACATGGGTTGCTAATAAGGCGCTTGGCGATTACTTAGGATTAACGAAAAAAGAAACAGCTGGGATAATTCCAGTTATCGAGAAAAAGCCAGCGGTTAAAGCAGTTAAGGTTATTGATGATTCTGCTAACACGGATGCAGATGTTGTTATTAACGTGCTTAATCAATCGGCTGGGACTAATTACCGCCACACTGACACTAATCGCAAGCTAATTAATTCTAGGCTAAAAGATTATAGTGTTTCCGATATTTGCCACGTAATAGATAAAAAATGCAGAGAATGGAAGGGCGGCGAAATGGCTAGATATTTACGGCCATCTACATTATTCAACGCTACAAGGTTTGAAGAGTATCTAAACCAAAATATCAGTGAGGGTTCATCTAATGGACAAAATAGACCTAAACAACATATCAAAGAAACTCCACTCGAGCGAATGGAAAGAAAACAAAAGTCAATGGACATGCGATCCTCGACACCTGAGCATTATGGTCAGATTGTGGGTGAGAATGACACAGTTATATCAACACAAATGGGTATCGACAGAAGGGGATTACTTGAATGAAAAAGATGAATATACAGAAAACTTTAAGCGATGGTGTGGCGAGCTTGGTCATTTCACTGACAAGCACTGGCAGCGATCTTATAAGCGAATTGAAGGTGATATCAAAGAAGCGGCACGCATGGGCGATGATATATGGCCTCCGTCTTCGGTTGCTGTGGTTGCATACGGTGAACCACCGATTTGTTCGCAAATGTATAAGAGTTTTGACCGGGCAACGGCTCTTGAAGATATCACAGCCAAAGAAAAGCGAATCGAGCTTGGTTGCAGAGAGAGTGCCAAACTGCTCGCAATGTTCGATGATTAAATATCCTCGACAAACTAGAGATATACCGCTGCACGAAAGATTGACAGATAGATCATGGGCAGAATATTAAAAATTAAGATATAGGCTAACTAACAGGGGGATGATATGAGCCAGAAAAAAAGAGTGCATGAATACCTAAAGACCGGGGCAAGGCTAACAAGCGAAAAGGCGAGAGTTGAGCTTGGTGTTGGATCATTTCCAAAGAGAATCTGCGAGCTAAAAGCGATGGGCATCAAGGTAAAAGATCGCTGGAAGCGGGTAAAAACACGTTTTAGCGGCACGGTTAGCGTTAAAGAATACTATTTATAATAAAAGGGGAAAGATATGGCGGATTTCTCGATAAAAATATCAGATACAAAAGGTGGTGGGTTGAGTTGTTTTATTGAGGCCAATGGCTTTAAAGATGCCATGCCACTAGATGAAGAAAATACGTGTGCGAAAAGCATTTATTTTTTAATGATGATGCACTTATCTGAAATTGGGCTTGACGTTACAAAGCCTGCATTTCAGGAAGATATGTTTGATTTTGACCGGAGTAATACATGAACGCACTAGACGTAACACTAGAAAAAATAACAAGCTATTTTCGTATACACGGGATATACCCTACTGTCGAATGGCTGGTTCGCAACATGGCTTTAAAAAGAAAAACAATAACCGACCGGCTAAAGCAGTTAAAACAAGCGGGATCAATAACGCTGGGAAATAAATTCGAGATAATAGGTGTGGCATCTAAGCCTTGGCTGTGCATGCCTATTGTGGGGGTGGTGGCGTGAAAGAGCTACAGGAAGAGTTAAGGCGTTTGCGTAAAGAGCTAAAGCAAGAACAGCGAAAATTGATGAATGTATTGTTAAGCGATGAAGAAGCTCTATCAATAAACGAGTGTTGCGGAATGCTGAGGCGGCAAGCAAAGATGGTGAAGTCTGATATTAATCAGCTCTATAAGTGATCCTTTGGTTTTTATTTGCTTGGACAAGATACGCTATTGCGTTACAATAATCCCATGATAAAGAAAAAGAAGTGCGAAAATATAAAATGTAACAAAGAGTTCTATGGAACTAAGCGTGCCAGATTTTGCTGTGATAAATGTAGAGTTAATAAGTGGAGAGAAAAAGATGCAGTTAAGAAAATGCGGGAAGCGGTTAAGTAATAAAATATAGCGAATTGTTAGTATTTTGAGTTAATGAACATGATTAAGCATTTAGATTTATTTACGGGGATCGGCGGATTTACATTGGCCGCCCAATTTTCTGGGATCAAAACGGTAGCTCAGTGTGAAATCGATAGTGAGTGCCGGAAGGTTCTTAACAAACATTGGCCTAAACTACCAAAACACAAAGATATTAGAGAGTTAAATGGTGAAGACTACACAGGAATCGACCTTATCACTGGTGGCTATCCATGCCAGCCCTTTAGTATTGCTGGAAAGCAAAAAGCGCATGAGGATGACCGCCACCTCTGGCCGGAAATGCACAGAATTATTACACAGGCAAAACCCACTTGGGTCATTTGTGAAAATGTTTATGGTCACGTCACCTTGGGATTGGACGAAGTCCTTGCTGACTTGGAAGCCGGAGGTTACACCTCACAATCGTTTATTGTTCCGTCTCTGGCCAACGGAGCAAACCATAGACGGAACAGAGTTTATATTGTGGCCTACGCCGCAGGCAATGGACGCAATGAAAGCGAGACCTGCACCAGCAATGGAAAAGATAATGATAAACGGGGGAAGGAAGAACAGGACAAAAGTCGGGACAATGAAAGATGCCGCAGTTTACGGCCTGAAATGGACGGGTACAGCCTCCCGACAGGGAGAAGGGGAACTAAGCCCCCGTCACTTAGAGTGGATGATGAACTACCCAGACGGATGGACAGAAACAGAATGCTAGGTAACGCTATTGATCCGATGATTGCGTATCAGCTAATGACGGCAATTAATGAATACTAACCTCGCAATAAAGCGCAAGCGTAGCGCAGTCGATTTTGATTGCTTTGTTATGTCTTGCTTAGTTAAATGTAAAATAATTATAAATAACTCTTGCATAAGTTAAATAGTTTGCTATTATATATACATCAACAACGCAAACGGAGCATAAAGAGATGAAATATATTATTAACGAAATCAAAGGTTACATGAACCACATGAGCTTTGACGCGGCAGTTGCAAAGGTTAGACGTAACCACGCAGGCGGCAAAGAGTACTTAATTTCTCAGGCTGCGGAAGCGATTAGGTTAGCTTAGATGACTCCCTCACAACAAACAAAAAGCGTAGGGCTTAAAAGCCTTGCGCAAGTGTCAGAGATGACCGGAGTTAGCAGGCAGACACTGATTAACTGGCACCGCAACAAGCCTAATCTGTTTTCCGTGGTGTTATATGGATGCCTAGCTAAACAGGCATAACGCCTTGTTAAACGGCTGCGCTTTTTGTAGTCCGATGGAAGCCGCGCTTTTTTCGGCTGTAATGTATTTAAACAACTTGTTATAGGTTTTATTATGGATATTATTTTTCATTACCCGATGACTTTGGGGTTAGTTCTTGGTGTTGCTCTTGGTTGGGGTTGGTGCTCTGCTTTCCACGCCATAACCCATACTCATGGACAGCAACACCAACAAGAATCGGAATAGCGATCATGCCAATGATAATCTTTAGGCCGCGATTACCGTTGGCTGATGGCTTTTTTACTGCTGCCACCAATGGCTTTAGTTTTAGCAAAGGCGGGAAATATTTATGTATTCATCATTCCAGGACTTATTTTTAATTAGTCTTTTTATAATAGGTAGCATTGCGGGCAATATCCTTGGGTGCTGGTATTTATACTAAAGACACATAACCCTAGCTTTAAAGCGCGGCTGAAAGATGCCAAAAAAGAAACTAATATACAACCGTCGATTTGAAAGCGGTTGTTATAAACCGAGGTGGAAATAATGGAAGCTACAAAATATATACCCAGAAAGAATTTTAATTTATGGTACGAACTGTTTAAACAAAGCAATGGTTGGTTTTTATCTAGGCCTTTCGAGGGTAAAGACGATGTTTTTGTTCATTATGCTTTTGATGATATAGAGAGTTGTAATCAATTACATGCTGATTACTACCGACTAACAACACCAATTACAGAAATTAAGCGCGGGATATGGAAACGCATTAAGGTGAAGAGTGTATTTGACCGTTTTGTTATGTGGCTTAAAGGCAAAGAAGATGGTCACGCATGGGTACAATACAGAAAGAAAACAAGGGGTCTTATTTACTATTGTAGGAAGTGTGAATGCGGTGCAGAACAAGTTAAAAGCAGCGGCGCTTTAGGAGATGGTAAGTGGAGAGATATTAGTGCGCCTTGGAGGTCGGATTGGGAGCTGGAAGATTTTAATAATTCAAAAATAATTGACACATAACCTTTGGCTAGCGGGAGCGAGCAATGAAAAACCCAAAAAAATCATTAGAAGATATAGCCAAAACTATTGGCGATGAAGGAGTAAAAAACTTAGGGGCGAGCTTCCCAGCTGAGCCAGTTGTTATAAATAATCAGGAGGGCGTAATGACAATTGATATACAAGAAGCAATGCTTAATGCGAAAAAGTCCGCGCTGATAGTAAAAAACTTAATTGACTTAAAATATCCGAAGGGGACGGAGGTTAAGTTTATGTATAGCGATAGCCAGAAAAACCCATCGCACGGTGTTATATTGGGTGGATGCGGAATAGGTTACTATTTGGGCTATTTGGCAATAAAAGTAGAATCCGGCAAGGTTCATAAAATTTACTATCTGAGCATAGTTGATTCATAACCTTTTAAATAACGGGCGTTTTACGTCCCTGTTTATTTGGTTGTTATGTGACGTATTGAACTAATAATGAGGATGTAAAATGAGATTATGGTCAGACGATAAAACAGAAGATGATATTGAATACTACGCTAATGATGATAGTGACAATGTTATTTTTAATTTGCTTGAAGATATACTACGCCTAAAAGAAAAAGAAAAAGAAAGCCGGGAGCTACAAAAAAAGATTGATGCTTTTGTCGCTAATGGTGGAACGATTAAAACAGATATAGATAAGCTTGAGGGCGAATATTTGCGAATGCACTCATACTTAGAAAAAGCATTAAAGCGTGGTAGAGTTATAACTAAGACGTCGATATGTAAGGGGTTGAGAATAACGCCTACTAAGTGTACGGAAATGCAGCGAGTCCTTTATGAGCGTGGCGTTATATCTATGAACGCAATTGGCACCGTGACTGGTGTATCGTAGTGAGCGGAATAACTCACACAGTAAATAGCGAAAGAACGAAGAAGGCTATGCACGATCAAATAGACCGTGACTTTGAAAAGCACGGTATCAGCGTGTATTCTGTAAAGCACGGCATTAGCGCCCCACAATTTAGCGCTTTGCATGTTTATTGTGAAATGTGCGCTGGTGTATTCAATGCGGCTGGCATTGACGTAAGAGCCATGATGGATGAAATGAACGAAGGGTTTAGTATTCCTCACGACAAGGATACGTTTAAGAAGATGGTTTACAAGCCCATTCTTAAAGCTATGACTGGGAAGAGGTCAACAAAAGATCAAACTACTGTCGAGCCTACAAAAATCGCAGAGGCAATATCGTACTTTATGTCTAGCCGATTTGGGTTGACCGCGCCAAAATGGCCATCGAAGAAATGAAAATCAAAGCAGGGGATAGAATACTAAACCTATCGGCACCGTGGAGCGAAGGTTCGCTCTATGTCGAAAAAGTGGTTGATAGTTGACATTCCTACGTATGAGCCGGTAGTGGTTAGGCGATGCAGGATTAAATACAATAACGAGATAAGAAGCTGGGAGGTGGTAGATGTCAAATGATATAAGCGCAACACTAAAAGAAAGACAGTCGACTTATGGGAGTTTTGATGATCACGCGATGATTACGCAAAACATAAAAAAGGCGATGGTTGATAGCAAAAACTGGCGGTTATTGAGTGAGAGCAAGAAAGAGTGCTTAGAAATGGTTGCTCATAAAATAGGTCGAATACTTAACGGAGACCCCGATTTTCACGACTCTTGGCATGACATTATTGGCTATGTGACGCTTATCGAGCGTGAGCTTCGGCCTAGTGAATAGTAAAAAACGTTGTAGGTACTGTAAAGAGTACAAACCAGTCGAAACGATGCTAAAAGTCCCGCTAGGTGTATTTTGCAATATTGATCACGCATATAAATACGGGGCTGAAAAATCGCAAGCAAAGCGCACAAAGGAAGTTAAGAGCGATATTAAGAAGAAAAAAGAAAGCCTGTTAACTGCTAGGGATTGGGTTAAAAAGGCTCAGACAGCGGTTAACGCGTATGTAAGGCTAAGGGATGAAGGGAAGCCCTGTATAAGCTGCGGCTCTCATCCAGAAAAAAAGGCAGGCGGAACTATTGATGCGGGACATTATCGAAGCAGGGGCGCGGCTGGACACTTAAGATTCAACCTATTTAATATTCACGCACAATGCGTTAAGTGCAACCGGTATAATTCAGGTAATGCAGTCGATTACCGAATCAATTTGATTGAGAAGATAGGGGTTTCCCGGGTAGAGCGGCTAGAGTGTGATAACGCGCCGAAGAGCTTTAGTATAGATTACTTAAGTCGATTACAAAAAATATTCCTTAAGCGATCAAGGCATTTAAAGAAACTGAGAGGTTAGACTATGAATTTAGGTAAAAAACAAGAGCTGTTTATGCGATTATTGCCCGGGCTTTTAGATAAGGCTCATTCGCTAGGTTTTGAAATTAGGGGGGGTGATCTATTTAGAGATAATCGGTTGCATGGTGAGTTTGGTGAAAAAGAGGCTTATGGTCATAAAAACTCATGCCACAAGCTAAAGCTGGCTATTGATTTAAACCTGTTTAAAGATGGAAAATTCTTACAGCAAACATCCGATCATCTTGAACTTGGCACATGGTGGGAAGATCAGCACGATTTATGCCGGTGGGGTGGCAGGTTCAATGACGGGAACCATTACTCGCTAACCCATTGGGGCGCAATGTGACGCAAGCCATAATTACACCAATAGTATTTCTTGCTATAATGGGCGCTATTATTGATCCGTATAGCGAGTATCTAATGTGGAAGGAGAGTAGAAATGTTTAATCCATTTAAGTTTTTGACGGGCGGGATAGTTAAATCGGTTGAGAATATCGCATCCGAGTGGATAGAAACTGACATGGAAAGCGCCGAAGCTAAAACGCTAATGATTAAAACATTAGATCCTAACGGGAAAATGCGTAGAGATATAGCGGGCACAGTGTGCCGCCTTTATGTGGTTTACATTGCGGTTAGTCTTGTCTTGATATTATGCCAATCATTCGATCTTAGTACGCTAGTCACTATCGAAAATGTTGAATATAGATCCGTCGATCTTGCTGTTGAGAGCGTTACGGATTTGTTTGTACCAATAACCACGTTATTCACTGTCATTACATCTGCTTGCTTTGGTGTTAATGCGGTCAATGCCAATAAAGGAGTATAAAATGACTAAGCCCAAAAAGAAAAAGTCACGCGTAGTTAAAAAATGATTGAAGAAACGCCAATAGTTGAAATAGCAGCTGTTATTTTCATGGCTTCGTGTTCTTTTTTTACTAAAAAATGGGTAGAAACTGGCGTTGCTTGTTTTTTCGTTATAGTTATTGAGTCTATAACCATCTACTATAATTCGTATTTAGATGTATATTTTAACTATCTAGGTATTTTTTACGCCTATCTGGCTATAGTATTCTGTATTTTGTCGTATAAATCATCTTTCGTGTCAGCATATGCTTACATATTATATGTGGCAGCCTATTTTTTATTTGCAATCGAAGATACATTTATAGAGTGGGGCGTTATAATTAGTGACAGCGTATTTTATGGGAATTACAGCGCTATTATGTATGGATGCCTGGCAATATTAGTATGTGCGGTGA
>Ga0206125_10002717_pt1 | contig 18068 bp, 27 predicted proteins | sample Helgoland_Spring_4_FD_148598 | JGI IMG/M metagenome (GOLD analysis project Ga0206125, IMG submission 148598) | Pelagic subsurface seawater microbial communities from Kabeltonne, Helgoland, North Sea - Helgoland_Spring_Bloom_20160331_1 | ecosystem: Environmental > Aquatic > Marine > Epipelagic ... | reverse complement strand
GGTGTTTAATTCACAAAAGAGAAGACCATTATGCTAGTTCAATAATTAATAATAGTGATTTTCATGAACATATAGCTAAAGTAACAGACACAGATTTTATATTTTTAGCTCCTACATGTTCACCTTTTGTATCAGCAGAATCACATTACCATGCTATAGATTATTTTTTAGATAATAACTATGATAGTTTAACTTCAGTTGATATAATTAAAAATCATTTATGGTTAAATGAAAAACCTCTAAATTATAGATTAGATAATGTTCCTAATAGTCAAGATTTACCAGATGTAAAAAGATTAAATTATGGTATATCTATAATAACAAAGGAATCAATGCTTAAAAATAGAAGTTTAATAGGTAATAGTCCAGATTTTTATGAATTAGATCATTTTGAATCAGTAGATGTGGATACCCCATTTGACTTTTTTATAGCAGAACAAATAAATAACAAATACTTTAAAAACAAAAAAATATGATGAATATCGAAAATATAGGTCATAGATTTACTGAAATAGTAAATACACCTGAATGGAAAGAATTGCAAGAAAAATATAATAAATGTGATGACATTTATGTATTAGGGCATGGTGGTAATATGGGCGTAGCTGATCATACTGCTGTTGATATGACAAGATTATCAAATGGTACTAAGAATGCAATGTGTCCAGGTAGTTGTGTTGTAGCAACGTCATTAATTAATGATACTAGTTTTGATCAATGGATGGTAGCATGGTTACAACAAAGAACATCTACTAGAACTAAAGGTCAAATGAAAAAATCATTAGTATATGGTATTTCATCTTCAGGTAAATCTAAAGATGTAAATAAAGCATTACAATGGGCTGCTGATAATGGTATGGAGGTTTGTATAATAACAGGAAATGAAATAGTTGATAAAATTAAAGGACTTACTCAAATTGTACTAGGAGTAGATTATTACCATACAGCTGAATGTTTAACTTTACTACTCCAATATCAATTAACACATGGTTCTGGAAAAGAATGTCCACCAATTGGAAAAAATAGTCCTGAAGAATTAGAAAGATTAAATTGGACTAAAGGTATTCGTGAACACTCATACCCAGATGAAAACATTAATTTAGGGATAGATTTTGATGGTGTAATGCATAAAAATAGTAAAGGATTTTTTGATGGAACAATTTATGATAGTCCTGTTGAAGGAACTGAAGATGCACTTAAAAAATTAGCAGACAAATATACATTAATATGTTATACAGCTAAAGCTAAACCAGATAGAATGCTAATAAATGGTAAAACAGGAACTGAATTAGTTTGGGAATGGTTAAAGAAACATAAGTTTGATAAATACATTTCTAAAGTAACATCCGAAAAACCTAGAGCAGTAGCTTACATTGATGATAAAGCTATTAGATTTAATGATTGGAATCATTGCTTTGCAAGTTTAGAATCTGCAAAAATTATATAATGAAAAAGGATTTAATAGTATATATAGCACATATAGATGATTTTGAATGTGCTTGTTATGGTTATGTTTTAAACCATTATAAAGAATACAACAAAATTAAAATAATAACAGCTACAACGTGGCCTGCTAAAGTTAAAGTATGGGAAGAAAATAAATTAGATTTTCCTCAAGATTTACAAAATAAACTAGTAGATATTAATTTAGAATATGAGGCTAGAACTTTATGGAAAAATCTTGATGATATGAAAGATGATTTTTATAAATTAATGGATTTTTCTACCCGTTTTGATATATTAACTCATGATAAAGAAGATTGCCACACAGACCATACAGCTTGTTTTACTGTAGCTAAGGGTATGTTTAAATATTGTAATAGATTTCTTACTATATATTCTCCATCTTCAGCTGGGTTAAAACCAAATTTCTTTGTGGGAATGACTAGCGAACAATATGCTATAAAGAAAAAAGCACTAGATAAATATGATATACAAAAAGAACAGTCATATACAAAACTAGGATATTATTTACAAAGTGAAGAACATTATAATATAGGTAGAGCTCATGTACTTGAAAATTATGTATTTGATGATTACCCATATTATGAAATATATAAAATACAAAAATGGTTGTAACAATACACCAACCTGAACATTTTCCTTATGAGGGCTTCTTTCAAAAAATGGAAGCATCTGAGTTATTTATTATCTTAGATAATGTAAATTATAGAAAAAATTATTTCCAAAATAGAAATAAATTATTAAATAATAATGATGTTGAAGAATGGTTTACTATACAAGTAGAAAAAGGAGCTACTTCTAAACACATAAAAGATGTTAAAGTAGTAGATGGTCCTTGGAGAAAAAAAATAGTTAAAAAATTAAAACAAAACTTAGGGGTTAATTTAGAACATATTTACGCTCAAGATAAACTTATAGACATTAATATTCAATCTATAGAATATTGTAGAGAAATATTAAATATAACTACACCTATGATTTATGCTTCTAAGTTAGATGTAGAGGGTACTAAAAGTGAATTATTAGCTAATCTAGTAAAACGAATGAATGGTACAACTTATGTATCAGGTCCCTCAGGTAAAGATTATTTAGACTTAAAGTATTTTAAAGATATAGAAGTTAAGTATTTTGAACCTAAAGTTGATAATTATTATTCAACTTTATATAATATACATAAACAATGAATATAAAATATTCTACATCAGAAATGGGATTTGAAGGATATTTTCCTACAAATTATCCTAATTTACGAGTTTTAGAAACTCAATTATTATATTTAGAAGCTTACCATTTACCTATACAAAAAATACTTACAGAAGGTAAAACATATAAAGGTAGTCTATTATATAATATAGGTAAAGGAGGATTTGAAAAATCCTACATATCAGATTTATATCATAATTACCATAATGTTGTAGCTCAGTTAAAAGAAAAATTTGAAGAAGTCTACATTTATCAAGACGGGGAAATTGGGTGGTGGAATCAAGTAGATACAAGATTACAAGCATGGTGGTATAATCAATTAATAGCATCAGATGGTATATTAGTACCTAATTCAACTGATATATCTTTTTATAAAGGTTTATTTCCAGATAAAAAAATTAAAGTAATCAGAAGTGTTATGACAGACGAAGGTTTGGATAAAACAAAATTTAAACCTAAAGAAAATAGAACTATAGTAACAGGACCACTTACAAAAGAATATAATGGTTTTTCACAATTATTGTTAGCACATAATTTGGATATGCCTGTAGATATACCCCCAATGGGTGAAAGTAGAATGCCTAAAGATTCTTGGGAAATGGCTCCTAATTTAGGAGTAAATTATTTACAATATATGTCTTGGGCTGAATGGATGTATAATCTAAGTAGATATAAAATAGGATATATGATGTCTGCAGCTACAGCATCAGGTTCATTTGCTTTAAATTGTGCTTATTTAGGAATACCTTGTATAGGTGATAAACGAGCAGATACACAAAGTATTTTATTTCCTGATTTAGCTATAGACGTGTTTAATAATGAAAAAGCTTTAGAATTAACTTTTAAATTAAAAAATGATTTAGATTTTTATATTGAAGTGAGTAATAAAGCAAAAAGATTATACAAACAAGAATTTACAAAAGAAAAAATGCTAAAACTATTACAAGATGATTAAACCTAAAATATTATGTACAGGAGCTCCTAGATCAGGAACAAGTTTATTTAATTTATTAATGTCTCATTTTAAAGACCTTAGAGTGTGTACTGAAACAGGTACTCCAAAAGATCTATTTACTAATTTTGAAGTATTTTCTACTCAACAAAGACCAGATGGTAAAATATGGAATGATCATTTAGGGAATGGTAAAAAATTATCTTTTATAGATAATTTAAATGAAGGTATTAAATTAATAGCTATTTATAGAGATGGAAGAGATTGTTTTGTATCTGCAAGACAAACTAGGCCTAATGATATACAAGAAATGATAAAAAAAGGAAAAGTAGTCTACTCATCATCTAAAACAGAAACTACTTATTGGTATTCTTTAAGAGAAACAGAAAAATGGCTTAATTCAATTAAAGAAACCTTTAAAACACTTGAAGAAGTTAAAGGAACAGAATTAGAAAAAAATTATTTAGTAATTAAATATGAAGAATTAGTTAATAACCCAGAAGTAGAAATGAAACGAGTAGAAGATTTTGTAGGTTGGCCTTTAGATCCAAGTTACCTAAAATTTCATGAAGCAGCAAATTATAGAAGACTAGTATCTAGTCCTCACCTTATGGGGGGTAGAGAATATTCTATTCCTATTCGTGAAGATTCTGCTATAGAAGGAGCTATAGGTTCAGATCATGATAAACATAGACCCATAGCACCTGATTCAATTGGTAGATGGAAAAAACCAATACATAACCAAAGAATGAAAGATATATTAACCCTATATGGAAATGAAATAGCAGATATGTTGATTGAATTGAAGTATGAAACAAATAAAGATTGGATAAATGAAATCAAATAAAATAACATTCGTAATACCAAGTAGAAATAATTTAGAATTTTTACAATTAGCTTATCAATCAATAAGAAACTTAGAAACTAAACATGAAGTATTAGTATTAAACGATGCTAGCACAGATGGAACTTTAGAATGGATAGATTCTTTATACGATGAGGATTTAATAGTATACCATAATCCTGGACCTGATCGTATTGGAATAGTTGGTATGTTTGATAAAGGAATTGAAATGGCAAGAACAGATATCATAATGGCATTTCATTCAGACATGGTAGCAGCACCAGATTTAGATAAACATGTATTAAAACATTTAGAAAAAGGTACGGTTGTAAGTGCAACTCGAGTTGAACCACCTTTACATCCAGATGGACCTGAAAAAATGTTAGTTAATTTTGGAGTTGAAGTTGAAGATTTTGATATGGATAAGTTTAATAACTGGGTTAACAACGAATATAAACCTAAACATGATAAATTAGTTACTGAAGGTATATTTGCACCTTGGTGTATGTATAAAGAAGATTTTTTAGCTATAGGTGGTCATGATGAATTATTTGCTCCTCAAAGTAAAGAAGATAGTGATATATTTAATCGTTTTGTCTTGAATGGTTATAAAGTTTTACAAACATGGGAGGGTTTAGTTTACCATTTTACAAGTAGAGGAAGTAGATTTAATAAACATGCTGGTGGGGGAGCAGGACTTAACTCTCAAGAATGGTTATATACTACAACTAAAAATATGCGTAATTTTATTCGTAAGTGGGGTACTCCTGTTAAACATGATCCCCTAATGAAACCAATTATATCTCCTCTATACGATATAGGAATTATAGTTACAAACTCAAACACAGAAACACTTAGAGCTTTAGAACCTTGGTGTTCAACAGTATATGTTGATGGAGATATTATGGAATACATAACTTTAGAACAAGCTAATACAAGTATAAATTTAAGAGATAGAGTAAAACCATATGATAATGAAAAAAATAATCAAATTTTAGTTGAAATAAACACATCAACATTCAATCAACAAGATTTCCAGTATTTAAGTCAATTGCCAGATATTTTAAGAGATAGTGGTACTATTGGAGAATTTGGATTAGGTAATTTAAAAATAACAATAATAGCGTTAGATACGTTTGAACAAAAATTAGTAAAAAATGATGATTAAAAAAGCAATAGTAACAGGGGGAGCAGGTTTTATAGGCTCTAATTTAGTAGATAAACTAATTGATATGGGGGTAGAAGTTCATATTATAGATGATTTATCAACAGGCTTTGAAAAAAATATTAATCCAAAAGCTAAATTTCATAAAATAGATATATCAACAATAAACCCTGATTTAGCATGGTGGGAATTTAAAAACACAGACGCAATATTTCATACTGCAGCTTTAGCAAGAGTTCAACCTTCAATAGAGGATCCAATTCCTTTTGATAGTGTAAATGTTGGTGGAACTTTAAGAATGTTAAAATTAGCACATAATTTAGGTGTAAAAAGATTTGTTTATAGTGCTAGTAGCTCTTGCTATGGTAATAATAAAAATTTCCCTACACCAGAAACAGAATCTACAAACCCATTATCACCTTATGGTTTACAAAAATATGTAGGTGAACAATATTGTAAAATGTTTAGTGAAGTATATGGTTTAGATACTGTATCATTAAGATATTTTAATGTATATGGAGAAAGAATGAGCTTAGAAGGGGCTTATAAATTAGCTATCCCCATATTTGCTAACCAAATATTAAATGGAAAACCACTAACAATTAATAATGATGGTGAGCAACGTAGAGATTTTACATATGTAGGAGACGTGGTTAATGCTAATATATTAGCAGCTACAAATCCTGAAGATTTAAAAGGTGAAGCATTTAATATTGGTAATGGAGATAATTATTCCGTAAATGAACTAGCAGATATGTTAGGAGGTGAAAAAAGTTATGGTAATAAAGTAATAGAACCATTTCAAACACTAGCTAATAATTCAAAAGCAAAAAACATATTAGATTGGAATCCAAAAGGTGATTTACCTACATGGATTGAAACATATAAAAAAGAATTAGGCATATGAATTATTACAATAATCACCCCACAGAAGAACGCCCATGGGGTAAATTTGAAATATTAGTAGATAGCGATTATTGTAAAGTAAAAAGAATAACAGTTAATCCCGGAGGTAGATTAAGTTATCAATATCATTATAAAAGAAGTGAAGTATGGACAATAGTAGCAGGTATAGCTACAATAACATTAGATGATGAAGTTAATTGGTATGATTATGGTAAGTCAGTAAAAATACCACAAGGCATGAAACATCGTGTTGAAAACAAAGAACAAGAACCACTAATATTTATTGAGGTACAACACGGTTCATCATTTGATGAAACAGACATAGTAAGAATAGAAGACGATTATAACAGAAAATAACATGGAAAAATACATTTACAGAGCAAAATTAGATAGAGTAGTAGACGGTGACACAGTAGACGCCTTAATTGACGTTGGGTTTGACATTTGGGTTAAAAAAAGAATTAGATTTGTGGGGCTTGATGCTTGGGAATCAAGAACAAGAGACTTAGAAGAGAAAAAGAAAGGATTAGCTGCAAAATCAAGAGTAACAGAACTTTTAGAAATTGTATCAACTAAAAGAGGCTATTTTAGACTTAAATCACATGGTGTAGGAAAATATGGTAGAGTATTAGGTGAACTTTTTGTTATGGATGGTTCAGGTAAACAAATAAATGTTAATGAAACATTAATAGCTGAAGGTCATGCTTACATTTATGATGGAGGTAAGAAAAAAGTGTTCACCTCGTAAAATTTTTCTATATGTATAATAAAATAAAAGGCATGTGGGGAATATTTAAAGACGACAACGAATGGAATGAAAAAAACGTAGTAGGATTTATTGCGTTTATAGTAATGGTATGTTTTGCATTATTAGATTTAGTAACGGGTTATTTAGGTAAAGATTTAGTAATAAACGAAACTATATATGATTCATTTACTTGGGTAGTATTAGGTTGTTTTGGTATTGCAGGTTTAGAAAAATTTAGCAAAAAATAATATGAACTGGAAAGATATAAAAAAACTGATAAGAAAAGAGCTTAATGAAGCTACAACTGTAAATGCTGGTGGTTCTAAATTTAATTTACGTACAGGTGTAAATAAAAATCCAACTAAATTAGGTATTAAATTACAATTTGAACCTAAAGGAGGAGCATTAGACACAGACGTTAAAAATAAGTTAGAAGTTGCTTTACAAGAAAAATTAAACCAAGCATTGATGGAATATGATATGCAAGTAAGTAAAGACACTGACGTACCACGTCCTGAAGTAATTGGCTTTTTTATACCATTAGCTCAGGTTAAAAATTTAATTGTAAAATCACTTACAGGTCAAAAAGTAGATAAGCCCGTTGCAGCAGCACCTGAACCAGAAGGCGAAACATCACCTGAAGGGGGTGAAGATAGTGACATTGAAGAAATGATTCGAGGTGAAATGCTTAATGAAATGAGAGTTCGTGACTTAAATGAAATTTCAAAAGTTATAATGAAAGAAGATTTTTATGCATTTATAAACGCTGGTAATAATGTTCTCCGTTCATTAGAAGAAAATGGTAGAAGTGTAAATGAAGCTAAAAAATATTTGGGTTACTTAGTAAAACATAATATAATGTAATTATGACTAGAAAAATACCTATCATATCTCTAGAAGATTTTGAAGCGAAAGCTAAAAAACCAACTATGATGAGAAGCTTAGTTTCAAACATAGCTGATGGTATAAAAGATAACTTAGAATCAGTTAATATAGCAGAAATAAAAAACCACGACTTAATAATAAGTGTTTCTAAGGATGAATGGAAGCCAGGTTTAGAAAAAGCTATGGAATATTATATAGAAAATGAGCAGTATGAAATATGCTCAAAAATAAAAAAATTAATAAAAAGGTTATAAAATGACAACTTATGCAATGGCTCTTAAAGAGTCAAAAGATTCAAATGGGATTGTATTTAAAACAAGCGCCCCTTCATTAGAGGAAGCAAGAGAATACTTTAGAAGATTAAAACAATTATCTAAAGAAGAATTTAATAAATTATTTATAGTATCAGAAATTAAAAATTAAGAAAATGAAAACATGTTATACAAGAGAACAGATAGAAACAACTGTTAAAGAAAAAGGGTACAAATGGTTTGAAGACAATAACAATAAAGGATATGATGTTAATATTGTAGGAGTTAGAAATTCAGAAACAAAAGGTCGAGTAACAAATGCTTTTGATGATTGTATTACTATATCTTATAAAGTAGAGGGTGAATGGCAATTTCACTGTTTTCAATGTACCACAGATCCAGGTTCAGCCTACATGGATAATCCAATAGTAGAAAGTAAAGGAACAGCAATATTAAAACCAAACCAATATAGAGGTTCACATAAATTAAGATTACACGCAGGTAAATATTTAGCATTAGGTCAAAAGAAAGACGTAACAGTTTATAGAGATAATGATCGTGATGATAAATATGATTTAGACGAATCTAAAACAGACACAGGCTTATTTGGAATTAATATACACAGAGCAACTGGTAGATCAGGTGGTAAATCAACTCGTGTTGACAAATGGTCTGCAGGATGTCAAGTAATTGCTGACAATGATGATTGGCATGAGTTTTTAGATATTTGCCAAGCAGCAAGAGAAATTCATGGTAATTCATTTAGTTACACTTTACTTGAAAGTAATGATATAGCTTAATAATTAAAAGGTTATGTCAAAAAAAGATAATGTCAAACATATTAAAAAATATATTGATGATGTTTTAGGGGCAAAAAGTAGCTTAAGAGAAAAATTACCATCAAAAATATCCCATAAAAAACAATTATTTTGTGAAATTCTACAAAATTTACAATTTGTAAATGGTAGAACTATGGGTATGAAACATGATTTTAAAGTTAATATGATGGAGTATGATGATCCTTTTTATATAGCTTTAGAAAATATGTTTCATTTACATTATACTCAAGAACAAAGAAATATAATAAATTGGTGGTTATATGAAAAATTCTTACCCACAGGAGAAATTTTAGTCTTAACAGATAAAGAAACGAATGAAGTAATACCTTCTGATACCCCAGAAGATATATGGGATTTAATTCAAGAACAAAGTGCGAAAAAAAATAATAAGTAAAGAAATGGTTTTACGTGCTATAAAGCACACTAAATCAAACATGGCTGCTGCTCGTTATTTAGGTTGTTCTTACCCACATTATAAGCAATACGCTAAGTTATATAAAAACGAAGAAGGCAAAACACTATTTGAAGCACATTTAAACAGACAAGGTAGAGGTATATCAAAACACTTATATAAAAAGAAGGATCTTACACCAATAATGGATATACTAGAGGGCAGAGTTGATATAGCAAATTATAGCCCTAAAGACATAAAAGAGCGACTCATACATGAATCTTTAATCGCAGAAGAATGCAATAGCTGTGGATTTAACGAACGTAGAGTGGTTGATTATAAGGTACCATTAATATTAAATTTTATTGATGGAAACGCAAAGAATTGGAAGCTAGAAAATCTTGAATTATTATGTTATAACTGTTATTTTTTAAACGTTGGTAACGTATGGAGCGATAATCAATTACAACAAATGGAAGATCATAACCAAAAGAATAAATTTAACAACGATCCTACACCTGACTGGGAAATGGACGAATCTCACATTGAACATCTTAAAAGTCTTGGATTATGGGATGATAAAGAAGATGGCGAAGAATACATAAGTTCCTTATAAAAAACTTGGTTATTTAAAATATCTTTCGTACATTGAACCATAATTAAAAAGGGAAATACTATGGGTAAAATGAAAGAAAAATATATGGAGGAGCAAGAACGCTTAATCAATGAAGCAGTAAATGCTTTTGTGGATGACGATTGGCAGTATCAAGAATATTTAAAATCATTAAGCGAACGAATGGGTTATGGAACGTCTAAACCTGTCACACAAGAAGAAATACAATCAAATCACGATGATTGGTGGAATAGTTTAACTGATAAACAAAAACAAAAATTATACACTGATCAAGAAGAAGCATTTAAATTAACTATAGAAGAAATGGATGATGAACGTGAATAATATATCAAAAGAACGCTTTGAAAAAGCTAAAAAGAAAATTATTAAAAAATATCCTGGTGCTCATACTGTAATGGACCTAAATGGTCAATATTATGTTGCAACAGAAAATGGTCGAGATATAAATAATTTACAAATTGGTCAAACAATGAATGCTTATGATTTTGAAGGTGAAGATGACTTATACGGTTTTAATGCAGCTTTAAATAAAGTTACAACTATACCACACTCAAATACAGTGGTAGAAGCTTGGCTTAAAACGGAGGTAGCAATTAAATCATACCACGTTGTAAGTAGAAATAGTAATAAATTTAGTGACGATAAAGTCATGAAAAAAATGGCAAAAGATTTTGAGTGATATTAAATTAATACCCTTACTTATAGGGATGGGAGCATTTTTTGTAGCTCATGTGTTAACATTTTTTCAATTAAACGGACAGTTTTTATATAAATCATTTATTAAATATGAATGGGTAGTAGCAGCAGCAGGAGTTATATTATCGTTTTTTTACATATGGGGAACAAAATACACTGTAGAAGCATTTGGGGGTTTATTATGGCCTGGACGATTTATTGGTTTTGGAGTTGGAATGATAATTTACGCTATAATGGTAAGTTACTTTTTTAATGAAGGAATTAATCTTAAAACCTTAACAAGTTTAGTACTAGCAACAGTATTAGTTTGTGTTCAAGTTTTTTGGAAGATATGAAAATAATAAGACCTTTGCTACAAGAAATATACCAAGATGATCCTTGGAAAATGTTATGTTGTTGTATAATGTTAAATCTTTGTAGACGAACAACAATAGATACAGTTAGACATGAATTATTTGAAAGATATCCTACACCACAAGCAATGATAAATGCAGATGAGAAAGAAATAGCGGACTTGTTAGAACCATTAGGGTTTTATAATAAACGAGCTAAAACACTACAAAAAATGAGTGAAGGATATTTAAAAGGATTTACAGATGTAATTGAACTTTTTGGTGTAGGTAAATACGCTAAAGATTCTTGGGAATTATTTCAAAACGATAATAGAAATATAGACCCTACAGATAAAGTTTTAACAGAATATTTAAGAATTACTTAGGTCTTTTAAAAACAATTATATGTATATCTGATTGACTGATCGATCTTAGGACGATCAACACAAATAAATTTTAGAATTATTAATTAAAAACAGTTTACCAATGGGAACATTATTTTTAGAGAGAAACTTCTCACCACTTGACATTCTTGTCAAAAACTTCTTCCATCAAGAACAGGAAGAATTTCAAACACCAAACAACAGAATTTTAAACCACCCCGTAGACATCTACGAAGATAAAGACGGCTTGTATTTTGATATTGCCTGTACTGGCTTAACAAAAAAACAAGTTAAAGTTGATATCGAAGATGATGTTTTAAGGGTATCATATACTAAAAAAGATAAACCGGGAATAGCAGAAACTATTCACCTTTATCATGCAGGTATTGCTAAACGAAGCTTTAATTTAGGATGGAAAATCGCTAGACGATTTGACTTAACTAAAATTGAAGGTTCAATGAAAGATGGGTTATTGAAACTATTTATCCCCCTTACACCTGAAAGCAAACCAAAAACAGTTTCAATCAAGTAAGTTTTAAAAGATCAGTCAATTACTCCTCGTTAAATAAATAGGTTATGTCCATTTAAGTAATTAAGGGTTGGTTTGAGGAACCAGCCCTTTTTTATATTTATAACAAAACACAACAATGTATACTTTAGGCATACCAGATAGACAAAAACGTAGAACATTAGGTTATTTAAAACAACAATTCGTTGATTTTGAAGAAAACCCTAGTATGGAAGGATTTTTTGATGTTAGTTTTCCTGGTATGGATGAAGAAGCATTTAGAAATATAGTAATGAAACTTAAACAGCAAGGTGTAACAGTAATAGGTGCTGATGAAGAGTTAACAGAAAGAAAAATTATGAAATTAACAGATTTAATAAAAGAAGAATTTTCAAAAAACTTAAACGAAAGCGACGCAGATTCACTTATAATGGCTTTAAAAAATACCTTACAAGTATGGCAAAGTAAACAGTATGCTGATGATAAATCAAGATGGGAAGAATATTATATGGATATTGTAGAATTAGTTGAAGATTATGAAGAAGAAAGAGCAATGGATACACCAGTTCCAAGTCAGCTAGCCAGCTTACAAGAAGAAAAAGTAAGAAAGTTAATTAGAAGAACAATAAGACAATAACATGAAATTAGTAAATTTAGTACCCTTAAAAGAGGGGGGAGCATTCGGAATGACCGCTAAAGAATTAGCAGCAACCTATTCATTAAAGCGATTACAAAGCATACGTGATGAAATAATGGGTGATATGGAACAAGAAGCTGAACCAGAAGGAGGACGTATTGCAGACATGTATGCAGATCAACTTCAAGGTGTAGATGATGCTATAGCAATAAAAAGAGGTAATTCAGATACACCATTAACTTACGATCAAGCAATAGGTAGAGTATCTAAAGATCAATTTATTAAGTCTAAAAAATTCGATAGAGGTGGTAATAGAATAAATGAAGCAACTGAAAAATCTTGGAGTGCTGTAGACGTAAGTAGAAAAGCTGAAAAAGAAATCTCAAATAAAGAATGGAATGAGCGTACTACTAAGAAATTAGACATGCTTAAAAAATTAAATGACGCTGGTAAATTTAAGAAAGACTGGGATGAAGAAAAATTACAAGGTTGGGTTGACCAAAATTATTCTTGGGAAAAATTATCACGTCAATTTAAATTAAATGAAATATACTCAGAAATGTATACAGAACAAGATAGAAAAGCAGACCATTCATCTTTTGAATTCGACAATTACAATAATGACGGGGATATACCTTTACCTACAGCAGGGTGGTGGGAAGATGGAACAAAAATGACTGAAGATGAATTAGAAGCATATTATGATAAAATGGGAGATTCAACAATGCATTCTATAATGTCAAATAATATAGGTGAAGCTAAAGATAAGTATGGCCGTACTCAGGATGATAGAGACTGGGAAAAAGGTTCAAAAGCAGGCCCTGGTAACCCAGCATACGATGCAGCTAGAGAAAAAGCAAAACAAGATACAAGATTTACAATTGATGGAAAACCAGTAGATACAAGCTCAATTGAAATGGATGGTATGCAACCAGATCAGGGTCCAGATGATGGAAGTGTTGATGCTTATATAGAGTATGCAACATTTATAGACGGAACAGAATTATCTGATGACCAAATGGAAAGATTTCAAGACGAACATCCTGATTTAACTCATGAAAAAGCAGTTGAACAAATGTATCAACAAGAAGGTTTTGAACTTGAACCTGAAGACATGGACAATCCAGATGAAGACTTAGTTATAATTGGTTCAGGATATTTAGACATTAAAAGTAATTTTGGAGAACGTCCTTCACAGACTAATGGTGAATATGCAGAGTTAGGTCAAAAAGTTGTTGATCAATTACATAATGGCGATAAAGATGCTGCTTTAGATTACATTTTTAGTCAAATCAATGAAGGAAAAGTATGTGAATCATGTGGTCAAATACATGAAGGTTCTTGTGGTTATACTCACAAAACAGATGGTAGTAAATTAAGAACACCTGGTGGTACAAAAGGTATGGACGCTAATAAACGTACAATGGGTATGATGAGAGAAGTAATTAAGAAAGAAATAAAAAGATTCCATGAAAACAAGTAAACTAAAAGAATTAATTAGAGAAACTATCAAAGAAAATATGGATGATAGACTTAAAACAGCAATGGGGAAGTCTGGATTTAGTGATGATGAAACAAGTGATTTCTTTTCTAAAGATACACCATCAACTACAGGAATAGGGGGAACACAAAAAGCTAGAACATTAATATCTACATTAAGATCAGATTATAGAAATATGTCTGATGATGAATTAGATGAATTTTCAAAAGAAATGATAGAACATTTTCTAGATAACACAGCAGCACAAGCAAGAGCTAAAGTATTTTTTGCTAAAAAAGGTATCTAATGAAATTGAAAAATATCATATTAGAAAAAAAACCAGAATACCAAAAACTACCAAAAGGTTTTGATACTGATGCAGAAATAGATAAATTAGGTAAAGATAATCCTGATGCAGAAGATCCTTTAAATTTAGGAGGTAAATTGGGAACAGCACAATATGGTAATTTGATGCCTGGTTATGGTAATTATGACACAATAGATAGAATAGAAAAAGCTAAACGATCTACTTTATCTTTACCCTCTAGACTTGCAAAAATAAAAGATAATAAAGTAAAAACAGTTGTTAATCAAATAGTAATTCCTTTCACTACATCATTTGATAAAATACTTCCTAAAAATGATAAAAGCCAAATAACACTAAAAAATGACATAGCAGCAGGAGTAGAAGTAATGATTGATTTTATATTAAAGTCAGATACTAAAAAATCTAATTTTGATGAACAATTAGAAAAAGCAAAAGTTAAAGTTTTAGAATCTATAAATACAATAAAATTAAAAGGTAGTGCTAGTAGAGCAAAATCTTTAAAATCTAATTTAATAAGTAATTTTGAAAGACTTATAGAAGATTTACTAAAATCTAAAAAAAGTGGAAAATTAAATTTAGAAGAAATAAAATTATCAGATTTAATTAGTGATAAACAAAAACAAGATGCAGAAGAATTAGCATCAAAAACTAAACAAATAGCTACAAAGGCAGGAGAAGAAATGGCAAATTTTGCTAAAGATGTTTATGATACCCCCACAGTTAAACGACTTAGAGCTTATGTAAAAAAAGAAGTAGGAAAATTAGGACAAAAATTAGTAGATAAATATGGTCATGAAAAACAAATGAAAATCCCTTTTCCTAAAGATGAAATAGATGAAAATCTACGTAATTGGTTTAAAAAAGAAAAATGGAAGCGCATAGATACGCAAGGAAACATTGCAGGGGATTGTGGTACAATGCCTAAAGGTAAAAAAACACAACGATGTCTGCCTGCAGCTAAAGCTAAATCACTTACAAAGAAACAACGAGCAGCTACATCTCGTAAAAAAACAGCTAGTAATAAACAATTTGTTAAAAATACAAAAGCAGCAAAAGTAAAGTTAAAAAAATAATCATGGAGGATAAAAAATTATTAGGTAAAATAGAAAAGAAAATCATTCAAATTCTTAAAAAAGAAGGTGGAGCAGTAGGTTTAGCCCCACTTAAAAAAGCTGTAGATAAAATGGATCAGCCTAAAGGATTTAATTTAAAATCTACATTGAAAAAAATGAAAAATGTAGAAAAACATAAAAATAGTGATTATATTTTAACTCCTATAAATGAAGATAATGCTATGAAACTTTCAAAAAGTAATATGGCAATGTATAATAAAAAATCCAAAATGAATCAAGAATCATTACAAGAATTAAAGGGATTATTTGAAGAACTTTGTGCTAAAGGTAAAGCATATAGAGCTAAACGTATGAGAGCAGGTGAAAAATCATCAGCTTATCTATCTGGTAGAGCAGTTAAAGTATGTAAGGGACAAATGAAAGGTGAGGGTATTGATGAATTAGACATGTCTATTCAAGAAGTATTAGATATGAATATTATAGATGAAAATATAACTGAAGCAAAGTATAAAGGCAAAACAGTTCAATTAAATAAACCTACAAGGGGCGACAGTAAGAAATTTAAAGTTTACGTTAATACAGGTAAGAAAAATGCTGATGGTTCAATTAAGGTAAAAAAAGTTAATTTTGGTCATGGTGGTACATCAGCTAAAAGACCAACCATGAGAATTAGAAAGTCAAACCCTAAACGTAGAAAAGCATTTAGAGCAAGACATAGATGTGATAACCCAGGACCCAAAACTATGGCTAGATATTGGTCTTGTAAAAAATGGTAATATGAAAAGATCAGAAGTAAGACAGATTATCAAAGAAGCATTAGAGGATAAAGTCAAAGAATGTCCTGCTCCAACACAAGATTTAGAACTTAATACAGCTAATCGTAATAGAGCTATTAAAGCTGACTTTATTAAGTATGGTCCTTTAAACTTGTCAGATGAAGGTTATTGGGTAGAATATGCTAAAAAATGGGGTGAAACAACATCACCTGAAGAAGCTAAAAAGTCAAATTGTAGCAATTGTGTAGCATTTGATGTATCACCTAGAATGGAATCATGTATGCCTGGTGCTACTGATGAGGATGGTAGATTAGGTTATTGTTGGATGCATCATTTCAAATGTCATTCAGCTAGAACATGTTATACATGGGCAGCAGGTGGTCCTATTAAAGATGATGAAAAATCTTATGATTGGCAAAAACGAAATTTAAAAGGTGCTTTAAGTACTGAACCTATTTCTTAAAAACTTCTACTAAAAAATTTGGAGAAGCAACATTTTCTTCGTATCTTGACGTATAATATAAATGCGATCAATATGGAAGAATTACAACAATTTGTAAACCAAATGCGAGCTACATCTAGTAGCTTAGACAAAATAAAAATACTAAAAAAATCATCAATTTTTGTTAAGTTAGCCCTTAGACACACTTACAATCCTTACAAACAATATTACGTTACTAGTAAGACATGTAAGAAAAATAGTGACTTATGTGACCCAAACAAAATTCATGACACTATATTTAGTTTGTTAGATGATTTAACTAATAGAGTATACACAGGCCATGATGCAATTGCTATGGTAAATAGTTTTATATCACAAAATGAAGGTTATGAAGATCTAATTTATAGTATAATTGATAAAGATCTAAAAATCAGAGCAGGTGCTAAAGTACTTAACAAAGCATGGCCTGGATTAATTCCTGAATTCAATGTAGCACTAGCACAAACATACGAACCTAAATTAGCTTCGTTTGGTGAGGGTTATGGTGAAACATGGTATGCTAGTAGAAAATTAGATGGTGTACGTTGTTTAGCAGTTGTAGATGAAATGGGTAAATGTACATTGTATAGTAGAATGGGTAAAGAATTCACTACATTAAATAAAATCAAATATGCTATTGAAGCTACAGGTATTATCAATTATGTGTTTGATGGTGAAATATGTTTATTAGACAAAGATGGTAATGAAGATTTTCAATCAGTAATGAAAGAACTTAGACGTAAAGACCATCAAATTGAAAATCCTACGTTTATGATATTTGATATGATTCATAAAACTGAATTTGACAAAGGTAAATCAACAGACATATTATCAGAAAGATTACACACATTAAGAACATGGTTAGGTCCTAGATATGACACTAAAGAAACATTACGTTATTTAGATCAAGCAGTTATTACTGATGAAAGACATTTTGACATGTGGGCTCAAATGGCAACTGATAATAATTGGGAAGGATTTATGTTACGTAAAGATACTGAATATGAAGGTAAACGTAGTAAAAATTTACTTAAAGTAAAGAAATTCTTTGATGCTGAATATGAAGTGTTAGGTTGGGATGTTGACACACAT